>SESG01009624.1_pt1 | contig 31185 bp, 28 predicted proteins | sample 3171421 | NCBI WGS metagenome assembly SESG01 (sample SAMN10866946, study PRJNA518727) | freshwater metagenome | biome: subpolar coniferous forest; feature: holomictic lake; material: water; isolation source: holomictic Lake 227, 6 m and 8 m depth | place: Canada: near Kenora, Ontario | collected...
GCCTGCGTCACTGCCTGCGACAACCATGCCGGTCTTTTTGCTGACGGAGCCGACGACCCTGCCGCCGCGCTCCATCACCAGTTCTCCGGCTTTCTGGCGATCGTAGCGTTCAAGCCCTCCGGTAAAGAGTACCGTAAGCCCCTCAAAGTTACTGTTGACCTGCTCTTTTGGCTCTGAGGCCGAGAGGGGCAAACCGGCGGCTCGCAGTTTTTCGAGGAGGGCTGGCCATGAACCCCTGGAAAAGTAATCGATAATGCTGCGGGCCACGACAGGGCCGATATCGGGTATGGTTGCAAGCTGCTCTTCGGTAGCCTGCTGGAGGGTATCAATCGAGGGGCAGGCTTGCGAGAGTTCACGGGCCGTGGCGCGTCCGACGTGACGGATGCCGAGGGCGTAGAGAAGCTGTTCGTAGCTCTTTTCACGACTTTTTGCAAGGGCGCGCAGGATGTTTTGTGCCGACTTTGACCCCATGCGATCAAGCTGTGCAAACTCTTTTTCCTGAAGGAAATAGAGATCGGCGGGCCCCTTGATGAGCCCTTTGGCCACAAGCTGCTCAACGAGTGAGTCGCCGAGGGTCTGGATATCCATGGCGTTGCGGGAGGCAAAGTGAAGCACCCGCCCCTTGATCTGGGCCGGGCACTCCTCTTCATTCGGGCAGGAGTAACTGACTTCGTTCTCCGGCCTGACAAGCAGCGTCTGGCAGGAGGGGCAGTTCAAGGGTGGCAGAATGGGCTCGGCATTGGCGGGACGCTCTTCGGGAATGGTGCGCACCACTTTGGGAATCACCTCGCCTGATTTTTCGATAATGACCCGGTCATGAAGCCTGAGGCCAAGGCGACCGATTTCGTCAAAATTGTGGAGGGTTGAGCGAGAGACGGTTGAACCGGCAATGAGCACCGGCTCAAGTTCAGCCACCGGAGTGATGGTGCCGAGCCTTCCGACCTGGAATATGACGTTGTGCAGTACGGTTCTTGCCTGCTGTGCCGGATATTTGTAGGCGATGGCCCAGCGGGGGCTTTTGGCGGTTGCTCCAAGTTTTTCCCAGGAGTGCACATCGTTGAGTTTCAATACCACGCCGTCGGTCTCATAAGGCAATTGCCAGCGCTCTTCTGACCAACTGACAATAAAATCGTTGATCTCGGGCAAGGTGTCACAAAGCCGGTAATGGTCGCCGGTAAAGAAGCCGAGCTGGCTGAGCAGTTCAAGGCGGCGAAGGTGCGTGGTCGTCTCATTGTTGAGCCCTTTGAGGTAGTAGGCCACAAAGCACATTCGGCGACGGGCAACTTCCGCTGAATCCTGCAATTTGAGGCTGCCTGCCGTGGCATTGCGGGGGTTGGCAAAGCGCTCTTCCTCCGGGCGGCTTTCGTTGATGCGCTCAAAATCATCCTTGCGCATAAAGACTTCGCCGCGCACCTCAACCTCCCGTTCACAGCTTTCGGCAAGAGCGCTCAGCCGCAAGGGAATTGTCGGGATGGTACGCAGGTTGGCTGTGATGTCGTCGCCCTGGCGTCCGTCACCCCGTGTTGCTCCCCTCTCCAGAATGCCGTCGCGATAGAGCAGGCTGATGGCAACGCCGTCAAACTTCAGCTCGGCGACCATCTCCTGCTCCTCTACCCCTTCGAGCAGAAGAAGCTTTTTGACGCGGTTGTAGAACTCCTCAACCTCCTGGGTGGAGTAGGTATTGGAGAGGCTGAGCATCGGTTCCCGGTGCTGCACCGGGGGGAATGCCCTTGTGATGGCTCCCCCCACCCGCTGCGAGGGGCTGTCGGGAGCAAAAAGCTCCGGGAACTGCCGCTCAAGGGCGATGAGTTGCTCAAGGAGGCGGTCAAATTCAAAATCGGAGAGTTCCGGCCTGGCCTCAAGGTAATAGAGATGATTATGGCGCTCAATCTCCTGGCGAAGCAGTGTGATTGTCTCTCTGGCACTTGTACTATCGGTCATCGCTGAAACAATGGGTTATCGAACGGCTGAAAATGCCCATCCGGCAAGATTTTTGAAAAAGCTGAGAGAGCCCTGTACTCCAAGCTTCTCCCAGGTCGCCGTCAACACCCGAGGGTAGCGCCAGGCAACGCGCAGCATCACCACAGCGAGCTCCTCAATCTTCATTTCGTCGCGGAACATGGCCTGACGGTAGTGCTGGGGGAGGTCGTCGAGCACTATCATCACCTCGTTCATCAGGTCGTTGACAAAATTGGGTTCATCGGTGGCCGCATTGAAGCACATATATTTCATGAGATTGGCCATCGAGGCAACATTGGGTTCGTAGGCGCTGATGGTTTCAAGGTGCTTTTTGGAAAGGTTCTGATCGATAAGAGCCCTGTCAAGATTGGCGGTCAGATGGTGAAGGTTACGTACCATCGATCCAAAGCCGCAAAAGGTGAGCGGAGAGCCAAGTGACGCTGCGTCGCCGAAAAGAATGATGTGGTCATCAGCAATCTCGCGCGTACGGTTGAAGCCGTCATGGCAATAGGCTGGAATGATGCCGTAGACAGGACGGTGAAGCACAAAATCCTTCCCCGGCTTTTTGTACTCCGGCAGCATCCTGAAGTAGCTCTCGAAGAGGCTGAGCAGGGATTTGTCGTTCAGGGAGTCGGCCTCATCATAAAAGAAGAGATAGGTGATATACTTTTGGGCGTCGGCAGGAAAGCCCTCCCAAATGAGTTGCCGCCCCCCTCCCTGAGAGAGTTCGGCAGGCCCTGTGGTAGCCAGAATTTCACCCGTCTCGAAATCAATGTTGTCAAAACCACTCGCAATGGTACCAACGGTGGGGCAGACGTGGGTCTGCGGGGCGCCTTCGTTGAGCTGCATGGCGATGGGCGAAAGAATGCCCATCACATCGACCAGCACTTTGGCCTTGTACCAGGAGGCGTTGCCCTGGCGATCCTCAACCTGCACCACAATGTGGTCATCAAACTGATAAGAGCAGGTGAAGGTGGTGTCGGCAAAAAGAGTGCTGCTGGCGACGGCCATAACCTTCTCTTTTGCCAGATTGAGCAGTTTGTCGGCATCAACGGCACAATCGAGCACATGTTCCATCGTCAGCCTTTTCTGGCTACCGTCAGGCTGGTAAAACTCAACCCAGCCGGTTTTGTAGCGACGGACAATGACTGAATCAATTTCGCTCTCGGTAAAGAGTCCTGCGGCAGAGAGATTGAGTAGTTCATCCCTTGAGATGTTCCAGTCTCTGGTCGATTTTGCGGGAGTCTGGCGGTCAAAAATCATCACCTTTCGTCCATACTTTCCTGCCATCACGGCCGCATGAAGCAGACTGAGCGTCCCGCCCGCATAGATTAAATCATACTCACCACTGATGCGGGCCTCTTTGGGCATGGTGTTGCCAGCCATGATCACCCGCTGAACTGGCTGCTCCAATCTCTCCCAGTAACGGTCGAGCTCATTGATACGGTTCAGATGCCGTTCTCCATCCGGAAGTGTTGAAAAGGCCCGGTAAAGATTGGGATGGGTGAACTGGATATGATCGAGTGAGTTGTGCATGGATGTGTGCGGATAAGATGTATTAGTGTTAATCCTGCCCCGGCGTATCAATGGGAGAGTTGAGCGTCTGGCGAAGTGGCCGATCGCTCTCAATTTGACCATCTACAAGATGAAGACGCCGCCGTGCACGGTTGGCAAACTCCTCATCGTGGGTAACAACAATAACCGTCTGGTTGAGCTCCTGGTTCAGGCGGTCAAAGAGCTGATAGACATTGTTGGCCGAGCGGGAATCGAGGTTCCCGGTCGGTTCATCGCCAAGCAGAATTTTTGGCTCATTGGCCAGTGCCCGTGCAATGGCAACGCGCTGCTGCTGGCCACCGGAGAGCTGACTTGGCTTGTTGGTGTACTTGTTCTGCATGTCGACCATATCAAGCAGTTTCATGGCCCGCTCCCTGATCTCTTTGCGGCTGCGGCGACCATTGATCATCATCGGCATACTGACGTTTTCGACAGCGTTAAACTCGGGCAGCAAAAAATGAAATTGATAGATAAATCCAATTTTTTCATTACGAATACGATTCATCTCCGCTTCGTTTTTGTCGGTAATCGCCTCTCCGTCGAGCCAGACCTTGCCGGCAGTGGGCTTGTCGAGCCCTCCCATGATGTAGAGCAGGGTTGACTTGCCTGAGCCGGAAGGTCCTGTTATGGCAACAAACTCCCCTGCCTTAACTTCCAGGGAGAGATTGGGAATAATGGTCTGACGGATAGCCTTGGAGAGTCCAAGCTCCTTTCGGATATTTTCAAGCCTGAGTATGGTTTCAGCCATCAGTTGCCGCATTCATTGTTCCATGATTAACCCACAAAAAAATGCCGCAAACCAAAAAACAATAATTGCAACGGCACACTGGAGAACATTATAACAAAAAAGCAGATGAAACAACGCATCCAAGAGGGAGCAGGAGACCCTCGTCACCAACCCTGCATACAATTTCACCCAAACAAAGCCATATACAAAAAAAAGAGCCCGACAAGAAAGACTACAAGCCCGAAGAACCTCTTGACGTACACCATAACACCCGATTGACCCGACCAGTCAAGATACTTTTGAACCAGACTTGTCATACTGCCAGCAAGAGCAATCACGGCTGCATGACCCAGGCCAAAGGCCGCAACAAGCAAAACCGCTTTGAGCCAACTCTCGGAGGAGAGGCTGAAAACAACACCGAGAACGGGCGCAAGAAAAATTAATGAAATCCCCCCTTCCCCGAACAGGAAGGGAGGAGCCCGCCCCTACGCGGTTTCACCAAAATATTTTCCCCTGAACCAAAGGGCGACATTGACCAGCGCAATCAGGGCCGGAACCTCAACGAGAGGGCCGATAACAGCGGCAAAAGCTTCGCCGGAGTCGATACCGAAGGTGGCAACAGCCACTGCGATGGCGAGTTCAAAGTTGTTGCTTGCGGCCGTAAAGGCGAGCGTTGCGGTTTTGGAGTAGCCCGCGCCAAACTTGCGCCCCATGTAAAAGGAGAGCAGGAACATGATCACAAAGTAGATCATGAGGGGGATGGCAATGCGCACCACATCAAAGGGAATCTGGATGATGGAACTCCCCTTCAGCGAGAACATCACGACAATGGTAAAGAGCAGGGCTATCAGCGTCAGCGGACTGATGCGGGGGATGAACGAGCCTTCGTACCACTCTTTTCCTTTCAGACGCAGCAGGAGGAAACGGGTCAGAAAACCGGCAATAAAGGGTATGCCGAGGTAGATGAAGACCGACAGTGCAATATCGGCGATGGAGATATTGACGGCAAATGAGGTGATACCGAGCCACTTGGGCAACACCGTCAAAAAGATCCATGCATAGAGGGGAAAAAAGAGCACCTGGAAGATCGAGTTGAAGGCGACAAGCCCGGCAGCATACTCTGTATCTCCTTTGGCAAGTTCATTCCAGACAATGACCATGGCAATGCATCGGGCAAGTCCGATCATGATGAGACCGGCCATGTAGTGCGGCATGTCGGAGAGGAGGAGAACGGCGAGCACAAACATCAGTATCGGGCCTATCACCCAGTTCTGAACCAGCGAGAGGGCAAGCACCCTGGTGTTGCGAAAAACATCACCCAGCTCCTCATACTTTACCTTTGCGAGGGGCGGGTACATCATGACGATGAGTCCTCCGGCAATCAGCATGTTTGTTGTACCCGACTGAAAGAGCTTCCAGAAGCCCGAAATGGCGGGATAAAACCAGCCGGAGAGTACACCCGCGCCCATTGCCAGAAAAATCCAGAGCGTCAGGTAACGGTCGAGAAACGACAACTGTTTTGTGGCATTGCTCATCGTTATTTCCCGGTTAAATTTTCATTATAAAACTCACGGAAGCGCTGGTTGATTTCGTTGCGGACGCGACGGAAAACAACCAACTGCTCCTCTTTTGTCCCCTCTGCATCTGCCGGATCGTCAAAGCCAATGTGCATGCGATGTTCTACTGTGCCGGTAAAAACCGGGCAGGATTCATTGGCCCCGTCGCACACCGTTATCACGTAGTCGAACGGCCTTCCAAGAAACTCATCGACACTTTTCGGCCTGTTCAGGCTGATATCGACCCACTCTTCGCGCATCACCTGCACAGCAAGGGGGTGAACCGCCGGTGCAGGTTTTGTGCCTGCTGAATAAACCTCAAGTGAGGAGTTGAATGAACGGAGAAATCCTTCGGCCATCTGGCTGCGGCAGGAGTTTCCGGTACAGAGAATAAGGATTGATTTTTTCATTGTTCGTTGTGTTGTTTTGAGCCTCTTTTGGTTAACCGACAGTCCTGGAGTATTTATAAAACGAGATTGAAGACAAAGCCCACGAGCATGATCCCTGCTGCCACCACTCCTGCAAACACGGCAATAAGCCTCGGTTTCAGCACCTTGCGGAGGATAATCATCTCCGGGGCGGAGAGGGCGATGACGCTCATCATGAAGGCCATCACCGTTCCGAGAGCGGCCCCTTTGCCAAGCAGCGCCTCCACAACGGGGAGAATACCCGCCGCGTTGGAGTACATGGGAACGCCGATCAGCACGGCAACGGGCACCGACCACCAGACGCTTTTGCCCATCAGCGAAGCCATGAAGTTTTCAGGCACGTAGCCATGAATTCCGGCACCAAGCCCTACGCCGAGCACAATGTAGAGCCACACCTTGCCAACAATATCGCGAACGTGATGGAGCCCTTCGCGGAGTCGCAGGGGCAGGCTCATTGCCACACCCTCAACTTCGGCAGAAACTACCCTCTCCTGCAGTTTCTGCACCCACTCTTCCAGAAAACGCTCCATCTGGAGTTTGCCGATGACCATACCGGCAATGATGGCAACGGCGAGGCCCATGACCGTATAGAGCAGGGCGACCTTCCAGCCGAACATGCCGAAGAGGAGGGCAAGTGCAACCTCATTGATCATAGGCGCTGAAATCAAAAAGGAGAAGGTGACACCAAGCGGTACCCCCGCCTGGAGAAAGCCGATAAAAAGCGGTACCGCCGAGCAGGAGCAGAAGGGGGTCACAATACCAAGAGTGGCCGCCATGACGTTTCCCATCCCGGTACGTCGCCCCGAAAGCAGTGCACGGGTACGCTCGGCGGAGATGAAGGTGTGAACCACCCCCATCAAAAAAACTACCGCCGTGAGCAACAGCAGCACTTTTGGCACCTCATAGAGAAAAAAGTAGAGCGCTTCTCCGAAACGGTTTGCGCGGGAAATACTGGAAAAGTGAAGGGAGAGTGAGGCGAACCACTCAAGATTACTGTAAAGCAGAATCCACAGCACTGCTCCGGCAGCAACACCAGAGAGCCATTGTACATTTTTTCGCCCAAAAGCTTTGTGATGTTGCTGCCGGGAACCTTGCTCCATGTTTTGATTACTTTTAGTTGCCTTGTAAATATCTTTCCGGTAAAAAACGGCACAACATCATATAATGCTGCCTCTTAACAGCAACATCCAGAGCCACCACCCGACGATTTTGTGCCATGAGATCCACAACACCCCTGTGGTTTTGCCATCAAAAGCTCCTTGATCTCTTCACGAGAGGGAACTCGCCCTTTGCAGAGCACCTGTTCATCGACAACAAGCACCGGGGTTGAGATGACGTTGTAGGCCATGATCTGCTGAATATCCTCCACCTTTTCAACCGAAGCGTTAATACCTTCGGCAGCAATAACTGCTTTTACCGCATCGACAAGCTGATTGCATGTTGCACAGCCACTGCCAAGAATTTTTACTTTTTTCATTGTTGTATCGTTTATCTGTTTATCTGGAGATGACCACTTGTAAAAAAAATTTCAAGAAATTTGCCCCCTGCTACCGACCGGCTTCGATCGGACGTTGCCCATATTTCAATGGCAATCGTACCGGCAGGCCAGATCGGCGTGAAAAAATCCACCAAACATCGCATGGGCTTTCAGCCAGTTTGCACGATGAATGCAGTAACGAACTTTTGGAGGGTTAATTTCACCCTGAATCAGCCCGGAATCAAGCAAAGCCTTGAGATGTTGCGAAATGGTAGACTGCGCCATGGGAATAACCTCTGTCAACTCCCCCGTAAAGCAGCACTGCTGACTGGCAAGCAGCTTCAAAATCCTGATCCTTACCGGATGGCTGATCGCCTTGGCAATCGATGCCATACCCACCTCATCCCCACTGTACTCAACCACCGACAACGTTCTCTTCATAACAGCCCCTCTTTTCTTATAGTTCATCGCAAATATACGATTAGTTAAAAGAAAAGCAACAATAACACGCATCATCCTTTTCGGCAGCAAAAAATGATGCCATGACAAAAAAGCATGTATGTGAGCCTCCCTCCCGATAAATTTCCGGAAAAGATATTAAACGTTATATTCACAGAAATACAACGAAGAGTGAGGGTGCAACAGGAATGTCTGGAGCAAGAGCAAGCGATGAAACGTCATTTATGTAACAAAAAAATTGCACAAGCGAGCCTCTTTTCTAAATTATTAAGGACTTATAGCAAATATTCCTAAATATTTTATTACTATAGAGAAGAAATCAACATATAAAAAGGAGTGCCTTCGACAAAGAGATCTATCAGGCTCAGCAATAAGCTGCTGCAGAAAGGTGACAGATTCGGGATTATGGTATCAACAGGAGCCTTTTTTTAAGCAACGGAATAGAGACAATGTTATAACGATCAAAGAGCGCACTCATGCTTTATCAACTTCCTGACAGCGATATTGAACGGTTTATCCAGGAGGATATGCCGTACGGTGATTTGACGACCTTGCTGCTCGGCATCGGCGCTCTGCAAGGGAAGATCACCTTTACAAGCCGTGAACAAACAACACTCTGCTGCACGGAAGAGGCGGCACGCGTCCTTGAACGATGCGGTGCCAGCGTTGACTTTTTGCTGCAAAGCGCTACAACGGTTGATGCGGGTGTTACCCTCCTCTCGGCCAGCGGCTCTGCAAGCAGCATGCACGCAGGATGGAAAGTTGCCCTCAATCTGCTGGAGTATGCCTCGGGCATTGCTACCCGGACGCACATGATCGTCAATCGGGTGAAAGAGGTCAATCCGGCCATTACCATTGTCACAACCCGCAAGTCGTTTCCGGGAACAAAAAAGATTGCAATCAAGGCCATCATGGCTGGCGGTGCACTTCCCCACCGGCTTGGCCTGTCGGAATCAGTACTTGTCTTCCGTCAGCATACCGCCTTCTGCGGCGGGCTTCAGCACTTTCTGCAAACTGTTGCTCAACTGAACGCAACATCGCCTGAACAAAAAATTATTGTTGAGGCCGACAGCGCAGAAGAGGCGCTTGCCATTGCTGCTGCGGGCGTTGATGTGGTTCAACTGGACAAGCTCCAACCTGAAGCACTTTCTCTGCTGGTTCAGCAACTGCACAGAGTATCACCCGGAATCACCATCTCAGCAGCGGGCGGCATTACTCTTGAAAATGCAAAATCTTATGCTGAAACCGGTGTTGATATGCTTGTGCTCTCATCGCTCTATTTCGGCAAGCCCTCGGATATTGCTGTTACAATTTCTGCCTTGCAACCCTCAAACATCCATAAACAATGATACAATCAATGAAACGCATCGCTCTGCTCTGTTGTGCTCTCTTTATGACGGCCTCGGCTGCGAGGGCCGAAGAGCTGAACATCTCGGCTGCTGCAAGCCTGAAAGAGGTCATCAATGAGCTGAGTGCAAAGTACAGCGCACAACATCCTGAAACTGTTTTTATCAAAAATTTCGGACCTTCCGGCACACTTGCCGGTCAAATTGAAAACGGCGCTCCGTCTGACCTTTTTATTGCCGCAAACAGCGAGTGGATGGAGTACCTGAAAGGGAAACAGCTTGTTGATGCCTCGAGCGAAAAAATGTTTGCTTTCAATTCGCTTGTTTTTGCCGGAACCACCACCAAAAAGGTGCGCTCAATGAGTGAGTTGACGAAACTGGAAAAAATTGCCCTTGGAAGTCCTAAAAGTGTCCCTGCCGGTGATTATGCCATGACCGCAATAACCAAAGCTGGCATTGCCGAAAAACTTTCGGGCAAACTCGTCATGGCCAAGGATGTGAGGGAGTGCCTTATGTATGCCGAACTCGGTGAAGTCGAGGGTGCTTTTGTTTACCGTACCGATGCGATGCTGGCGCAAAAGGCAAAACTTCTTTTTGTGGTGCCACAAAAGCTCTATCCAAGAGTTGTTTACCCAATGGCGTTGACCCTGAAGGCGGTACACAACAGCGAAGCAAGGGCATTCGAGGCTTTTCTGCAGGGCTCCGAAGCAAAATCGGTTCTTCTCAGGTACGGCTTTGTTTTGAAATAGGAACAACATGCAGAACAGAACTACTCACAGGACGTTATGATACTGATACCTGATGATATTTCGGCCATCTGGCTCTCCCTGAAAGTGGCGCTTGCGGCAACTGCTCTTGCGCTGCCTTTCGGCTTTGCCCTTGCCTGGCTGATTGTCTTCAAAAAATTTAGAGGGAAAGTGCTGCTCGAAGTGCTTGTCAACCTTCCGCTCACGCTCCCTCCGGTGGTGATCGGGTTTTTCCTTCTGTTGCTGCTTGGCAAAAACGGCTGGATTGGAAAACTGCTCGATTCGTCGGGCATCCCGATTATTTTCACGTGGAAAGCGGCCGTGATTGCATCGGCAACCGTCGGCTTTCCCCTTCTGGTACGCTCAATCCGGCTTGGCATGGAGTCAATCGACCAGAGACTTATTGAAGCATCAAGAAGCCTTGGTGCTGCATGGTACGATACTCTTGCAACCATTATCCTCCCGCTCTCACTGCGGGGAATAATGGCTGGTTCGTCGCTGATGTTTGCCCGGAGCCTTGGTGAATTTGGGGCAACCATCATTGTGGCTGGAAACATTCCAGGTCTTACGCAGACCATTCCGCTGGCCATATACGATTATGCAAGTTCACCCTCAAGCGTAACCATGGCGCTCTCGCTCTGCCTGGTATCCATCCTCCTTTCGATCGTTATACTTGTCGTTCATGAACTGCTCGGCAAAAAACTGGTCCGAAGGAGTGCATTATGAACCTTCGAATTGATGTTGAAAAAAAACAGGGCACCTTTTTCCTGCAAATGAATGCAGAGGTTTCAGGCGAACGGGTCGGGATTTTCGGCCACTCCGGAAGTGGAAAATCAACACTCGTACACCTCATTTCAGGACTTCTTCAGCCGGAAAAGGGGGAGATTTTTCTCAATGACGAGTGCCTCTTCAGCAGCACAAAGGGGGTGAATCTCTCCCCCGAACGCCGACGCATTGCCATTGTTTTTCAGCAGGCAATGCTTTTTCCGCACCTCTCCGTCAATGCCAATTTGCTCTACGGCTACAGGCGGTGCCGCATTGAGAACCGCCGGATCAGGCCTGAAACACTCATTGATCTGCTTCAACTGCAACCACTTTTGCTGCGGGGCGTTGAAAATCTTTCTGGCGGTGAAAAACAACGGGTCGCTCTCGGCAGAGCCATTCTTGCAAACCCCCGCTTGCTGCTTATGGATGAGCCTCTCTCCGCTCTTGATGATACCCTGCGGTTCCAGATTATTCCCTATCTGAAAAGCGTCAGCGAAGAGTTCAAAATACCCTTCCTCTTTATTTCACACTCAATCCTTGAGATGCAACTGATGGTTGACCGAATTGTTGTCATTAAGGAGGGAGGCATGGCTGAAACAACAACCCCCGACCAACTGGCACGAAGCAGCATGGCTCACAGTCCAAAAGGCTATCTCAACCTTCTCCATCTTGCCGATCCGGTTCAGGATAACGGTTTATATGCTTACCCATGGGGACACAATACCCTCCTGGTTTCAGACGGAGAGCCAACAAAACAATCCCTGTTTGAACTCTCTTCACGCGAGATCATCCTTTTCAAAAAGCATCCTGAAGCCATCAGCGCACGAAACTTGCTGGAATGCACGGTTACTGAGATGTTTGATTCTGAGGGCAGGGTTGGCATTGTGCTTTCGGTAAAGGGTGTAAAACTTGTCGCGGAAATTGTCCGTTCAGCCGCAGAGGAGCTGAAGATTACCGTGGGCTCAACCCTTTTTGCCGCAATCAAGGCCTCCTCGTTCAGAAAACTTGGTTGATCTGATCGGGCGTTCAATGGCTCCAGTCAACTTTTTAGCCTCCCTTCATGTTCAGTCAGTGGAGATGGAAACATTAAACGGGGCAGACGGATGGCACCAACAGGCAAAAAAGTATGCTTCATGACGGGCGCGTCGGGTATGCTTGGCAGTGAGATTGCGCTGGCCTTGGCAGGGAGAGGATATACTCTTTTTTTTACCTGGCACTCATCGGAAGAGAGTGCTTCGGCTCTTCTCGAAAAAATCCGCTGGATAAGCCCTGAATCGCAGATGGTGCAGTGTGATGTATCGAAAACAGCAGATATTGCGATCGCGTTTGCGGCGTTCCTCCAGAAGTTTGACCGGCTTGACCTGCTTATGGCCAGTGCTTCGAATTTTTTCAGCACTCCCCTCCCTGAGGTTACTGAAGAGGAGTGGGACAGCCTCGTCGATACCAATCTCAAGGGTACCTTTTTTACCATGCAGGGGGCGGCAAGAATCATGCAGAAACAGCCGTTCATATCGCGCATCATTACGATGACCGATATTTCAGCCGATCTGGTTTGGCGAAATTTTGCACCTTACAGCGTCTCGAAAACTGGCATACAGCACCTGACAAGAATCTTTGCAAAAAAGTTTGCTCCGACGATTCTTGTGAACTCTGTCGCTCCGGGGACGGTCACACTAAATTCAGGAAAAGAGATGGATCCAGAGGAGGCTATGATAAAAAAAATAGCGCTCAGGCGCCTTGGTGACCCGCTTGATATTGTCAAAACCATCCTCTTTCTTCTTGAGAATGACTATATCACTGGCCAGGTGATCAATGTGGAGGGAGGACGGCTTCTGCGGTAAGAGTGCCATGCAAAGACCATATTGTTTTTATATATTGCACTCATACTTTTTCAGGTTGGCAAACAGTGCAGAAAAGCGCATAACAAGTATTCACTTTTATGGAACAGGAAGTCAAGGTTACCATTCATCGCAGTGCGGCGGAAAACAGGACGGAGGAACCGCCGCAAGAGTCTGGTACTGCGCAGCAGCTCAAGGAGCTTGGTGAAGTCCTCTCGGATGTATTATCCTCTTTCAGGGAGAGTGAGTCCTATGAGCGAATTCTGGAGAGCACCGAAAAAACAAGGCAGTATATCAAAAAAAATCCGGCACGTTCAATGCTCGTTTCACTCGGTGCAGGCCTCTTGTTCGGACTGTTCATTAATAAAAGGCGCTAACGGTCATTGTGACCATTTGAAAAAACATGATGAACCGTAAGGCAAAAACGGGGCCGGGTTCGACCTCATCCACACGCAAACGTACCGGAATTGCCGATATCCTTGAAGATACGGCCAGCTCTCTTTACGATGATGTGGTTACGATTGTTGAAGCAAGAATTGAACTGCTCAAAATTGAGGTGGCAGAGAAGATTTCTCTGGTCGCTACCGTTGTCATTCTTGGCATTCTGCTCATTTCGGGAGTAGCTTGTCTTGTCACCACCCTTGCACTGATGACAGGCGAATTTCTGGGCCACCCTTTTCTTGGCTACCTCCTTGTAAGCATGCTTTTTCTTTTATCCTTTCTGTTTTTTACCAAATTCAAGCCAGTACTTTTGAAGAACCTGATTCAGAACATTCTTTTATCAATCCATGACTCCAACAAATGAGCCTTTGACTGGTACCCAGGCACGCATCGAAGAGCTGCGGAATACTATTGCAGAGAGAGAGGCGCTGATCAAGACAAGAGGCCAAAAACTGAAAGAGGAAATTGAGGCTGAGCTTTCGCCGATGAAACTTGTCAGAAAACACCCTTTTGCGGCGACGGCGTTTATTTTTACTGCTGGAATGCTGCTTGGAAAGGGGATGAGGGGCAAAAAAAGTACCTCCCTGCCGATCAGCGAGCGGGCTTGTGCTCCTGCAAAACGCTCCCCGGTGCGCGGTAAAAGTGCACTTTCGGCTATCGGCCTTGAAGTGCTCCGTACTGCAAAGGAGCTGGGATTTGCCTCCCTTCAGCACTATATCGACAAAAAAATTTTATAGCAGTGCCCATCACCTGCCTGCCTGGGCAAGCGTGCCCGAAAAAGAGTTCCGGGCAGCAGCCCCAAAATCTCAACCCGTCTAATGTCTCGACATGACCTCCCTACTATGACCATCAAGCAAAAACATCCGGCGGTGCAGAACAAAGAGCACTTTTATGTCAACCGAAATGCCAGAGAGCTCTTCGGGTTGACTGACCCTGACTTCCTCTCTCTACCATCTTCCGGACAGGAGAGTGTTGAGATCTCGGAGCGGCAGAGTTCCATCATCAACGACTTTTTGAAAAAGCTGAAGGGGGCAGATGCAAAACCGATACTGCCAGCGCAGTTTCACGGCATGAAACTGCTGCACGCCCTCTTTCACTCGCTCATGGCAAAAGCAATCGCGTTACGGCAACCCGACTTTCTTGACCGAGTCTATGGAACGCTGACCGAAGAACTCTCCCTGAAGCAGTCGGAGGAGTACCTCTCCCGGTTTATCACCACCTTTCCTACGCAAAAAATCTTCGCCGGATCAGAAACCGCTGCCAACTGGCTGAAGCAGCAAGAGAACAAAAGGGAGCTCCTTGAGGAGGCTTTCCTTGTCTGGATCAATAACCAGAACCCTGCTCTTGAGCAGTTTTCTGATCTTTTGACCGATGAGAAACTGCTCAGTGAGGCCGCCTACCAGAAGCTGATTATAACCATGCGGAGTTCAATGCAGGCAATGGGGCCGGTGGGATTGGGCGACATTGACCTTGCCGAACTGCTTATCAAGCCTATGCGACATGCTCCAGGCTCTATTCTTGAACAGCTTCGCTATATCCGCATGCACTGGGGAGGGTTGCTTGAGGAGTCGCCCTTGTGGGGATTGGTGGCCGATGCCATTAATTTTATTGAAGATGAAGACAAGTACCTCTTTTTTGAACGAATCACCCAGGAGCGAGCACTTCGCAAGGATGGCTTGGAGTTTGAAAAAGAGGGCCATGTGCCTGAATATAGCGCTCTGGACGATGCGAATGCCCCGGCGAACTACTCTCAGGATTCATCGTGGATGCCTGAAGTGGTCATGCTGGCCAAAAGCACTTATGTCTGGCTCGACCAGCTCAGTAAACTCTACCGGCGTCCGGTTAAACGGCTGCAGGATATTCCTGATGCTGAGCTTGACCTTATTGCTGAACGGGGTTTTACGGCATTATGGCTGATCGGGCTCTGGCAGCGAAGCCATGCTTCACAGAAAATCAAGCAGCTTCAAGGCAATCCTGAGGCAAAGGCCTCCGCTTATGCTCTTGAAAAATATGAAATTTCCAGCGATATCGGTGGCTATGAAGGGTATGAAAACCTCATGCAAAGAGCCCGGCAGCGAGGCATCCGTCTTGCCAGCGACATGGTGCCGAACCACACCGCAATGGATTCAGAACTGGTACGGAACAATCCTGACTGGTTTCTCTCTTCCGAAAGCGCCCCCTATTACAACTACTCCTATAACGGGCCAAACCTCAGCAATGACTCCCGCTACGGCATCTATCTGGAAGATGGGTACTGGAACCGTTCCGATGCGGCGGTCACCTTCAAGCGTGTTGATTACCTGACTGGCGATACGCGCTACATCTATCATGGCAATGACGGCACTATCATGCCATGGAACGATACTGCGCAGCTCAACTTTCTCAGTGCAGAGGTACGCGAAGGGGTGATTCAGCAAATTCTCAATGTTGCAAGGATGTTCCCCATCATCCGTTTCGATGCGGCCATGGTGCTGGCAAAACGACATATTCAGCGTCTCTGGTTTCCGCTTCATGGCCACAGCGCCGCCATTCCTTCACGCTCAGCCTGTGCCATGAGCATGGCGGAGTTTGACGCGGCCATACCCGAAGAGTTCTGGCGGGAGGTGGTTGACCGCATTCAGCTTGAAGTGCCCAATACCCTGCTGCTGGCGGAAGCGTTCTGGATGCTCGAAGGCTATTTTGTCCGTACGCTTGGCATGCACCGAGTCTATAACAGTGCTTTCATGCACATGCTCAAAAAAGAGAATAACGCCGATTATCGTCATCTGATCAAGAACACACTCGAATTTGACCCGGAAATTCTCAAGCGCTATGTCAACTTCATGAACAATCCTGATGAAGATACTGCCATTGCACAGTTTGGACGGGGTGATAAATATTTCGGTGTCTGTATGATGATGCTGACAATGCCCGGTTTACCGATGTTCGGTCACGGGCAGGTAGAGGGCTTTACCGAGAAATATGGCATGGAGTATGCAAAAGCCTATTATGATGAGCAACCGGACGAACACCTCGTCTGGCGCCACTACCATGAGATCTTTCCTGTCATGAAAAGGCGTCCGCTCTTTGCTGAGGTACGTAATTTTTTCCTCTACGATCTCTACACACCGGAGGGGGGGGTAAACGAGAATGTTTTTGCCTACTCCAACCGGCTTGGCCAGGAGAGGGCACTTGTCGTCTTCAACAACTGCTTTGAGCAAACTACCGGCTGGATTAAAACTTCGGCAGGCTACCGCCAGAATGACGAAATCCGGCAGAGCTCTCTCTCTGACGGGCTTAATCTGGGCTATGGACACAACACTTTTGTTGTTTTCAGAGATCATGCAAGTGGACTTGAATTTATCCGCTCGGGCCGGGAAATTGCCGACAATGGGCTCCTTGTTGCGCTTGATGGCTACAAATACAATGTATTCCTTGACTTCAGGGAGGTAGAGCCCTCAAAACTCAGGCCCTACGACCGGCTTTCGGCAGAGCTCAACGGGCGCGGCACCCCGTCAATGGAGCGTGCAGCCCTTACCTTGAGCCTCTCACCACTGCACCAAAGAGTAAGCACTGCTCTCACCTCCCTGTTGCTCTCTATGGAAGAACAAGCGAGTGAGGAGGAGGAGAATATTCTGACCTTTGCAACAACAATAACCTCGCTGCTCGAAACGGTAGCCCTGCAGTTCAGTGAACTTATGGATGTGCCGCTTGTTCCGATAGAAAATCTTGCCACAGAGGCGACCGAGCTTTATTGCAAGGCACTCCGCTTTCCGACTCTTCTGAAAAAAGAGCCCGCTTCCCGAAAACTTCAGGCTGCGCTTGGCCTCAGCAGCAAAGATGGTGCGGAGTTCAGGGCGATTGCACGGCAATGGATTGTGCTTGATGCACTACAACAGATCACTGCAAAAGCCGGAAAGTTCTACTCGAACCTTATTGACGACTGGCTGATGGTTGATGCGCTCGAAAAAATCTATGCGGCATCGCCAATGATCGGCATTCCGGGCGAGTACCTGCCCAACCTGCTTGTCTGCATGATCACGCCAAAGCCTGCACCCGCACCGGATGAAACGCTCGATAGACGTCTGCTCACTCTTCTTCAAACGCTCTCGACACTCAACCAACGGCATCTTGGCCGCATGTTACAGTTTGATGAGCGGCACCAGAAAAACTGGTTTCGTGAACACCGTTTCAGCCTTCTTGTGGCTTGGCTTGCTTTCCAGGAGTTGCTGCAGAAGCCAGAACTCCCGACCGGGCAGGAGGCCTTTATCGCCGATTGGGTTGAGGCATCTGAAAAGCTCGACATGCAAGCCTTCCTTTCTGGCTATGAGATGGGTGAGTTGCTACGAGAATTGTAGCATGATCATTAAGAGAACAAGAAAAGCCCGGTTGAACCGGGCTTTTCTTGTGACAGGCAAAAGTGTGCCCAGTTACCAGCCATACTCTGCAAAAACACGATAGGTGTTAATAACAAGGCCTGCAAGGTAAAGAAGACCGATGATGGTAAATATCGGGCTTTTCTCCTCTCTTGAAGCGCGACGGTCCAAAAATGGAACGAAAAACCAGAAAGCTGCACCAAGAGTGATAACAAAAATTGCAATCAGTTCGCCATTTGGGAAGCTGAAATCTTTAAGCATGAGAAACTGTGCCCAGAAATACCACTCCGGCTTGATGCCCATAGGCGCAGGAGAGAGAGGATTTGCCTCGATCCCTATCGGACCAGGGAAAACCACTGCAAGATAGAGAATAAGGGCAAAACCAATCAGCCAGCCAATGGCGTCCTTTGCGAGGAAGGTGGGGAAAAACTTCTCATACCCTTTGATGCGTCCGCTCTCTTTGTAGCCGATTGGGGCTGAAGTACCAAGAATCTGCACAAGAAGAAGATGGGCTGAAAGGAGCAACAAAAGCAGACCTGGCAGCAAGACAACGTGCACCGAGAACATACGGGTAAGCGTTTCACCGGTAACCTCTTCGCCACCGCGAAGAATGTTGACGATAAAATCACCACCTGGCGCAACTTTGGGAACTTCAGTCCCAACCTGGGTTGCAAAGAATGCAATCTCATTCCAGGGAAGAAGATAGCCTGTAAATCCGAAACCAAGAGTGAGTACAAACAGCACAGAACCCGTAAACCACATCAGCTCACGTGGTTTACGGTAGGACTTCATGAAAAAGGAGCTGAACATATGTACAAACACCATCAGTACCATGAGGTTCGCTGACCATGCGTGGATCTGGCGGATAAGCCAGCCGAAAGAGACCTCTCGCTGAAGAAAGACAAATGAGGCATAAGCTTCAGCCGTCGTTGGTTTGTAGTACTGCATCAGCAGCAGCCCAGTAACGATCTGCACCATGAAAAAGAAGAGACCAAGGCCGCCAAAATAGTACCAGAATGAGAGGCGGTGTTTGGGGACTTCCTTTTTTTTCAGGTAATCAAGTACCGGTATGACGACAGCAAAGCGCTCCTGAAACCACGCGCCAACCTGAGTGACACGGGAATCCTTGTACGGATTAGTCTCTGCACGCTTTACCGGGGGTTTATAGACACCGCCTTTGGTCACAACGGGGTTCTGCTTGGCCGGAGTACTTCCTGCCATAGCGTTCTGATTGTTTTCAGCCATCTTTCCTGACTCCCTTGGTTTTCAAGAATTAAAGGTTAAGCTTTCGCAATAATGAGATTTTCCCCTTCAACCCTTGCTTTAAACGCTGGCAGGGGTAAAGGCTGAGGGCCGGAGATGATCTCTCCCGTCTGTTTGTATTTTGCTCCATGACAGGGGCACGCAATAAGATTCAAGGCATTGTCCCAGTGCACAAGGCAGCCGAGATGGGTACAGACAGCACTGCAAGCCGTGAGCTGACCGTTATCGTTGACAACGATCACCTTGTCTTTGTTGAACTGGAAAATTTTCCCACTGTTTTCAGGGACGTCAGAGGCTTTTCCGACAACCAGCTCATTGAGGTTTGAAAACTTTTTGACGGGAGGAATAATGTAGCGGATAACGGGATAGAGGGTCGATATGGCGACTGCCGCACCAATCCCCCCCACAACTTTTCCAAGAAAACTTCGACGCTCAAAATCAACCTCTTTCAACCCCTGATCACGAGGTTTGTCAGCCGAAACTGCTCCGGCCGAAGAGGGTGATGCACCATCTCCAAGCCCACCCAGTCTTGACGGGGTCTTGAAATTACCTTGTTGTGCCATTACAACCTGTCTCCTTTTTAAATCTATTGTTATAAAATCAAAAAGCATCTACCTCCCATGGGTTGAACAGGAGCCACTGTCACAAATCTTTTCAGTGAATACTTTTCTGTGCCACGGCAACGCTTGCGCATAAAATCCATTCTAACCCGAACAGAACGGAATTTATAATTTTTTCACCGATTATTCCAATCCAAAGAGCGCTTAAAACTATTATAACTCTTGTACATGATCGACTCCTCGCCATCCCGCCATATCCGGCTGCGGGTAAAAAAACGCATAAACCTTGATTGCAGGCGAACAGGATTAAGAAATTCCGAGATACCCCTGATTCCCTCAACGCTGCGCCCCTCTCTCTGCAATGAAATTGTAGATGCAAACCTGAGATAAAACGGCCCTGCGTCAAGCACTCTTTCGTGATGAATCCTCAGAACGGTATCGTCATAGCACAAATCAAGATCGCGACTATGAAGGGGAGAAAAGAACCCCTTTTTGAAATTGCTTTCATGAAATCGCAGGGTATCATGAATGGTGACGGTTTCACTCATGTTATCGTGCAGAACCAGCAGCGAAAGGGGTTGATAGTCGTTATTTTTAAAAAAAACGACATAATAGACCAGATCGAACTCCCTGGAAAAAGCCCTGCCCCAGTACCAGCGAGAGATGTACTCCTGCATGGGTACTGCGCCGAGGTTATGGTCATGATATCCGTTCGCCTTGAGCGGAATCGTACGAATCGCGCCACTTTTTTGCTCAGTAATGGTAATCGTTCCGTCAACAGCAGCCTTGGGAACACTCAGGAGCCACTGGTGAAGAGGTACCCTGCCGTTATTGTTGGTATCTTTTTTTTCAAAGAGAATCCTGCGCTCTACCTTGAACAACAGGTTTGCTTTCACCGCTTTGTGACGGGCAGGGAAGACAAAGTCGATCTCAAGAGCGTACTCATCCCTCAAGGCATCATGGGTAAAGAGGTTCTTTTCGAACCGGACACCGATCTCAGAGTGGCTGCTTTCAAAAAGCTCACGGTGCCCCTCCTTGATGAAGTTTACAATCTCCTGGCCGTTTTCATATAACTGGAAACTGAAGCCCGAGTAACTGGAGGGATGAGGCGGGTCTGAACTCTTCTGTTGTTTCCACTTCTCGTAATGGCTGGTGTAATAGGGAGAGAAGGGAAAACCGGAAAACCAGATAAGCACCAGCGATAAACCACTCGTTCTGTCTTCTGCATCAAAATACCACCACTCATAAGCTCCCGGCTCCTGCATCCTGTGCCAGAGTTCCTCATCAAGCTTTGTGGTAATATTCATGCGGACGGTTGGTGATGTTCAAACTCGGCACCATTACGGGAGAGCTTTGCCTGAAAAAGGCAGAATCAGGTAACGGTTGAGCGAAAGGGAAAAAAGAGGGAGAATGCATCGTGTAACTGAGGTACCATACATAAATGCCACCCCGGAGTGGACAGAGAGGGAATCGAACCCACGACACAAGGATTTTCAGTCCTTTGCTCTACCAACTGAGCTATCTGTCCATCAAGAGGCAGAATATAGAAATAATTTTTTCACTTCAAAAGAAAAAAAACCACAGAGAGCGCTCACATGCGCCGTACCTGCTTCTGCCTGCCCTGCTAAGCTGAAACGTCAATACACTCAATTCCCTTCAGGATGCGACGCAGTACCGTCTCCTTGCCCAGAACCTCAAGCAGATGATAGAGGCTCGGACCGAAACTCACACCGGAAACCACGAGCCTCAACGGGTGAATGAGAGTCGCGGCTTTAAGCCCCTTTGGTGCAACAAACTCCTTGAGGCTTGCCTCAATACTGCTGGCGCTGAACTCTTCAAGAGCGTAGAGTGTATCAATAAACTCACGAAGCAGGAGACTGGTGTCGGCCATCCAGCGCTTTTTGACCGCCTCTTCATCATAAGAGTCGGGCTCAAAATAGAAGTAGGATGAGAAGGTCACAAATTCATGCTCAAAGCCAACGCGCTCACGCATCAGCTCAATAACTTTTTCAAGATAATCGTCACCGGTAATGACTTCCAGAGGCATCAGCGACTCTTTAAGCTCAAGCTCAGCAAGAAGAATCGGCTTTATGACCGCAACAAGACTCTCTTTGGGACGGCTTTTGATGTACTGTTTTTCGAGCCAGTTGAGTTTGTCAATATTGAAAACTGCACCGGCTTTGCCAACCCGCTCGAGTGAAAACTTCTCAATGAGTTGATCCATACTGTAAACCTCCTGCTGGCTTCCCTCTCCCTCATTCCAGCCAAGCATGGCCACAAAATTGATGATTGCATCACTGCTGTACCCCTTGCGGATATAATCTTCAACGGCAACATCACCCTGGCGTTTGCTGAGTTTTGAACGATCAGCGTTCAGCAGAAGTGGCAAATGCGCAACCTTGGGCGGCTCCCAGCCAAAAAACTCGTAGAGGAGAAGATGCTTTGGCATGGAGGAGAGCCACTCCTCTCCGCGAATAATATGGGTAAACTCCATCAGGTGGTCGTCGATGACACTTGCAAAGTGATAGGTCGGGAAACCATCCGATTTCATCAACACCTGATCGTCGATGGTCGCAGAATCGAATTCAACGGGACCCCGGATGATATCTTCAAACCAGACTGAAACATAATCGGGCACCTTCATGCGAATGACATAGGGAGCACCCTCATCAAGTTTTTTTCTTATGAGGCCCGGCGGCATGGAGCCGCCCATCTCTTCAGGCAGCCATTTTCTGTTGTATTTCGGCTGGAGTCCCTGTTTGATCTGAAGCTGGCGGTTTTCCTCAAGCTCCTCATGCGAGGCAAAACAGTAGTAGGCATGCTGGTCGTCAAGCAGTTGCTGACAATAGCGAGCATAAATATCAAGCCTCTCGGACTGAACATAGGGACCAAAATTGCCTCCTTTTTCAGGACTTTCATCAGCCACAATTCCTGCCCACTCAAGGGCCTTGACAAGATTTTGCTGCGCCCCCTCAACCATCCGGGTTTGATCGGTATCTTCAATTCTGATAATGAACTCTCCGTGCATTTTTTTTGCAAACAGGTAATTATACAGGGCAGTCCTTAGACCGCCTACATGTAAATATCCTGTTGGAGAAGGTGCAAACCTGGTTCTAACCCTTTGACCAACCATAATAAGCGTCGTACTGTTAATTGTTTTTTTTTGACAGGCCACTCTCGCAAGAGCAGTGAATTTAAAAAAAACTCACCGCTTTCAATCATAAGATAAGAGATTAACCTGAAAGTCCTGAATCCCGGAGACTAAAGTGCGCAACTTTTCGGTCGATAAAAATATTGTAAAAAAAACTTTTTATTTTCGATTGTCGTTTTAATTTTAATTACTTTCAAGATAGCAAGTTACATTTTATCTCATCACTCAGCCTGTTTTATGCCTGAAAATTTCGACAAGAGGTCAAAAAAAGATGCTTCCCGAAATAAATTTAACCCGGTCAATGACGAGGAGCGTAACCCGCGATGGCTTCAGGGAAAAGGCGAAGGACCACAGGGCAAATTCCCGCGCCTCCTCCTCTTTCTTATGGGCGGGCTTCTGCTGCTCTTTATGTTTCAACGATTTTTTGCCGCTACCGACAGCCCTGAAATCACCTATAACGAGTATAAATCAATTCTGGCGAAAGCTCTCATTACCGAGGTAACGGTAAAAACTTTTGAGGATAAGTCGGCAATCCTGAACGGAAAACTTGGCGCATCTACACAACTTCAGTTGATCAATAACACAAGCTTGCAAAGTGATCATTTTGCGGTGCGCATTCCCTCATTCAGTCTCGAACAGGCCGACATGTTGGCAGAGAAGGGTATCCGGCTCAAAATTGAGGAGGGCTCAAGCGCTCTGAACACTTTTTTTATGCTCTTCGCCCCATGGATTATCTTCGGGGCTCTCTATTTTTTTGTTATCAGACGAATGGGGGGGCAAAATGGAGCACAGCAAAAAAATATTTTCAGCTTCGGCAAAAGCCGGGCAAAGATGGTGAGCGAATTTGAGGTCAAAACCACCTTCAAGGATGTTGCCGGGGTTGACGAGGCTGTTGAAGAGCTACAGGAGACGGTAGAGTTTCTCACAAATCCCGAAAAATTCCAGAAGATCGGCGGAAAAATTCCGAAAGGAGTTTTGCTTCTTGGGCCTCCCGGCACGGGTAAAACCCTGCTTGCCAAGGCCATTGCAGGAGAGGCCAAGGTTCCTTTTTTCTCCCTTTCAGGGGCCGATTTTGTTGAAATGTTTGTCGGTGTTGGTGCTGCAAGGGTGCGGGATCTCTTTGAACAGGCAAAGAAGAATTCTCCCTGTATCGTTTTTATTGATGAAATTGATGCTGTCGGACGGAGCCGTGGTGCAGGGCTTGGCGGTGGCCATGATGAGAGGGAGCAGACCCTGAACCAACTGCTTGTGGAAATGGATGGTTTTACGACCAACGAAAATGTGATTCTGATTGCGGCAACAAACCGCCCTGATGTGCTTGATTCTGCGCTATTGCGTCCAGGACGCTTTGACCGCCAGATCACCATCGACAAGCCCGATATCCGTGGACGTGAGGCTATTCTGAAAATTCATACCAGAAATACACCTCTTGACGAAAATGTCGATATCAACGTGCTCGCAAAAAGCTCCCCTGGATTTTCTGGAGCCGACCTGGCAAATCTTGTGAATGAAGCGGCACTGCTGGCCGCACGCACGGATCAGACACTTATTACGGCCAACAATTTCGAGCAGGCTCGCGACAAGATCTTGATGGGCCCGGAAAGAAAAAGCATGTTTATTTCCGATGAACAGAAAAAGCTGACGGCCTATCACGAAGCTGGTCATGTGCTTGTTTCAATCTATACCAAAGGCTCAGATCCTATCCACAAGGTGACCATCATTCCAAGGGGCAGAAGTCTTGGGCTGACCGCCTACCTGCCTCTTGAGGATCGCTACACCCATAACAGGGAGTATCTGCTTGCCATGATTACCTACGCTCTTGGAGGCCGGGTGGCCGAAGAGCTGGTTTTTAATGAATGCAGTACAGGCGCAGCAAACGATATTGAAAAGGCCACCGATCTGGCCCGCCGGATGGTAAGGCAATGGGGTATGAGTGAGACGCTCGGCCCGATTAACTATGGCGACAGCAACAAGGAGGTTTTTCTCGGAAAGGATTACTCCCATATTCGCCAGTACAGTGAAGAGACGGCCCTTCAGATTGATGTCGAGGTTCGCAATATCATTATGGCATGCATGGAAAATGCAAAAAACATTCTGAGGGAAAAAAGCGCTGTGCTGCATCGGCTTGCTGAAATACTTATTGAAAAGGAATCACTCAACGCAAAGGAGATAGCGGAGATTACCGGAGATGGGTATGCAACTTCATTTAATACAACACATTAACAGGAAATACAGCATGAATCCCATGCAACTCACTGGATTACTTGCTATCGGCGTTGCCGCTGGCATTCTGTCAGGAATGTTTGGTGTGGGAGGCGGCATTATTATTGTTCCTGCACTGGTGCTGCTTTTCGGCATGACACAGCAGAGCGCCAATGCAACGTCACTGATGGCACTGCTTCTGCCGGTCGGCCTTCTTGGTGTGATGGAGTACTATCGCGCCGGAAAAATTTCAGGCGAAAACATCTGGATTGGTCTGGTCATTGCCGCAGGACTCTTTGCCGGAGCCTTTTTTGGAGCAAAAATTGCGATACATCTTTCGAGTGAGATGCTCCGTAAAGCGTTTGCTGTTTTTATGGGAATTGTTGCTCTTCATCTTTGGTTTAAATAAGTATCTACTTCATAACAACCTAAGCTCTCTTTTACCATGGGAAAAACAACCACAAAAGCTGATCTTGTCAATGTTATCGCTCACAAAACGGGCCTGACAAAAAATGAAACTGAGTCGGTGGTTGACTCTCTGTTTGAAAGCATCATTGATTCACTGAAAACAGGAAAACGCATTGAGATCAGGGGGTTCGGCTCGTTCAATATCCGCCATAAAAATTTTCGCCAGGCAAGGAACCCGCGAACGGGCGAGAAGGTGACCGTTGAACCAAAAAACGTTCCGACATTCAAAATTTCGAAAGAGTTTAAACATGCCGTGAGTGAGAGCCTGAAAAGCATTGAGGAATAGATTCTGACAGAACGAGCAGAGGTTCCTGCGAGAATCAAACGGCAGCGGTGGCTGCCGTTTGATTCTTTTTTGCCCTTACTCTCCTTCAAAGTCGGTAAGGGAGTAAACACTGTATCCCTTTTCAAGCAGCTTTCTTTCGCCCCCGATATCGGGCAGGTTTACAACGAACGCCATCTCGGCAACAATTCCTCCGACCTTCTCGACCAGGGCTGCGGCAGCGAGAGCTGTGCCTCCGGTAGCAAGCAGATCATCAACAAGAAGTACCCTCTGGCCAGCGACAAGCGCATCAACATGGATTTCGATGGTGTCACTTCCATACTCAAGCTGATACTCCTGCGACACAACCTCAGCAGGAAGTTTTCCGGGTTTTCTGACAGGAATAAATCCTTTGCCAAGTGCATAAGAGAGGGCGCCGCCAATAATAAATCCTCTTGCCTCGATACCGACAATGACATCAAAATCCATTCCGTCCTGCAGGTAGTGCTGCGTCAAACCGTCAATAACCAGCCTGAAACCGACCGGATCCTTGATGAGTGTGGTAATATCACGAAAGAGAATCCCTTTTTTAGGATAATCAGGAATCGAACGGATACGGGATTTAATGGGCATGGAAGGAGAATGATTTTGTTGATAAAAAGAGAGAACTGAACCCTGCGAAACCTAAGATAGCACTCTCCCTTTTAAATTCAAATCCTTGTCCAGAGAGTCAATCATGACGGGCAACTCCTTTCCCTCAAGGCTCTCTTGCTGCCTACTGTCGATGCACTCAACAACAACCCTGAGATAGTTGCGTGTATAACCGCTGCATTGCAAAGCCCCCTCTCTTGCGGGCCCGGAGCGTTCAAAAAGTACCATAGACTCTTTTCCGAGAGCGCTTGCCTTAAAACGGGCCTCATGGCGCTCTCCAAGCTGAGCCAGCTCGCTGTAACGTTGTGCGATTACTTCTGGTTCAACCGGCTTGCGCTCTTTATTTGCAATCTGAAGGGCAAGCGAGGTTCCCGGCCGGATTGAACAACTGAACAGATGAAGGGAGGCAAGAGGAAGTTCCTCAAGAAAACGGTACATAAGAAGAAAATCCTCCTCTGTTTCACCGGGATAACCAACAATCACATCAGCTCCGATTGCACACTCCGCAATTCGTTGCACGGAGTGCATCACCCTGTCGCGGTAAAAGGCGGTATCATAGCGGCGGCGCATGGCCTGGAGGATCCTGTCAGAGCCACTTTGAAGGGGAATATGAAAATGAGGCACAATTTTTTTTGATGCCGCAACCAGTGAAATCAACTCATTATCAACAATATCCGGCTCTATGGAACTGATGCGGATACGACTGACACTCACCTCTTCAAGCATGCGCAAAAGATCACAGAGTTTGAGACCGCCACTGCGATAATCGCCTGTATTAACACCGGTAAGCACAATTTCACGGTAACCGGACAGTGCAAGAAGATGGGCGCGCTCAACAAGAGTATCGGCAGGTATTGAGCGCGACCGTCCTCTGAAAAGAGGAATCGCACAGTAAGAACAACCGTAATCACAGCCATCCTGTATTTTCAAAAATGCACGGGTTCTATCCAGGCTCTCTGCTGCAGGTAGTGAATATCCCGGATAGATCTCCTTCAACCGGGATACCGGAGAGACCTTTACAAGGGGAAGCTCTTTCTCTCCGAAAGTGAGCTCGTGGTACGATGGTATATCAAATTTATCGTTGCTGCCAAAAATGGCGTCGATTCCGGCTATTGCCGCAAGCGCCCCGGGATTGAACTGGGAATAACAACCAATAACGGCTATCCGACTGGCTGGATTTTTTTTTATTATTCCCCTTATTTTCTGACGACACTTCTGTTCAGCCTGTTTTGTCACTGCACAGGTATGAATCAGAATAAGATCTGCCCCCTCTTCAATTGATGACAATGACCATCCCCCCTCTCTCTGCATAGTATCAAGAATTGCAGAGGTTTCAGCATAGTTCAGTTTACATCCAAGAGTTACAGCCGCAACTTTTTTAACTGCATGTTCTTTCATATTCCTCTTTTTTCCCCTTTCGTCAACAAGAAAAGAGTGCGTTACTCCAATCGCCCTGAATAGCCCAGACTTCTCCGGTTTCGAAAAAAATTCATCGCCAATCCAACCATAATCAAGTTTCCAACCAGGGAGGAACCCCCATAAGAGACAAACGGCAGAGGAACACCAATAACGGGAATAATACCAAGTGCCATACCTATATTGACAAAAACATGGATAAAAAGCAGGGAGACATATCCTGAAAGTGTCAGCTCAACAAACTTGTTGTTTATTGAAAATATTGCAAAAATTATCCGGAGAATCAGGGTAAGATAGAGCGCAATCAAGAGTGCAGCACCAAGAAAACCAAGCTCTTCGGCAATAACACAAAAAATAAAATCAGTCCACTGGGCCGGAATAAAACGCAGTTGGGTCTGTGTTCCTTCAAGAAAACCTTTCCCGAAAAACCCTCCCGAACTTATCGCTATTTTAGCCTGAAGAGCGTTGTATCCTGCTCCCCGGGGATCCGACATGGGATCAATAAAGGTCTGAATCCTTTTTATCTGATGAGGCTTGAGAATCTCACTTGCAAAATTGTGGGTAAAAAGGCTGGCTGCAAGCGCTGAACCGATAACCGGGAGTTGATGAAACCTGAATTTTTTTTGCTGCACAACGAGTATCGCCATCAAGAGCAGTGCAAGTGCAAAAATAAAATATAACGGAAAGAAGCCGGAGATAACGATAAAAAGAGGAAAAACAATCAACATAAAAAGATAGATATCAAACCCCGCCACGAGCAGCATGGTGGCAATCAAGGGCAAAAAGGTCAGCATGGTACCCATGTCAGGCTGCAACATGATGAGCAGAACGGGGGTGAATGCAATTGAGAAGGCGACCAGCAGATGCTTTGGTGAACGCATATCAGTCTCGTCATCGGACAGAAATCTTGCCAGCGCAAGAATGGTAGCCATCTTGGCTATTTCGGATGGCTGAAAACTGAACATCCCGATTTTCATCCAGCTTGTCTGTCCTGCTATTTTTTTACCAAATATCAGAACCGCCACAAGCAGCAGAATACCAACAGCGTAAAAGATATAGGCATTATCCTTGACAAGACGAACATCATTAAAGTAGACAAACACCAGCGCAATAACGCCGAAAAAACCCCATGCCAACTGGCGGTAAAAGAGCGTAGGGTCACCGGTTCCATTGGTTGCACTAAAGATCGCCATCAGTCCGAAAACAAGAAGCCCTGCTACCGGAACCACAAGCCACGGATCGTGACTGGATTGTTTTTCCATTCGAGTCTTGAATTACCCTTTTTTCATTATCATGAGTGAGCTGAATTTAGTATAGTTGGTATGGTATTGTATCAACAGACTGAACCTTTCATAAAAAAGTTCCATGGCTCCCTCCCCTTTTTCCTGCGGTTTCGCAATTATTATCGGACCGCCCAATGCTGGCAAGTCAACTCTGCTCAACGAACTGCTCGACTACAAGCTCTCTATTGTAACACATAAGCCGCAAACTACGAGAAAAAAAATTACCGGCATCTACCACAACGACAAGTGCCAGATTATTTTTCTCGATACACCCGGGATCATGAAGCCACAGCAGAAGCTTCATGAATCCATGCTTGGAGTGATCCGCGAGACACTCAAGGATGCCGATGTCGTTATTGCGCTCCTCCCCTTTTCAGGCAAAAAAGATTTTTTTGACCGACCCTTTGCCGAGGAGCTCTTCAGTGAGTGGCTGAAACCGGCGGGAAAACCGGTCATTGCCGTGCTGAACAAGTGCGACCTTGTTACCCTGGAGCGTCAACAGCAGGCCGAAGAGTTTGTCAGGAACACCTGGAACCCGGCGGCGGTGCTCTCCGTTTCAGCGCTGAAAGCGAGCAACCTCCCCCAGCTCATCGACACTATCCGTCCATTTCTTCCTCTCAACTCTCCGCTCTATCCCGAAGATACGCTCAGTACCGCTCCGGAACGTTTTTTTGTGAGTGAAATCATACGTGAAAAGATATTTCTGCTCTATGGTCGTGAAGTACCCTACTCCACCGAAGTGGTCATTGACGAGTTCAAGGAGCAGTACGAAAATGATCCGACACGAAAGGATCTTATTCGTTGCTCGGTGATTGTTGAGCGTGATACCCAAAAACAGATCCTGATCGGTAGCAAGGGAGCTGCCCTGAAAAAACTTGGCCAGACAGCACGAAAAGATATTGAGGAGATGCTTGGCCGTCCGGTATTCCTTGAGCTCTTTATCAAGGTACGGCCTGACTGGCGCAAAAAAAACAATTTGCTGAAGAGTTACGGATACTGAAAAAAAAAAGCCTTCCCCGATAAAGAGAAGGCTTTTTTCATGTACTTCGTACAACCAGAGAAAGAGGCTTGTCTTACGCTTTCTCGCTCACTTTTTTCTCGGAAGACTTTACCGGGGGCTCAAGTTCAGCCGTGGCAGCTTCAATCTCCTTTTTCTCGTTAGGATGGGCCAGCAGGTAGGCCTCAATCTCTTCCTTGCTCTTGTCCTTGAAATACTCAAGGGCAGAGAGAATAATGCGCTTGTTCTCCTTGTCGAATTCAATGACGCGCATCGGAAGGTCATCACCGATCTTGAATGATGAATGAATATCCTTTACACCGCCCTGCAGGAGGTGTGATACCGGCACAAAACCGTCAACATCACCAGGCAGAATAACAATAACGCCCTTCTCGATGATCTGTGAAATCTCTCCTGAGCTCTCTGCACCTACGGCATACTTCTGCTCAAACTCGTCCCAGGGATCCTGGTTGATCTGTTTGTGTCCAAGAGCAATGCGGCGGGCATGAACGTCAAACTTGAGAACCTTCACTTCAAGATCCTGGTTCTTTTTGACCAGTTCACTTGGATGGCGAATCTTCTTGGTCCATGAAAGATCAGAAATATGAACCAGACCATCAACACCGGGCTCGAGCTCAACAAAGACACCGAAATCGGTGATATTGCTGACACTGCCCTTGTGCAGGGAGCCTTCAATATATTTTTCAGAAAGGGCAATCCATGGATCTTCGTTCACACGCTTCATGGAGAGGGAGAGCTTGGTATGATCCTTGTCGATATTGAGGATCACACATTCGACCTCCTGGCCCAGGGTGACAAACTGACCTGGATGCTTGATGTGCTGTGTCCAGCTCATCTCGGAAATGTGCACCAGCCCCTCAATGCCCTTCTCGATTTCGACAAAAGCGCCGTAATCGGTGATGGAGACAACGCGACCCTGTGCTTTCGAACTGACAGGATACTTGATCTCAATATTTTCCCAGGGGTGCGACTCAAGCTGCTTCATGCCAAGCGAGACTCTCTTGGTGTTCTCGTCAAAGCCGACAACCACAACCTTGATCGGCTGGTCAAGATCAACAACCTCTGAGGGATGATTGATTCTGCCCCAGGTGATGTCGGTGATGTGCACCAGACCATCAAGACCGCCAAGATCGACAAAAATACCGAAGTCGGTAATGTTCTTGACTGTACCTTCAAGAACCATGCCCACCTTGATATTGGCAAGCATCTCTTCACGACGGGCGGCATAAGCCTCTTCGAGGATAACTTTATGACTGACAA
>SESG01006227.1_pt1 | contig 30982 bp, 29 predicted proteins | sample 3171421 | NCBI WGS metagenome assembly SESG01 (sample SAMN10866946, study PRJNA518727) | freshwater metagenome | biome: subpolar coniferous forest; feature: holomictic lake; material: water; isolation source: holomictic Lake 227, 6 m and 8 m depth | place: Canada: near Kenora, Ontario | collected...
TGGCAGAACGAGCAGACTCACCGCCCACCTTTGCAACAATCTGCTTGAATATATCTCTATCTTCTCCGCGCTTGATGGCCGGAATATCGGCGCCGATTAAGCGAGTTCCATACTTTTCAAAGATACCTAGCTCGTTCAAAGCCATCGCTGCGTTAAGGGCGGTTTGACCTCCAAGAGTTGCTAGAACTGCATCAGGCTTCTCTTTTGCGATGATCTTCTCAATAATTTCTGGGGTTATCGGTTCGATATATGTTGCATCTGCAAACTCGGGATCGGTCATGATTGTCGCCGGATTTGAGTTAATCAAAATAACTCGCACGCCTTCTTCACGAAGTACCCGACAGGCTTGCGTACCTGAATAATCAAATTCACATGCTTGGCCAATCACTATTGGACCACTGCCGATGACCAGAACGCTCTTAATACTTGGATCTTTAGGCACTATGAGCCACCCTTGCTTTTGTCATCATGTCAACGAAACGGTCAAATAAGTACGAAGCATCGTGAGGGCCGGCTGCCGATTCAGGGTGATATTGAACGCTAAATGCGGGACGCTCGATGAGTTCCAAACCTTCCACGACTCCATCATTCAAATTTACGTGGGAGACAAATCCCGATCCAAAGACAGTTGTGAAATTATCATCGATTGGAGCAGCAACTGCGAATCCATGATTATGTGAAGTTATCTCCACTGTGCCGTCGTGCAGATTCTTTACAGGTTGATTAATCCCGCGGTGTCCAAAAGGCAACTTATACGTTTCAAAACCAAGCGCTCTTCCTAAGATTTGATGCCCAAAGCAGATTCCAAAGATTGGCATGGAATCAAAAAGAAATTCGCGAACGAGATCAACCATGGCATCCATCGTTGCCGGATCTCCTGGACCATTGGAGAGAAAGACTCCATCTGGATGAATTGCCATAACTTCTTCTTTTGTGGCTGATGCTGGAAATACGTGAACTTCAATTCCTCTTATCGACATGAGCCTTGGCGTCGCCGACTTAATTCCTAAATCCATGGCCGCCACGGTGAATTTCTTTTCAATCCCCGGTGGAACTGGAACTACATACTTTTCCTCTGTTGAAACATCATTCGCAAGAAACGCTCCTGCCATTGGCGGCGTCTTTCGAACTTTGATGACCATCTCTTCTCGAGATAACGATCCTCCAGAAAATATTCCAACTCGCATTGCGCCGCGGCTTCTTAGATGACGTGTTATTGCCCGAGTATCCACTCCTTGAATTCCAACAACGCCGGCATCAATGAGTGAATCTTCTAAAGAAATCTCAGAACGCCAATTGCTTACACGTGGGGATGGATTGCGGACCACAAACCCAGAGACCCATATTTTCTTGGATTCCTGATCTTCACTATTCATGCCTGTGTTTCCAATATGTGGAGCAGTCATGATTACTACCTGCTTGTGATACGAAGGATCAGTTAAGGTTTCTTGATAACCCGTCATTCCCGTCGTGAAGACTGCCTCACCAAGGGCTTCGCCGAGACACGCCCAGGACTCCCCTTCGAAGATAGCTCCATCATCAAGAACTAGGAACGCCTTATTCATACTTCAACCCCGTCAATTCTTCATTCTTGACCACGAAAATTCCTTCATAAACAGTATGAACAATTTTAGTCGGCAAGACGTAACCGTGGAATGGCGTGTTCTTACTCTTTGACGCCATCGCTTCCTTGTCGACTTGCCAAGTCTGAGCGGGGTCAATTACTACGATATTGGCGGGCGAACCGGCGGCAAGTGGCACGCCTTGACGATCATATCCACCAATTTTCGCGGGATTCACTGACATGACATTTGCCAACTGCTCCCAAGTCATTGCTTTTGTCTCAATCATCGTCTTAACCACGACAGAGAGGGCGGTCTCAAGCCCAAGCATCCCGAATGCGGCGGCGCTCCACTCGCACTCTTTATCTTCCGTTGGATGTGGCGCATGATCGGTTGCAACGATATCAATGGTCCCGTCCGCCAAACCTGCACGCAGCGCAAGAACATCTTCGTTTGTACGAAGAGGAGGGTTAACTTTGAAAATAGGATCATAACTTTCTACAAGATCATCTGTAAGGATTAAGTGGTGAGGCGTCACCTCTGCGGTTACATTTATGCCTTGAGCCTTCGCCCAACGCACCAGTTCTACTCCGCCTTTTGTAGTTAAGTGACAGATGTGAAGCCGACTTTTGACGTGGTCGGCCAAGAGAATATCCCTTGCGATTATCGCTTCTTCAGCAACTGCTGGCCATCCTGTCAGCCCTAAGCGAGAGGAAACTGCTCCCTCATTCATTTGAGCACCTTCTGTAAGTCGAGGGTCTTGCGCATGTTGCGCAATAACTCCCCCAAAAGACTTTACGTATTCCAGGGCCCGGCGCATAACAAGAGGATCGCTGACGCATTTACCATCATCACTAAAAACCCGAACACGAGCAGCTGATTGAGCCATGGCCCCTAACTCCGCTAAACGCTCTCCGGCTAATCCGACCGTCACTGCTCCAATTGGAAAGACTTCACACAGTCCGGCTTCCTTACCAAGTCGGTAAACCTGTTCAACAACTCCTGCAGTATCTGCAACAGGGGATGTGTTTGCCATTGCTGAAAGAGCCGTATATCCGCCTTTTGCAGCAGCCTTCGAACCAGAAAGTACGGTTTCAGAATCTTCTTTGCCTGGTTCGCGAAGATGTGTGTGTAAATCGACGAGACCAGGAAGAGCAATGAGTCCAGTGCAATCAACCACATCTCCATGGATCTCGCTTCCAATCGAAAGAACTTGAGTTCCATCGATCGCAATGTTTGTTACCAAGCCTGAGGCCAGCGAAATATTCTTTAACGTAAATGTCATTGTCCAACCTCCGTGAGTGCTGCGCCACCAAGCAAAAGATAAAGGACGGCCATTCGAGTGAGAACACCATTACCAACTTGATCAACAATTACAGATCTAGAGGAATCAGCCGACGAAGCGGAGATCTCCAAGCCTCGGTTCATAGGGCCAGGGTGCATAACAATTGCACTCTTCTTCATGCGTAAGAGACGCTCTTCATTAAGGCCATATTGACGTGAATATTCTCTTTCGCTTGGAAAGAAAAAGTTACTCATGCGCTCTATTTGAATCCGAAGCATCATGACCACATCGAACTCTTCAAGTTGCTCATCCATGTTGTAAGAAATTTTGACGGGCCAGGTTTCTACCCCGACCGGCAGGAGGGTTGGTGGCGCGATCAATGTAACGGAAGCACCCAACTTGGATAAGAGAAGTACGTTAGACCTTGCAACGCGCGAATGAAGAATATCTCCGACAATCGCAACCCGAAGCCCCGAAAAGTCAGACTTTCTATCCGGAAAGCTTTTCGAAATCGTAAATGCATCGAGAAGCGCTTGAGTCGGATGCTCATGCGTTCCATCACCCGCGTTAATGACTGTCGCACTGATCCATCCGGAATCGGCTAAACGCTGTGCTGCGCCGGAAGAGCCATGTCGAATAACAACAGCATCTGCGCCCATTGCTTGAAGTGTTTGCGCAGTATCTTTGAGGCTCTCGCCTTTACTTACGCTAGATCCTTTCGCTGAAAAATTGATTACATCTGCAGAGAGTCTCTTCGCCGCTGTCTCGAAGGAAATTCTCGTTCTGGTTGAATCTTCGAAAAATAGATTCACAACTGTGCGACCGCGAAGAGTTGGCAGTTTCTTAGTAGGTCCATCTGTTATGCGCTCGAGTTCAGCCGCCGTAGATAAAATTGAATGTATATCTGCCGTCGATAAATCATTTATAGATAAAAGTTGACTCTTCATCATGCACCTACTATTTCAACTGAGTCAATTTCATCAATCTCTGAGAGTTGAACTCGAACACTCTCTTTCGAGGATGTAGGTAAATTCTTTCCTACATAGTCGGCTCTAATTGGAAGTTCGCGATGTCCACGATCGACCAAGACAGCAAGCTGAACTGTGCGGGGACGACCTAGTTCACCTAGTGCATCCAACGCTGCGCGAATAGTGCGACCCGAAAAAAGAACGTCATCGACTAGAACAACATGCTTTCCTTCAATTCCACCAGGTGGCATTAGCGTTGGAAGAAGGGGGCGAGGTGGGCGAAGACGTAAATCATCTCTATGCATTGTTATATCTAAGGTTCCAACTGGAACTTTGGCGCCAAGTTCTTCAAGGATCAAAGAGATGCGATTGGCCAAATATGCGCCTCTTGTGGGGATACCCATGAGCACGACGGACTCAAGACCTTGGTTTTTTTCAATTATTTCGTGTGAAATGCGTTTTAAGGCACGATCAATGTCGGCCGACTCCAAAATAGCGCTCATCTAAGCTCCTTCGCCGCCTCACAGGACGGATCGTTAAAGGGTGTTGAAAGCTTGCAGGGGCAAAAATACCACCTGTGGATAGAAAAAGCGGAATCAACGCCTCTGTCCTATCGTCTGGAGATGCAAATAAATATCACACATCAGGCTCACAATGACTCGACTCCCCCAACAATCCAGGCACTGGCTGCTTCAATTCGCAGAATCCGGAAGAGCAAAGGTTGGACACTGAAGGATGTAGAAACAGCTTCCGAAGGAAAATGGAAAGCGGTGGTCATCGGTTCTTATGAACGTTGTGACCGCGCCCTCTCTCTCAATAAAGCCATCGGTTTGGCAGCTTTCTACAAAGTTCCACTTGAGGAGCTTCTTGGAATCACGCCACCACTTGAAGTTAAAGCAGATCGCCTGACCTTTGATATTCGAAAGGTTAAGGAGTCGAGTGAACCATCACTTATTTCATTGCAAAGATTTATATCAAGCATATGCACCGCAAGAAGAGATTGGAACGGAGAAGTGCTCTCAGTCCGCGGGTCAGACACTTTGGCACTTTCTGCCGCTGTGCAAATACCGCCGAGCTCCTTGCAATTGGGGCTTTCTGCCTCCGGCTTACTCTTTACAAACTCAACGAAGGCTTAAGAGCGATGATTCTTCCCAAAACTCCGTTGATATAACCCGCAGATTCATCAGTGGATAACTCTTTAGCTAGCGATACTGCTTCTGAGACCGCAATCTTGTCATCAAGTTCCTCTGTCCATAGGATTTCAAAGAGAGCAATACGCAAGAGATTTCGATCGATTGATGGCATGCGGTCCAAATCCCAACCTTGGGCGTATGTAACGATGAGTTCATCAATTTTCTCAATATGTTCATTTACGCCAAGAAGAAGTGCTTTGACGTACTCTCCTTCAGAAAGTTCATCTGCCGGACGGCCTGCGTAAATATCTAAAGCAACAGCTTTTCTCATATCCGCTTCGTATAAGAAATCCAGAGCTCGTTTTCTTGCTTTTCGACGGGCGCTCATGGCTGACCGCTATTAATTCGAGCGGCCGAGATAAGAACCATTGCGTGTATCAACAAGAACCTTTTCGTCTTGCTTGATAAACAACGGAACTTGAATGGTGATACCGGTTTCAACAGTTGCTGGCTTTGTTCCGCCTGAAGAGCGATCCCCTTGTAGCCCTGGCTCTGTGTACGTGATTGTTAATTCTACAGACGCAGGTAATTCAATGTACAAAGGATTGCCCTCGTGAATTGCCACAATTGCTTCGCAGTTTTCGAGCATGTAGTTAACTGACTCGCCAACAACGCTCTCTGGAATTGAAATTTGATCAAAATTCTTCGCATCCATAAACATAAAATCATCACCGTCGCGGTACAAGAAGGTCATGTCACGCTTCTCAAGGGTTGCAATTTCAACCTTTACGCCAGCATTAAAAGTCTTTTCAACAACTTTTCCAGATAGAACTTGACGCATCTTTGTGCGAACGAATGCAGGACCTTTACCTGGCTTAACGTGTTGGAACTCGATTACAGTCCAAAGTTGACCATCGATATCCAGGGTCATGCCGTTCTTTAAATCATTTGTTGTTGCCATGAGTTAAGCCCAATCCATTCCTATATGTTCTATACGTCGTGTATGCCAAGAGTGCACATTAGAAAATTACTTCCAGCCGAGAAGAATACCCGAGCATTTGACCCTACTTTTGCATCTCCTTGAGCGCGATTAGCGCTAAACGGTAGGAATCGGGACCAAATCCAGCAATAGTCCCCGAAGCAATACCTGAAATTACTGAGGTATGTCGGAATTCTTCGCGTCGAAGTGGGTTACTGATATGGACTTCAATCAGAGGAGAAGTCAGCATTTCTGCAGCATCTCTGATTGCATAGGAGTAGTGAGTGAATGCCGCGGGATTAATAATCACGGGAATTTTCGCTTCTGCCGCTTCATGCAGCCATGAAATGATGTCAACTTCGCTATCGCTCTGGCGTACATCTGCCAAGAAACCTAGAGCCGCACCTTGAGTCTCGATGAAGAGTTTGAGCCCCGCAAAATCAAGCTTGCCGTAAACCGATGAATCACGGAGATCAAGCCGACCTAAATTCGGACCATTAAGTACAAGAACTTTCATGCCTGAATTCTCTCATATGTAGCTTCCAACAAATCAGCTGAAACATCTTCAAGCCAATGCGGGTTTTCAAGACTATTAAGCCCAATAAATCGCAACATAGCGCCCCTAGATTTCTTATCAGAACGCATTAGCTCTAACAGCGGACCAAAAGGCACATTCGTTGAGATAGGTAAGCCAAACTGCTTCAAGAGTGATCGATGTAGATCAATAATTTCATCCTTAAGGCCAATCATTCTCCCGCTAAGTTCCGCTGCAAAAACCAGTCCGACAGCCACTGCCTCCCCATGCCGCATTTCATAATGCGAATATTTTTCCAGGGCATGTCCGAAAGTATGACCATAGTTAAGTATTTCTCGGAGTTTGCTCTCATGGAAATCTTGGGAAACGACATCTGCTTTTACGCTAATACTTCTAAAAATTAACTCCTCTGCCACTTCGCGTGCAGAATTAACGGTATTGCGCGACTGGAGAATATTTAAGATTTCCTCATCTTGAATAAACCCAACCTTTATTACCTCCGCTAACCCTGCTGCAAAGTCTCGATCAGAAAGCGTCTTCAAGAATCTAAGGTCGACAAAAACACCACTTGGTGAATGAAAAGAACCTATGAGGTTCTTCCCTGCATGACTATTAATCCCAGTCTTTCCTCCAACAGAAGCATCGACCATCGCCACTAAAGTGGTAGGAATTGCATACCAAGAAATACCGCGGAGCCAAGTTGCAGCAGCAAAACCACCAAGATCTGTTGTTGCTCCTCCCCCAATAGCGACAAGAGCGTCAGAACGAGTTAAGCCTGCTTGCGCCATCGCTTGCCAAATGCCTTCAAGAACTGAAATATCTTTTTGGTGCTCTCCATCAGAGACTATATGAATGACAGCATTATCGATCGGGTGCAGAAATTTCTCTATGTGATAGGTGTCGGCCAAATATTGCGTCGTGAGGATGAATACTTTTGAATGAGATTGGCTTACATCATGTAGGACACCTTCGAAATGTTCATCGATATGCACTTTATATTCATGTTCCGCATTTACAGTGATGTGCCTCATTTGTTCTCCAGGTATTGTGAGATGACTTCTGCCACTTCGGCAGGTTTCATCGAATCAGTGGAAATAGAAAATCCAGAAAGTCGTTCATAAATTGGCGTGCGTTGTTCCATAAGAGCAAGCCACTGTTGCCGTGGATTTATCATCAACATTGGTCGATCCTTATTGAATCCAACGCGAGGAGCCGCTTGCGAAATACTCACCTGTAAGAGAATCACCCTGGCCTTGAGCAGAGCAAGTAAATCCTGGGTAGCAACACTCAAAATTGATCCGCCGCCAAGTGATACAACACCATCAAAATCCTTTAACGCTTGAGCAACCACTTCTCGTTCGATTTCCCGAAAGAAGGGTTCGCCGTCTTCAACGAAAATATCTGAGATCTTCTTTCCACACCGTTCTTCTATAAGTTGATCAGTGTCGTGAAATGAGCAACCCAATCGCTTTGCCAGCGCCTTGCCTACAGTCGACTTTCCTGCTCCTGGCGGCCCTATCAGGATTGCACGCGGGGATCTTTTCACCAGAATTTTCCAACAACTACTTAATCTGCAAGTTGGCCATGTATGTGTCGAAATTTCGACGAGTCTGCGCAACAGAATCTCCGCCAAACTTTTCAAGCACAGCATCAGCCAGTACAAGTGCACACATTGCTTCGGCAACAATTGCAGCCGCGGGAACTGCGCAGACATCCGAACGTTGGTTGATAGCTTTAGCCCGCTCCCCTGTTGTTACATCGATTGTGTCAAGAGCGCGAGGAATAGTTGAAATTGGTTTCATTGCCGCGCGAACTCGAAGAACTTCTCCATTACTCATTCCGCCCTCAGTACCACCGGCGCGATCACTTCGACGAACAACGTGCCCATTTGAGCCTGGCTCAATTTCATCATGCGCGACCGAACCTCTTCGCTTGGCTGTTCTAAATCCATCACCTAACTCGACACCCTTGATGGCTTGAATTCCCATCATTGCACCTGCCAAGCGTGCATCTAATCTGCGGTCCCAGTGGGCATGAGAACCCAAGCCTGGGGGCAAGTTATATGCAAGGACTTCGACAACTCCGCCGAGTGTGTCTCCCTCCGAATGCGCTAAATCGATTTCTGCAACCATCTGTGCGCTTGTAATTGGATCTGCGCAACGAACAGGATCACCATCAATCCTGGCTCTATCTTCAAAAGTCGGGGTAGGAAAATCCTCTGGAATCTCAACGCTACCGATAGAAATTACATGTGAGGAAATCTTTATTCCTACAGTTTGCTCAAGGAAGGCCCTTGCGACCGATCCAAGCGCAACTCGTGCTGCAGTCTCTCGAGCACTTGCACGCTCAAGAATTGGACGAGCATCAAGGAAATCGTATTTCTGCATGCCAACCAAATCTGCATGTCCGGGACGCGGGCGTGTAAGAGGAGCGTTTCTTGCAAGAGCTCCCAATACTTCTGCATCAACTGGATCTGCCGACATAACTTTTTCCCACTTTGGCCACTCTGAATTAGCTACCTGAACAGCTATCGGGCCACCTTGGGTCTCGCCGTGACGTACTCCGCCCAAAATAGAAACTACATCGGCCTCAAAATTTTGACGAGCGCCTCGGCCGTATCCAAGACGTCTACGTTGAAGGTCTGCATCGATATCCGCTGTCGTGATTTTTACATGCGATGGCAAACCTTCGAGAATCGCAGACAGAGCTTCTCCGTGAGACTCACCGGCTGTCAGCCAACGCAACATAATTCCCCCAAGTTTAGGGTTCTATTCTGGCAGAAATGAAGGGCTACGCGTGGCACATATCGCTTTCTGAGACACAATTTAACTATATTTAAGTGTATTTAACTTTTAGGTGTGTCAGCCTGTTTTGCGAGGACTTCCTCAAGAAGTTTTGCGCGCATGGTTGCATAATCAAAACTTGCGCCCGTCATCAGCTGTATCTGATCAAGCGCCTGTTCTACAAGTAGATCCAAGCCGTGCTTGACGCTACCACCGAGAGAGATCCATTTCGCAGAGAGTTGGGTGGGCCATGGATTATATAAAACCTCGATCAGAGTCCCGTTGGCAGCAGTCATCGCATGTGCCAGTGAATCAGTGACGCCCGCGGGAGTAGTTGAAATAACTAAGCCGAACTGCGACAAATCACTATTCATCGGAAGAAATCTCAATGATGTGGAATCCACGCATTTTTCAAGAGTGCCATCCCGCGAAGTAGTTCTTCTGAGAATATTCACATGCTCGACCATTCCATCGAGAGCTCCAAGAGCCGCCCGAGCTGTACCGCCTGCGCCGATGATGGCAACGTTAGAGAATGTAAGAGAAGAAAGCAACCGATCAAATGCCAAAACATCGGTAGAGATTCCTCTAAAAGATTTCCCAAATCTGATTAACGTATTTACTGAACTAATCTTTTGCGCCCTAGGGTCCAGTGATATATCAAGTTCTGGCAAAAATGAAGCTTCTTTCAAAGGCATCGTAAGGGAGAAACCTGTCCAGTCTTCGCGCATTGCGCCTGTCAAGAAATTTGAAAACTCCGGTAAATCCAGTTCAATGCGGGTGTAATCCCCATCTATGCCTAAGATTTCGTAGGCTCGATTATGCAAAAAAGGCGAGAGTGAGTGAGTGATTGGCGTTCCGAGCACTGCTGCTTTAATCATTTAAATGCCCCTGCCGCTCTATTTTTATTGTATTCAGTAACCCACTTTTCGAACTCAGCATAATCCTTTGTAAATCTAGTGTCGTGTGGTTTCACAGTTATAAAGTACAAATAATCACTAACCTGCGGGTTTAGCGCTGCGCGAATTGCCAATTCTCCTGGATTAGAAATTGGAGTTGGTGGCAAGCCGACATATTTGTATGTGTTGTATGGAGAATCAATTTTTGTTGCAGCGGTCGATAGTGCTATCTGCCCACGAAGACCGGCTGCATATTGCACTGTTGAATTGAGCTGCAAAGGCATTCCAATTCTTAATCGATTATAAATAACGCCTGCAACCTTGGCGAAATCACCAGCATCGCCCTCGATCTGCACCATGGATGCAATGGTAAGTACCTGGTAGGAGTTATAAGAATTGAGCCCGTTTTCCAACTTAAGCTCGCGAGACTTAACAGAAAATTTACTGACCATAGCTTGTATGGCCTCTTGCAAAGTTGTTCCAGGGGCGAAAGTGTAAGAAGCTGGGAAGAGCTGTCCTTCAAGACTGCCACGAGTATTGCTCAGAAAGGGCTTTACTTTCCTTATGGCCGCCGTAGCAGATATCGACTTACTTATATTTGCGTCTTTTTCGACAACTTTTAATACATCCGAGAGAGTTGTACCTTCAACAATATTCACCATGTTTGTAAATCTCTTGCGGTCTAAAAGTTGGCTCAGCGCTTCTGTCGAGGAAATATGGCTTTCAATCCTGTGGCTGCCCGGAGAAATTCCTTGAGCTCCGCTTGATGGTTGATTTGCAAGTGCAATAAAGACAGAAGCCTCCTTAATAATGCCCCTGCTTTGCAATTCTTTAGCGATAGCTGCGCCAAATTCTCCGTCTGATACGACGATGATTTTTTCAACACCAGGTTTACCAGTTGGATAGTCATGAACAGGACGAGTCGCTGTATAGATACTAAAACCCAGTGAGACGATTAGTGCTGTAAGAATATATTTTCTTGTATTTGCCCTATACGTCATGGAGCTTCTCTTTGCTCAAGGCCATTTCCAGAATGGTTGCAGCCGCTGCTGCGTCTATGAACGACTTCGCCTGTTTTGAATTCTTTCCAGAAGCCTGTAACGATCTGGCCGCCGATACAGTGCTCAGTCTTTCATCGATACGAACAATAGGAATATCAAAATTTGCTAAAAGGGTTGCGATGAACTCTTCCACTGATTTCATCTTCGCGCTTTCGGCTCCCGATAAATGACGTGGGATTCCAACCGCAAAATAGATAGGATCGTTTTCGGCGACAAGTTTCGCGACTTCCGAGATTACATCTGCGCTCGTTGCAATAACACCGTGAGGCGTTGCTAGAAGTCCGGATGCGTCAGAAATTGCTACACCGATTCGAACATCGCCATAATCAAAAGCGATTCTGCGTCCTGAACGCATTACTTACCCGCTGAAGACCTGAGGGATGCCTTAATTTCACGAATTGCATCTGCAATGTTTGATGCGTTAACTCCACCGCCTTGTGCAAAATCATCTTTTCCGCCACCGCCACCGCCAAGGACAGTCGATCCAATCTTGACGAGAGCACCGGCTTTAGCTCCTGCAGTGCGCGCACCATCAGAGACGGCAACTACAAGTGTGACCTTCTCTCCCGAAGTCGAGATGAGTCCAACCACAGAATTTGAATTTCGATTACGAAGATCAAGAGCGATAGTACGAAGATCATCAACAGAAATGCCATCGCCAATATGTTCAACAATCGTTGAAATACCTTCGATTAGTTCGACTTTTTCAAGAAGCGATGAAGCTCCAGCTAGAGCTTGCGCCGACTTTACGGTTGCAAGTTCCTTTTCAATCGACTTCATCTTTTCCAAAAGGTCAGAGATTCTTTCTGGCAATTCCTCAACGCGAGATCCTTTTATTAGCTCAGTCAGAGAATTCAGTAACACATGTTCTTTTGCTAAGAAATTGAAGGCATCAAACCCAACGAGAGCCTCGACGCGTCGAACCCCAGCACCAATTGATGACTCTCCCAACAACTTTACAAGTCCAAGTTCAGCAGATGAGCGAACGTGAGTTCCTCCGCAAAGTTCACGAGCCCAATCCCCCACACTCACTACTCTTACTGTCTCACCATATTTCTCACCAAATAGCGCCATGGCTCCTATAGCCATTGCTTCTGGTTGAGTCATCTCTTCTGCAGTTACGGCAAGGTTTTCCAGCAATAATGAATTTACCCGTTGTTCAACATCACGCATTACCGAAACTGGCAAATTTCCTGACGCAGGAAAATCAAAACGGAAACGTCCAGGAGCATTCTCTGAACCTGCTTGCGTCGCAGTCTCTCCAAGTGATTCTCGAAAAGCCTTGTGCACCATGTGAGTGGCAGTGTGCGCCCTTGAAATGGCTAAACGTCTTTCATTATCAATGGAAGCAAAAGCACTTTCGTTTATGGTTGCGTGACCACTTACAACGCGCCCGCGGTGTACAAAAAGCCCAGGTACTGGCTTTTGCACATCATCAATTTCGATGATTGCTCCATTAGCTAAGGTAATCAAACCTCCATCGGCAAGCTGTCCGCCGCCTTCCGCGTAAAAAGGAGTTCTATCTAAAACTATTTCCACTTCATCGTCCAAATTGGCCTCGTGGACAGATTTTCCATCAAGCAAAATTGCCTTGAGGCTTGCTTCCCCAGAAATCTCCGAATATCCAATAAATTTTGTAGCACCGTTTGCATCAAAGATCTTTCGGAATTCACTTACATCCGCGTGTCCTGTCTTCTTCGAGCGAGCATCTGCTTTCGCACGATCCTTCTGCTCTTTCATAAGCCGGCGGAAACCATCTTCGTCAACGCTCAAGCCTTGCTCGCTTGCCATTTCAAGCGTTAAATCAAAAGGGAATCCATATGTATCGTGAAGTTTAAAAGCAGTATCGCCTGAAAGTTTTGAGCTCTTCTCTTTTTGAACATCCCCAACAGCAACATCAAATATTTGTGTTCCTGATTTCAATGTTTGCAAGAATGAATCTTCTTCACCGGTTGCTACAGCCAAAATTCTTTTCGAATCAGCCAATAATTCTGGATACTGTGGCCCCATAGCACCAATCGCTGCAGTGATCAGTTCGCCCGTATTATGATCGGGAGCTCCGAGAATTCGCATGTTTCGAATTGTGCGTCGCATCATTCGACGAAGCACGTAGCCGCGAGCTTCATTGCCGGGCAAGACTCCATCGCCGATTAACATCATCGCGGTACGAGCGTGGTCAGCTACAACACGAAGTGAGACATCGCTCTTCTGATCTTTGCCGTACTTCACACCCGAAAGTTCGGAAGCCTTTTGAAGTATTTGCATGGTTGTATCAATTTCATAAATATTTTCTACACCTTGTAGAAGTGCTGCGGTGCGCTCTAAGCCAAGTCCTGTATCGATGCTCTTCGCAGGCAATTCTCCGACAATCGGGAACTCATCCTTTGTGCCGCCCTCACCACGTGTGTTCTGCATAAAGACTAGGTTCCACACTTCAAGGTAACGATCTTCGTCGGCTATAGGTCCACCTTCGCGTCCATAGGCAGGACCACGGTCATAGTAAATTTCAGAACATGGACCACATGGTCCTGGCACACCCATCGACCAAAAATTATCAGCCATGCCGCGGCGCTGAATACGCTCACGAGGCACTCCGACTTTGTGGTGCCAAATATCGGCTGCTTCGTCGTCGTTGAGATAAACCGTTACCCAAAGGCGCTCCTCGGGAAATCCGTATCCGCCCTCCGAGATTGGTTTGGTTAGAAGTTCCCAAGCCATCGTGATTGCGCCTTCTTTGAAGTAATCGCCGAAAGAGAAGTTTCCGCACATTTGGAAAAATGATGCATGGCGAGTTGTTTTGCCAACTTCGTCAATATCCAAAGTTCTGACGCATTTTTGCACTGATGTAGCTCGGGCAAATGGAGGTTTAACCTCGCCTAGGAAGTATGGCTTGAATGGAACCATGCCTGCGTTAACGAGCAAGAGGTTAGGGTCGTCAGCAATCAGCGATGCTGAGGGTACGACGGTGTGATTGAGTCCTTGGCTATTGCCGCTCTCGAAAAAGCGCAGCCATCGTGCGCGAATATCTGCTGAATTCACGGATTAGTCTTGGTCCTTATTGGAATTACGGCGACTTGCGAAGCCTGCAATAGTTCCCAAAATCTTCATGACACTGCTTTCTTTATCCAAAATTCCATTTATCGCCCCAGAAACTTTTCCAGTCAACGCCTCGGCACTCGCAGTGATGCGATTTACGTTATTGACGGTCTTTTGAACCTCGTCAATTACGCGCGTGATACGAATGATGGCGTAACTCAGAGCTATGGCGATGATCATTAGCGCGCTAGCAGCGATTATTGTGGCAATTCCTCCTGGGCCCATGTGCTGAGACTACCCGAAAGTCGGAATCTCTACGTCAGGTTTTTCGTGACCCTTATGGGCAGTTAACGCTGATTCGTGATAACGCTCGATTGCCGCCACGTTCTCGGGGTTTTGATACGGAGCGCCGTCAACGAGAGGACCCTTACGTCCTTCCATGACAGCAACTACGTCCTCGCCTGAGATAGTTTTGTGAATCTCGAGGGCGTGGGCCAAAGAAAGAACTTTTCCTTTATTATCCCGAAGAACCATTTCTGCCTTTGCAAGAAGTCCTGAGAGGTTGTCTTCAATTCGATCTGCTAATGCGCGACGCAATTCTCTCGCGCCGTCATCTTTGCCTTTACCTCCACCAGGAGCACCAACCTCAAAACGACGGTTAGAGGCGTGGGAGCTAATTGTGGAGCCCATTCCCCAATGGCCTTCCATGAAACTTGCGACAGTTGTCGCACTTTCAAGATCACCAGAAACCCCCGATGAGTTATCTCCATCGAAAAACATTCTTTCGCCCGCCAACGAAGCAAGCGATACCAAAATATCTGCCTCGTACTCAGTTCTCCATCTGGTGAATTGATCATCAGGTGGAATGGATGCAACCATACCTAGATAGTCAGAACCTTTTTCGATTGTTGCTAGATCAATAGACATGTGGTGTCGCATTAGGTAAGCCATCACTCCATGACAGGCCTCATGAACTGCAACTGCATGGCGTTCTCGTTCAATGTATTCAACATCTTCGGCAGGTCCGAGTTCCTTCAATTGCTTAGCTTTAATAACATCAGTGAAGGTTATGGAAACTCGTCCATCTCGAATCGCGGTGATTAAGGCTTCGTTGATTGTGTCCTTGATTGTGGCACCAGTTGCATATGGAGTAATGGTCGCAAGCTTGTCGATTTCTTCATCAGACAGACTATGGGAGACCTTGTCCAAATAACCTTTATAGGTTCTGATTCGTCCAGCTTTACTTGGATAACCAACTCGATACATACGATCGATACGGCCTGGGCGAAGAAGTGCCTCATCCAGAGCCTCTGGAAGGTTCGTGGCCATAACAACGAGAATTCGATATTTAGGCGGCAATTTTGGACGCAGACCCAATGTACGTCGAACGATGCGATTGAAGAATCCCCGTGGCTTTTTTAGACCAGAAAGTTCTGTCAATAGCGCTTGCAGCGTTCCCATGCCGCCGCCTCCACCCATTGCTGTATTTGCAACAAACTTTTCTGAACCAAAGCGCTCCTTAACAATCAGGGAAGTTGCACCTTCTGAAAGATAATTTCCTCCGTGGCAAGCGGTATCCGAATTCGAGAATGTTCCTTGCTGAGTTGAGATACCTCGATTTCCGAGCGAATCTGCCTCATCAAAGAAGACAACAACTCCCCCGTAGCGCAAAGCAAGCTTTCGAAGCTTGCGGAAAAGTGATTTAACCTTAAGAACTCCAACGCCGAAAAACATATTGTTAAAAGCGCCTGGATCAACAAAAACGAATGGCTTACCGGTTTCTCCAGCCATAGATTCGGCCATAAGCGTCTTTCCGGTACCCGGAGGGCCCCACAACAAAATTCCGCCAGGAACGTATCCCCCGTGCTTTTCAATCTCTTCAGGAGATTCTAGAAACAACAAATTCTCTCGGATCCGATTAAGTACATGATCCTGACCCCAAACATCGGAGAAACGAGTACGGATGTCGTCAGGAAAATATGTGTCGATTCCACCTTTACTAAGAAACCAGAACATTGCAAAGAATTGAATCAAAATAAAGAATACTGCAAACGCCAGCTGTGCAAGCATTGGCATTGCACTCCATAGAGCTTTCGGCGCTAGAAAAAGAGCGGTTACTGGAGTTTGTTTGTAATACGCGCCAAGTGCAACGGCAATTAAACATACAAAAACAAAGGCCTTGATGACACGTGAAAGACGGAAGCGGTTCCAGTCGCTGAGTCTGTGCAAGTTGCGATCTATTGTGGAGAAATATTTCAACCATGCGCCGTGATAGGGCGCAACAATTTCTGCAGCAAGGAAATGCAACTGCCGTATGACTTCAATGGCCGCAAGAGCCAGTAACCACCAACGTGAATTCAAATTCTCTTTGAAAGCATCCGAGAAACTCAAAATTGGATTGTTGGACATTTCAGCCCAAACAAGTACTAAGAATATGACCGTGAAAAAGATCAAAAACTTAAAACGATCGAAAGTGGAGAGATGTACTCGCGTTTTGCGATCTGTATCCCGTGGGCGACCTTGTTCGGGGGCCAGTGCCTGATTCTCGGACATTATTTGCCTCTCACCGTAAAGGAAGTTGCTATCTGTTCAAGAGCAACTCTCTGTTTGTTGTAACAAGAAGTTGAACAACGAATAATCAACACATAAATAGTTGAGTGATCATTTGAAAGTATTGCGGTCTGATCAACTGTCTGCGATGAGCCATCCGTTTGAGTGAAATCAAAAACGGTATGAACGCCACGTCCACCTTTTTCGACTTTCTCTTCATCGTTTGAAATATCAAAGACTGGTGCTTTAACAGTCCCGTTCACCCATTCCGTGACCGGTAAAATCAAGTCGCGTAGCGAATTGTAGGAAATTGAATTCACTTCATCTGCCAACAACGTACGTACTCGTACATAAACGATTGGCTGGTCAGGAGTCTTAAGACTGAGAACATCTTTGGCGGTGTAGGAAGCAGAGGGAGTTACCGCTTCTTGCCAATTCACAGACGCCGCACGTTCAGCAGCTCCGGTTGCTGTCGAAGTTGCCTCTTGAGCCCCTAGCGAAAGTTGGGAGATCTTGTGCCACGCGCGAGGAGCAGAGAGAAATACTCCATCCTTCTTATCGGTCAGATAAATTTTTGAAGGCGCAGCACAACTTGTGAGAAGTACGGTCGCCAGAATTAAAGAGAGCGCTCTCCGAGCTTTCTTTGTGAAAAGCATGCCTTACTTTTCATCCTCAGGAGTTGAATCCACACCAGCTTCTTTTCGCTGGCCGTCAGTAATTGGAGTTGGAGCGCCCGTCAATGGATCTCCGCCACTTGCAGTCTTTGGGAATGCAATCACTTCACGAATAGATTCAGCTCCAGCCAACAGAGCGCAAAGTCGGTCAAGTCCAAGTGCGATTCCACCATGCGGAGGCGGTCCATATTGGAAGGCTTCAAGTAGGAATCCAAATTTGCTTTGCGCTTCTGCATCGCTCAACCCAATAGTTGAAAAGACACGTTGTTGCATAGTCCGATCGTGGATTCGAATAGATCCGCCACCAATTTCACTTCCATTTAATACGATGTCATATGCATAGGCCAAAGCAGATGCTGGGTCCGTATCAAATGTTGCAGCGAATTCCGGCTTTGGACCAGTAAATGGATGATGTACCGCCGTCCAACCTGAATTTGCATTTGATGCATCGACTTTCTCAAACATAGGCGCATCGACGACCCAAAGAAACTTCCAAGTTCCTTCGGCAATCAGATTGCAACGTTTGCCAATTTCCAAGCGAACAGCTCCGAGGAGGGCTTGAGAGGTGCTCTTCTCTCCCGCAGCGAAGAAAATCGCATCGCCTGGTCTTGCTCCGACAATTTCGGAAATTCCTGATGCTTCTTTCTCGGAAAGATTCTTTGCTACTGGACCAGCCAAAGTGCCGTCTTCTTGAACAAGAATGTAGGCCAGACCTTTAGCTCCTCGCGCTTTAGCCCAGTCTTGCCAAGCATCTAGTTCTCGACGAGGTGAGCTTGCGCCACCGGGCATAACAACTGCCCCTACGTAATCGGCTTGAAAGACCCTGAATGTAGTGTCAGCGAAGAAATCTCGAACCTCGACTATCTCATTTTCGAAACGTAAGTCTGGCTTATCTGATCCATATCTACGCATTGCCTCTAAATAAGTCATGCGGTCGATTGGCATCGGGATTTCATAGCCGACAACCTTTTTAAACACCTGCGAGAGAATATTTTCAGCTACAGCTAGGACATCGTCTTGGTCCACAAAGGACATCTCAATATCGAGCTGAGTAAATTCTGGCTGACGATCTGCGCGAAAATCTTCATCGCGGAAACAACGTGCTATTTGATAGTAGCGCTCCATGCCCGCAACCATAAGAAGTTGTTTAAAAAGTTGCGGAGATTGAGGAAGTGCGTACCAAGAACCCGGCTGTAAGCGAACTGGGACTAGAAAATCTCGTGCACCTTCTGGTGTAGATCGAGTCAAGTATGGCGTTTCGATTTCCAGGAAATCCAATTCATCCATTACCCCGCGAATTGCGGAGGTGACCTTCGAGCGCAAGCGAAGATTTTTCGCAGGTCCTTCTCTGCGCAAATCTAGATAGCGATACTTAAGACGAATCTCCTCAGAGACATTTACAGTTTCCCCGCTATCAACTTGGAAAGGTAGCGCAGCTGCTTCACTGAGTACTTCGAGATTTTCGCAATTAATTTCAACTTCACCTGTTGGAATGTTTGCATTCTCGTTTCCTGCCGGTCTAGCTGTCACAACTCCGGTTATCAACACACACCATTCCGCGCGAAGAGCCCCAGCAATTTCATCCTTAATCACAACTTGGACTGCTCCAGTTGAATCGCGCAAATCGATAAATGCGACCCCGCCATGATCGCGGCGACGGGCAACCCATCCGGCTAATGTGACGGTTGAGCCAACATCGCTCTTTCGCAAAGTTCCTGCATCGTGCGTTCTTAACATGAGTCAATCTCCAGTAATTAGGTACATCTGCAATTTTAAAGAAGCTTTAGAAGGTCCTCTTGCAAGGTTCGAAGCGTAACGGAAGTCGAATCTCCAGTTCGCATATTCTTTAATTCAGCCAATCCTGAGGCAATCTCGTTCTCGCCAAGCACTAGTGCAAATAGGGCACCAGATTTATCTGCTGCTTTCATTGCCCCTTTTAGGGCCCTATTTCCATAAGCTACATCGACCGAGAGGCCGGCCACTCGGAGCTCCTGCGCAAGTTTCACAGCGGGAAGTTTTGCCAACTCCCCCATTGGAACAAGGAAGAGTTGAAGCGCGAGATTGGGTGGCAATTGAATTTCTTCCGCCTCGCACGCGAGCAAAATGCGGTCCACTCCCAAGCCAAATCCGATGCCTGACAAATCTGCCCCGCCAAGTTGCGACATGAGTCCGTCGTATCGACCTCCGCCACCGATTCCTGATTGCGCACCTAAACCTTGGTGAACAAATTCAAAAGCCGTGCCGGTGTAGTAGTCCAAGCCGCGCACCATGCGATTGTTAATTTGGAAATCAATCTCAAACTCTTTCAAGCACTCTTTTACTCGATCAAAATGAGCCGAACTTTCAGCGGTCAAATAATCCATCAATACTGGAGCGCCCGCCATTAGCGCACGCACTTCCTCGCGTTTATCATCAAAAAGACGCAGGGCATTTATCGAAGCTCTGGCCAACGTTGCTTCATCAAGATTAAGTGTCGAGATATAGCTTCGCAAATCCTTCGTATATTTTTCGCGAGTTTGCGAATCACCAAGAGATGTAATCTCGAGGCGATAATTCTTTAGACCCAACTTCTTGAACGCCGAATCTGCTACCGCGATGACTTCGGCGTCAATCTCTGGATCTTGCAGGCCGATAGCTTCGATTCCAACTTGGTAAAACTGACGATAGCGACCGAGTTGCGGGCGCTCGGCTCTGAAAAATTGACCGGAGTACCAAACTTTGACAGGAAGTTGCCCTCTATCGAGATTGTGTTCGATAACCGAGCGCATGACGCCGGCTGTGCCTTCGGGTCTCAATGTAATTGAGCGACCACCACGATCTTCGAAGGTATACATTTCTTTTGAAACAACATCTGTCGACTCACCAACGCCTCGAGTAAATAACTCAGTATCTTCGAAGACTGGCAACTCGATAAGTTGATAACCACTCCTGCGTGCCGAGTCAATCAAGGTTTCTCGTACAAACTCAAAATATCGTGAACGATCTGGGAAATACTCACTCACGCCCTTAGGGGCTTGGAATTTACTCATCAGTCCCCTCTTTCATTCTCGCGAGTTAAGAAAATCATCCGTCAAATACGGATTCTTTCGACGTTCTCGCCCAATTGTAGTTTGGGAACCATGGCCTGGAAGAACAATTAGCTCGTCGTCTAGAGTCAAAATTTGATTTCGTAAAGTTTTCTTCATCTCTGCTGGCGATCCTGATGGCAGATCGGTTCGCCCTATAGATCCGTCAAAAAGCACGTCACCGGCAACCAATATCTCGCTGTTGACTACAAATACGGCAGAACCTGCTGTATGCCCCGGAGCATGTCGAACTTCCATAGGTAAGCCGGCAATATTGAGTTTCTCAACGCCATGTAGCTCTATAACCTCTTTGGGTTCCTTAAATTCGCTCACCCCGAGCTGTTTCAAAATCTGGTCAGAAGGACCTCCCGGCGTTAGCACCTTCATTGGGTTTGAAATCAGCGACCGATCACGAACATGAATCAGCGCAGGAATTTGGTAGCCGTCAGCAACTGGCAGGACAGAGAACATATGATCTAGATGCCCATGGGTAAGAAGGACAGCGACCGGCTTCAAATTGAACCGGTTGACTGCTTCTTGCACGCGTTTGAAGATGGACGGGTTAGAGATGCCTGGGTCGACGATGACGCACTCGGCACCTCTTTGGGTGGCCAAAATCCAGCAATTTGTTCCAAAATAGTCGGCAACGACCGATTCGATGAGCATGGGGTCATCATGCCATTCCCCGTCTTCTTCACCCCATTTGCCGCTTAAAGCCCTGTGAGAACTTTCGAACGCCTGCCGAAAAGGGTACCTTTGCCACTTAACAACCCCTATAACGGAAACTCAAAGGCAAAAGCCTGTGGGCAACGCGCAACAGAAGGAGTACATCATGACCGACGGAACATTCTCACCAGCATCAGCACTAGTTGGAGATCCATCCGCATTTGGCCGAGTTGCCGAAGATGGCGTTGTGTATGTAAAACTCCCAGAAGGTGAACGCGCAGTTGGCTCCTATCCAGGCAAGACTCCTGAGGAAGCCCTCGCGTATTTTGTTCGCAAATTTGAAGCACTTGCTTCTGAAGTTGCCTTACTTGCTGCTCGTATCAAGAGTGGCGCGCTTGTTCCTTCCGACGCGTTGGAAGCAGTCACAAAACTTCGTCACCAAGTCGCCTCACTAAACGGTGTTGGCGATTTAGCAACACTTGCTGCATCCGTTGAACAAATTCCAGATTTGATTGAAGGCCATCGCGCCGCCTATGAATCGCGTAAAGAAGCTGAAAAGATTGTTAAGGATGCAAAGCGCGCTGAAGCTCTTCTCGTCAAGGAGAAAATTGTCTCCGAAGCTGAGTCACTCGCTCTCTCTGAAAGCTGGAAGTCAACGGGAGAACGCTTAAAAGTTTTGCTCGACGAGTGGAAAGCCGCGCCTCGACTAGAAAAGGCTGCAGACGCAGCACTTTGGAAGCGCTTCTCAGCTTCTCGAAACAAATTCGATAAGCGTCGTCGCACCCATTTCTCTCAACTTGAGGCAGCCTCTTCTGTGGTCGCTTCCAAGAAAGAAGAAATTGTCGCAGAGGCGAAAAAACTTGCGACCTCAAAGGAGTGGCTGCCAACGGCCAAGCGCTTTAAAGAGCTTATGGATGCGTGGAAAGCATCGGGTCGTGGTAAGCAAAGCGTAGATGCGAAGCTTTGGGAACAATTTAAAGCTGCGCAAGATCAATTCTTTACATCGAAGAACGCCGACCTTGAAAAGCGTCAGGGAACGATGGCCGAGAATCTCAAGAAGCGCGAAGAACTTATCGTTGAGATTGAGTCCATTATTCCAATCTCTGATGTGAACGCTGCGCGTAAGAAGTTCCGCGATCTGAGTGAAAAATGGTTCAAGATAGGCATGACTGAGCGTTCAAAACGCGCTGCTCTTGATACTCGCTTCGAAAAGGTTGAAAGTGAAATTGAGTCACTTCATGTTGAGCAATCACGTCGAACAGATCCAACAGCTATCGCTCGCGCAAATAGCGTCGTTCAAGGCCTAATGGATGCCATTGAGGAATATGAAGAGAAGGCCGCAAAGGCCGAGGCTTCAGGGAATACAGCTAAAGCTCTAGTAGCTCGCGAAGCGGCGGCAGCTCGAAAGATTTGGCTTGCTGAAGCTCAAAAGGGTCTTTCCGACTTCAATAAATAACGTTAATTGTTGGTGACGCGATAGACATCGTAAACGCCTTCAATCCCCCGTACTGCTGCAATCACTGAATCCAGGTGTGAGGCATCTGCCATTTCAAAGGTAAATCTTGAAATTGCGACTCTATCCTTCGATGTCGATACAGCCGCGTTAAGAATATTAACATGTTGATCTGAAAGCGCCTGAGTAACATCTGAAAGAAGTCTGTTTCGATCTAGCGCTTCAACTTGGATATTAACCAAGAAAATTGATTTCGCTGTGGCATTCCATTTAACTCTCACAATGCGATCGCCTTGAGTCTGCGTTAAATCCACAATATTGATACAGTCGGTGCGATGAACTGACACGCCACTTCCACGGGTAACAAATCCGGTAATTTCATCGCCAGGTACTGGCGTGCAACATCGCGCCAACTTCACCATTACCTCGCCCACTCCTTCAACATCTACCCCCGAAGAAGATTTCTTAGTTGGTTCGCGATGAGAAGGAACAAAGAAATGGTCAACGCTTGATTCGGCATGAACAGGTTCATCCGAAAATAGGTGAGCAAGTTTCTCGGTTATTGAAGGCGCCGATACATGACCGTTACCTATCGCCGCATAAAGAGATTCGATATCCGGATAGTGAAGATCATGTGAAAGCTCCAAGATGGCTTGGCCTGCAAAAATCTTTTGAAGAGGCAGTCCGGCTTTTCGCATTTGTCGAGCTAACGATTCTCGACCAGCATCTATAGCCTCTTCCTTACGCTCTTTCGTAAAGTGGGCCTTAATTTTCGAGCGAGCACGCGGTGAAACGACGAAATTGAGCCAGTCACGACTTGGGCCAGCAGTCGGATTCTTATTTGTTACAACATCAACCACATCGCCATTAGCCAGTGCCGATTCGAGCGGCACGAGCTTCCCATTTACTTTCGCCCCAACACACCGGCTTCCAACTTCGGTGTGGACTGCGTAGGCAAAATCCACGGGTGTCGAACCAGCAGGCAGTGCGATAACGCTACCTTTCGGAGTGAAGACAAAAACCTCTGGAGTTTTCAAGTCAAAACGAAGAGCATCTAGGAATTCGTTTGCATCTTCTGTTTCTTGTTGCCACTCATGGAGTTGCTTGAGCCATAAAACGTTAGGGTCTTGAGGTTCATCACTCGAAGACTTTTGCTTGTATTTCCAGTGTGCCGCGATACCGAACTCAGCACGCGAGTGCATCTCAAAAGTTCTAATTTGAATTTCCACCGCCTTGCCGGTTGGCCCAATAACGGTGGTGTGTAGCGATTGATAGAGATTGAACTTAGGCATCGCAATATAGTCTTTGAAGCGACCGGGAACTGGACTCCATCTCGCGTGAATGGCACCAAGTACGGCGTAGCAATCACGCACATTCTCTACAAGAACACGGATTCCAACCAAATCATAAATTTCATTAAAGTCGCGACCACGAACAACCATCTTTTGGTAAACGGAGTAATAGTGCTTTTGGCGACCCGTAACCTTTGCAACTATTCCATCGGCGGCTAAGTCGCCCACGACCGCATCAATGACCGAAATCGTCAATTTTTCACGCGACGGGGAACGTTCAGCCACGAGTCGTTCAATTTCATCAAACTTCTTTGGTTCAAGTGCTTTAAAGGAGAGATCTTCAAGCTCCCACTTCATCGCATTCATTCCGAGCCGGTGAGCAAGCGGGGCGTAAATATCAAGAGTTTCTCGCGCTTTTCGCGTTGCAGATTCAGGCGTTACAAATGACCACGTTCGCGCATTGTGGAGGCGGTCTGCCAATTTGATTACCAATACTCTGATATCGCGAGACATCGCTACAACCATTTTGCGCAGAGTCTCCGCCTCGGCGGTAGGACCATAAGTCAACTTATCTAGCTTTGTAACCCCATCAACAAGTTGGGCAACTTCTTTACCAAAATCCGCTTTTAGTTGTTCTAGTTTATATTCCGTATCTTCAACAGTGTCGTGCAATAGTGCGGCGACAATTGTGGAGATATCCATACCTAAATCGGCCAAAATTTCGGCGACGGCAACTGGATGCGTAATGTAAGGCTCTCCGGATTTTCGAAATTGACCTTCATGAGCCTTTTCGGCTGCTAAGAATGCTCTTTCTAGTTCATCGGTATCAAACCCCGCGTGATGACTTGCGAGTGATTTCGCGAGCGGCTCTATCAATGCATTCATAGATTGCCGCTCACGTTCACATTTCTATAACTAATTAGCGCTTCTTGCCGGACTTGCGCTTTGGTTGATTGCGCGGACCGCGTACGCGATCTTCCTTTGAGTGAGTTGATGTAACCACTCCAGGAATAGATTCTGCCGCAACCTTCTCAGTACTTGTAGCGCTTCCACCGCTTCGAACAGCTACACGCTTGCGAAGGGCAATCATCGCAGGCTCGCGCTCACGAAGTGTGGCAAGAATTGGAGTTGCAACGAAGATTGATGAGTACGTTCCAATTGCCAAACCAATAAATAGTGCAAGGGAAAGATCCTTCAGCGTTCCAGCTCCAAGCAAGCCAGCTCCTACAAAAAGAATTGAAGCAACAGGCAATAGGGCAATCAACGAAGTGTTGAATGAACGAACAAGAGTCTGGTTAACTGCCAAGTTAGCTGCTTGCGAGTAGGTGTATTTTGCAGTGCTAGTAATTGACTTTGTGTTTTCGCGGACCTTATCGAATACAACAACAGTGTCATACAAGGAATAACCCAGAATTGTTAAGAATCCAATTACGGTTGCCGGAGTCACGTCGAATCCCACAAGCGCATAAATTCCGACTGTGATGAGAACGTCGTGAATAACTGCGATGATTGCAGCAACAGCCATCTTTGGTTCAAAAGCCATTGCTAAATAAAGCATCACGACGATAATAAATCCAAAGAGGCCGTAAAGTGCCTTCTTTGTAATTTCTTTACCCCATGACGGCCCAATACTTAGGGTGTCGATATTTCCAGACTGTACGTTGTAATTCTTCGCAAGATCGGCTTTCAAGGTATCTGATTGCGCGTTAGTAAGTGCGCCAGTTTGAACACGAATCTTGTTGTTGCCAATCTTCTGCACGATTGCTTCAGAAGTTATTCCAGCATCTTTAAGAGCTTGATTCGCACCATCGATTGTTGAATTAGGAGATGTTACGGTAAATGCTGCGCCACCTTTGAATTCGATTCCGAGCTTTAGACCTTGAATGCCTAGAGATGCGGCAGCAACAATCAGAAGTACTCCGGAGAATGCGTAGAAGCGACGACGATTTCCAATGAAATCCACCGAAGTCTCACCGCGATAAAGGCGACCGCCAATTCCTGAGAGAGCCATTACGCAACTTCCTTTCCTGTAACAACACCCAAGCTCTTAGCCGAGAACCCAGAAAGAGGTCCTCCGTGCGCATAGAACGGAAGTCGGGCGAGAAGAGTGACCAACGGTTTTGTGAAGAAGAATACGACGAAGAGATCAACAAATGTGGTGAGTCCCAAAGTGAATGCGAAACCACGTACGCCGCCGACTGCGAAGAAATACAGCAGAACTGAGGCGATGAGAGAGACAAAGTCGGCCACAAGAACCGTGTGACGCGCGCGCTGCCATCCTGTTTCAACAGCCGTGCGTAATGAACGACCTTCTCTGACTTCATCTCGAAGGCGTTCAAAGTAAACAATAAATGAGTCGGCTGTGATACCAATTGAAACGATGGCACCAGCAATACCTGCCAGCGTCAAAGTGAATCCAATGTACTTACCAAGCAAAAGGAATGATAGGTAGGTGATTCCACCTGCAACTGCAAGAGAACCAACCGACACAACGCCTAAACCACGGTAGTAAAGAAGTGAATACAAAATAACAAGTGCGAGTCCTAAGCCACCAGCGATGAGGCCAGCGCGAAGCTGATCCGAACCAAGAGTTGGTGAAATCTGTTGAACTTCTCCACGATCAAATGCGAGAGGCAGTGCGCCGTACTTCAAAACGTTAGCAAGATCTGTTGCATCTGTTTGTGTGAAGTTGCCACTAATCTGCGCATTGCCGGTGTTGATTGCTTCAATGATTCGTGGTGATGAAACAACCAAACCATCCAAAACAATTGCTGCCTGATTTGCAGGAGCTGTAAGTCCAGTGATGCGGGTAGTCATTGCACCAAATGCTTTTGTACCAGAGCCATTGAATGTTAATGAAACCATCCAACCAGAGCCGCCTTGTTGGTCAAGAACAGCTGAAGCTTTACTTACTTGGCTACCAAGAACTTCTGCTGGTGCCAAAACATATTTTGTTGTGCCGTCGCGACTACAAGTTACAAGTGCGCTTCCAGGAGCATCGACGCTTCCGCCTTGGCGGTTCTTAGGGTCTGTGCAATCGAGTGCGGCGAACTGCGCATCCAACGCGGCTGTTACACCCGCTGGGTATGTTGCTGCAGATTTCGCTGTTGCAGATGTTGTTGAGGTTGTCTTCGCATTACCAGCGCCAGAAGCTAGAGCCTGACGAAAACGCAATTCAGCAGTTTGACCAACCAAGTTAACGATTCTGTCGCCAGTGTCGCCAGGAACTGAAATCACGATTTGGCGATTTGTTCCACTTCCTTGTGCTGAAACTTCTGACTCAGCAACACCAAGTGAGTTCACGCGTTGGCGAATAATTGAGACAGCTTGATCAATTGCGGCCGAAGTAACTTGACCACCTGCTGTCCCTCTCGGAGTTAGCGTGACGCTTGTTCCACCTCGTAGGTCAAGACCTAATTTGATTTTGGTGGCTCCGGCTAGACCGGCAAAAATGGAGAAGCCAATAAGGGCAAGAGCCAAGATCGCTATGGTGCGAGCTGGACGCGATTGCTTTTGGGTGGCTTTAGAAATATTCGCAGACATGAGGCAGGAGTCTAGGCTTCATTTGTCGGTGTGTCGAAAAGGCTGGCAAGGTTTGAGACCTGGCTGGTGGCCAAATCTGCCGGAGCCTTTAAGCCAAGCTGATTCCAGCCTAATTCCGTGGCAACTCTCCCCCGTGGCGTACGTGCCAATAAGCCCATTCTCACCAGGAATGGCTCTGCCAAAGACTCAATTGTCTCTGCTTCTTCGCCAATAGCCATCGCAAGGGTCGAAATCCCAACAGGACCACCGGCAAAACGCTTCACAAGAACTTCCAGCAAGGAACGATCCATTCGATCAAGGCCGCTTTCATCCACTTCATACATGGCCAAGGCATCGCGTGCATCCGAAATCCGGATATGCCCGTCTCCCCGCACCTGCGCGTAATCACGTACCCGCCGAAGAAGTCGATTTGCCACTCGTGGAGTTCCTCGTGATCTAGAACCGATCTCGTCTATCGCATCGTCATCGATTCCAACTTCTAGGAGTTGTGCGCTTCGACGAACAATATGTGACAAGGATGCATTTTCGTAGAAATCTAATTGCGCGGTGAAACCAAAGCGGTCTCTCAGAGGACTTGGAAGTAGTCCCGCCCGAGTCGTTGCTCCAACCAACGTGAAATGCGGCAGTTGAAGTGGAATGGCCGTGGCCCCCGCACCTTTGCCAACAATCACATCAACTCTGAAATCTTCCATAGCCAAATAAAGAAGTTCCTCGGCAGGTCTAGACATTCGATGAATTTCATCTAAGAAAAGAATTTCTCCTTCAACAAGGGAAGAAAGAATGGAGGCCAAGTCACCTGCGTGTGTAATCGCTGGACCACTCGTGATCCTAATTGGCGCTCCCATTTCTGAAGCAATAATCATCGCCAGTGTTGTCTTACCTAAACCTGGAGGTCCTGAAAGCAGAATATGGTCTGCCGGATGATTTCGAGACTTTGCAGCATCGAGCAAGAGTTGAATCTGTCCAGAAACCCGCTCCTGCCCGGTGAAGTCCGAGAGCGATTTCGGACGCAACGCCAACTCTTGGAGTCGCTCTGCCTCTGCAGCCGCCGAACTTAGAATCGAGTTATTTTCATTACTCATTTACGACCTCGAGTTTGCAATGCAAATTTAAGAAGCATGGAGATATCGGTCTCGGCAACTTCGCTACCAAAATGTTCTGCAACTATATCTAGCGCTTCCTCAGTATCGCGGGCGGTGAAACCAAGCCCGATAAGAGCATCACTTACTTGATCGCGCCACCCCGCGGCTCGAGATGACCCGCTAGTGGACGTATTCAAATTCTTTACTTTTTCTTTCAACTCCAGAATAAGGCGTTGAGCCCCCTTCTTGCCGAGCCCTGGTATGCGCTCTAGGACTGCAGGCTTCTCATTCATGATTGCCGAAACAATTTCCGCAGCGTCATAAACAGAGAGCGCAGATTGAGCAACCTTCGGACCAATGCCAGTTACGGATAGCAAGATTTCAAAAAGTTCACGATCCTGTTGTCTTTCAAAACCAAAAAGCGTTAAAGAATCTTCGCGGACAATGAGAAGTGTATGCAGATGCGCGCTGGCTCCGACATTTAGTGCCGCCGAAAGTCTCGGAGAAATTTGAACCAATATTCCGATTCCTCCAACATCAATTACAGCCGAATTTGATGTGGTGGCCTTAACGGTTCCCGCTAACGTTGCAATCATTTCTTCACCAGTCTGCGGGTTTTGTTAACTTCGAGAGCAGCAGCTACTCGAGCATTTCCAGCTCCTCGCCAATGATGACAAATTGCCAGAGCAAGAGCATCAGTACTATCGACAGGCTTTGGAATTTCATCAAGCCCTAAAAGCTTTTGCACCATCAACGCAACTTGCTTCTTATCAGCCCGACCTGAACCCGTTACGGCAGCTTTGACCTCTGAAGGCGTATGCATCATCACAGGGATTCCCTTGCGCGCTGCGATTAGTAGTGCAACACCAGCCGCCTGCCCAGTAGCCATCGCCGTGCGAACATTCAACTGCGAAAAAACCCTCTCCACGGCTATGACATCTGGGTTATGCAAATCAATCCATTCGATGAGTTGAGTTTCCAACTCCAGGAGTCTTTTTTCCAACGGAAGTTCAACTGAAGTTCGTATGACTCCAACTCCAACCATTCGCAAGTTTTGAGGGCCACTACTTTCGACAACGCCAAGCCCACATCTGGTCAGACCAGGATCTACGCCCAAAACCTTCATGGCTAACAGCCTATCGAGAGCAAGAAATAACTACTCGAGGCTCGCCATTACTTCATCGGATACATCAAAATTCGCGAAAACATTTTGCACATCATCCAAATCTTCGATGACATCGATTAATTCAAATACCTTTTTCGCATTTTCCGCGTCTAGGGGAACGGTAACCGATGGAAGGAAAGAACTATCTGCAGATTCGTAATCGATTCCTGCCGCTTGAAGCGCCGTTCGGACTCCAACAAGATCTGAAGAGTCACATACAACCTGGAAGTTATCTCCAAAGTCATTTACATCTTCAAGGCCAGCGTCCAACGCTGCTTCCATAATCTTATCCTCAGTTACTCCGCCTTCTTTAGAAACCATGATCACGCCTTTGCGATTAAACATATAGGCGACAGAACCAGGATCTGCCATGTTTCCACCGTTACGTGTGACAGCCACCCGCACTTCAGATGCAGCGCGATTTCGGTTATCTGATAGACACTCAATCATGATGGCAACTCCACCGGGTCCGTAGCCTTCGTACATGATTGTTACGTATTCGGCGCCACCTGATTCAAGTCCAGCTCCACGCTTAATAGCTCGTTCAATATTGTCGGCAGGAACAGAATTGCGTTTAGCTTTTGTAACTGCGTCATAAAGAGCTGGGTTTCCTGCAAGGTCAGCCCCACCAAGTCTGGCGGTAACTTCGATTCCCTTAATATATTTTGCAAAGCTCTTTGCGCGACGAGAATCAAGAATTGCCTTCTTGTGCTTGATGGTCGCCCATTTGGAATGGCCTGACATTTATATCTACCCCAGTCTGACTTCTAGTTGCTGCAAATTTCAGTGACAAAGTATCTATGAATCCTGTTATCCCCTGTCAATTCCGGGTGAAAGGAGGTCGCCAGAATATGCTTTTGGCGCACTGCCACCGGATGAGACACGCCAGAAATATCTACCGCAGCTAGGACTTCTACATCGCTGTGCGTGGTTTCTACCCAAGGAGCTCTTATAAAGACTGCGTGAACCGAACCAACACCCGAAACGTCTAAATCCGTTTCGAAAGAATCGACCTGCCGACCAAATGCATTTCGGCGAACTTTGACATCGAGGCCTCCGAATGTCTCTTGGCCTTTTGCGCCATCAACCAATTCGTTGGCAAGAAGAATCATTCCAGCACAAGATCCATACGTTGGAAGACCATCTTTTATGCTTCCTGAAATTAAATCAAAGAGATCAAAACTACGAGCCAACTTAGCAATCGTCGTGGACTCTCCCCCAGGCAAAACAAGGGCATCAATCGTGGCGATTTCT
>SESG01001025.1_pt1 | contig 30980 bp, 33 predicted proteins | sample 3171421 | NCBI WGS metagenome assembly SESG01 (sample SAMN10866946, study PRJNA518727) | freshwater metagenome | biome: subpolar coniferous forest; feature: holomictic lake; material: water; isolation source: holomictic Lake 227, 6 m and 8 m depth | place: Canada: near Kenora, Ontario | collected...
AATATCATCATTGGCGAATAAACCTGTTATGACTAAAAACAAAAGTGTCATCAACAACGCAATCACCGCTAATGCACCGGCTGGATTATGTCCAACGCCTTGCCAATCGCCGTTGAAATAAGCGGTCAATTTAGAAAAATTAGGCATGAAATTGATAAAACGGGCGTGCGTTGTGCCAACAAATCCCCAAATGAATCGAAACACCAATAACGCCAAAATAAAACCGCCTAAACGGTCATGCCAATCGGTGAGATTACCGCCTAATTTTCCTGTGACATAAGCTCCAATCACAGCCAAAACAAGCAACCAATGAAACAAGCGCAAAGGTAAATCCCAAACAGTGATAGTTGTTTTCATAGCGTTTTAATCATTAACCATCACGCAAATAAACATTAAAGAAACTAATCGTTCTATCCCACGCCAATTTTGCTGTCGCGGCATCGTAACGTGGCGTGGTGTCATTATTGAAACCATGTTGCACCGCAGGATAAACGTGGGCTTCATAATTCACATTTGCCGCTTTTAAAGCCGTTTCATACGCAGACCAACCCGCATTGATACGCTCATCCGCGCCTGCATAATGCAACAATAACGGAGCTTTAATTTTTGCCGCTTCTTCGGCGGTAGGTTGATTCCCATAAAAGGCGACCGCCGCACCTAAATCTGGAATTTTTGTTGCCAGAAAATTCACAATACCACCACCGTAGCAAAACCCAACCGCTCCGACTTTGCCATTACTGTGCGGTAATTTTTTCAAAATGTGTGCGGCAGTTAAAAAATCGGCTTTGGTTTTATCTTGGTCTAAATTTTTGAATAGTTCGCGGGCTTTGTCTTCATCGTTCGGATAACCGCCAACAGGAAATAACGCATCCGGTGCAAACGCAATGAAATTATCCAATGCAATCCGTCGCGCAATGTCTTCGATGTGTGGATTCAAACCCCGATTTTCGTGAATAACCAAAACGGTTGGCAATTTACCTTTGAATTGCGCGGGCTGAACTAAATAACCGCGAATTTTACCGTTACCTTGCGGTGATGGATATTCAACATATTCCGCTTTAAGGCGCGGGTCATTTCCTAAAATTTGTTGTGCTTCGGCAAATTTTGGACTTAATGCTTCTAGCACGCCTTCTGCCGTTAAACCCAATAGCGCGTATTTAGCGATTGAGGATAAAAAATCCCGTCGTGAAATATCGCCATGAACGTATTTATCAAATACTTTGAGTGTTTCGGGATGAAAATCATCCGTGGTTTTTCGTGTCATTAAAAATCTCCAATTTATGAGTAAACAAAACAAACCCCACAATCACAACGCCGTGTGTTTGTGGGGTTATTTGTAATCGAATCAAAATTTATTTGGCTCGACCCGCGTAGCCTGCTGTTTTAAGTGCCACTTTGTAAGCATCACCACGCCCGACAACATAAAGTGTTTTTTTGTCTTTGCCTGCGAAGGCTAAATTTTGCGGTTTTTTAGGAATCGGAATCACCCCGAGTTCTTTGCCAGCATCGTCAAACACCTCAACCCCCGCGCTAGATGCTACATAAAGCCGTCCTTTTTCATCAACGGCTAATCCGTCTGCGCCACTAGACCAAATAGCATCTGTTTGACTCCAACCTTTCAGTTTTGCGAAGTCTTTTTTGTGACTGATTGAACCATCGTCAGCGATTTTGTAAGACAAAATATATTCGCCAGCGGTATTTGCCACAAATAACGTTTTTTCATCGATACTTAACTGCACGCCATTTGGACGTTCCAAATCACTCACAATACGTTTTAATTCCCCTTTTGGCGTAATGTAAAAAACGCCTGCCGTTGAAGGCGGTGGATTTGGATTTTCTGGAGTGGCGCGGGTGCCAATATCGGTGAAATAAATCCCGCCGTTTTTAGCCAATACTAAATCATTAAGGCGTTGAAACGGTGCGCCCTCAAAGTTTTCAGCCAAAACTTTTTCTTTGCCTTGCGGATAAATAATGCCGACTTTTGCCGGTGCCGCTTGTTGAACGGCGTACAAATCGCCATTTTTCGCAAACGCTAACCCATTTGCACCGCCTGTATTTTCTAAAAAGGTAGAAGTGGTATTGTCGGGTGCAATGCGTGTAATCCGATTAGCTTTGGTTTCAGTAAAAATGGCACTGCCGTCTGATAAAGCGATTGGACCTTCTGTTCCTTCAAAACCGTCTTTAATAAATTCAACTTTTGTTCCCGCATCAACAACGCCCGCAATTTTTGGCGTGACCGCATCTTCTGCATGAACGGTGGAAAACATGCCTAACGCAATAGCGAAAGGAACCATTTTTTTCTGAAAAGCGTTTAATGACATGGAGTTCTCCGTTTTTAATTTGAAAGAGTTAAAACTGATAATTTGGTTACGCCCGCCCGTTCAATCGATGACATGACTTTTGCGACCGTTCCATATTGAACCCCATCATCCGCATTGAGATTTAATGCCAATTCAGGGTCGGCGGCTTTACGACTTTTTAATTCGCTTTCGATGGTCTCAATGGCAATTTCTTTTTTATCGATAAAAATTTTACCTTGAGCATCCACGCTTAAATAAACCGCTTCTTTTTCTTCAGGTGGCGCAGTTTCTTCGGTTTTGGGTAAATTGACGTGAACGGCATTCGTCAATAATGGGGCGGTTACGATAAATACCACGAGCAACACCAACATTACGTCTACAAGTGGCGTAACGTTGATTTCGCCCATGATGTCATCGCCATCATCTTTGGTATTAAAAGCCATTAGGCGTGCGCCTCTGCCGCGAGTAATTCTTCGTCAGAATTAAATTTCTGTTTTTTAACAATGTTAAGTGCAGTGATGCTTGCTTGTTTGCCTTGACGTTCGATTAGGAAAGAACTTTTCAATGCTAAATGAATAAAATCAATGGCGAAATCATCTAAGAAAGCCCAGACCACTTTGTTGCGACGACTAAAGAAGTTGTAGCCAACCACCGCTGGGACGGCGACTGCGATACCAACGGCTGTTGCAATTAAGGCTTCACCAATCGGTCCCGCGACAACATCTAAACTTGCTGAACCGCTTTTGCTGATGCTGGTTAATGCGCCCATAATTCCCCAAACTGTGCCGAACAAGCCTACAAACGGTGAAATACTGCCGACCGTTGCAAGAATCGCTAATCCACTTTCTAATGCTCCTTTTTCTTTTTGCATTTGTTGACGCAAACGGCGTTCTAAAAGTTCTTGGCGGTCGCCGGTATGTTCCAAATCGTGAGTCGTTGTTCCGCCGTCCGCTTCAATCAACGTGGTAAATCCAACACCGGCAACACGCGCCGCTGGTCCATTTGTTTCTTCAAGACATGAAGCTGCTAAGATATTTGAGGCTCCCCAAAATTGTTGACCAAAAACACGATTGTGATGGGAAATGCGTATGTGTTGGATGCCTTTGATTAAAATCAAAGCCCATGTCACAACAGATGCGCCGATTAAAATGGAAAGTGTGCCATTAACGATGGCACTGGTTGCAATGTCAGACATTAGAATAACCTCAAGATAAATTAAAAGTAATTGGAACTGTGACCCAACCTGCGACTGGCGTATCGCCACGCATCGCAGGGACAAAAGACCATTTGTGAACTGTTTTCACTGCTGCATCATCTAAAACTTTTTGACCGCTACTTTTACTGACTGTAATCGTGTCTGGTTTGCCGTCAGGTTGAACGTGAACTTTCATCAGCACTTTGCCTTCCCAGCCGTTATCCATCGCAATATCAGGATATTCAGGTTCGGGATTATTTAAGTAATCCGCGCCTGCTGTTGGCGCAGTTACTTTTTCAGAAACAACAGGAGCTGGCGGTGCAGCTGGAGCGGCGGGTGCAGGTGTTGTTGAAACAGGCACTGTCGATTGGATAACAGGTGTCGGTTCAAATGTCGGAATGGGTTCCGCTACTCGTTCAACCGATTTAGTCGCTTGGGGTTTTAAAGGCACCGCGTTATGGGCAACAGGTTTAGGTGCAGCCGCTTTGGGCGGTGGTGCTTTTTTAGGTATTGTCGGTTGTTTAACTTGCGCGACCGGAGGTGGCGGCGGTGGGGGAATAACAATGGGTTTAGGCTTTGGTTTTGTAAATGAAATTTCAACTTTAGAAGGTTGTTTCGCAGGCGTAATAATTTTTTGTTCCAATGATGAACTGTCAAAATGACTAACCACCGTCGTGTGTACAAAAATGGAAAGTACACCTAATAACAAATAATCGGCAAGTTTGTGGTCACGATTTTCGTTGTCGTATTTAAAACTTCTTATTGTGGCAGCAACAGACGCGGAACTACTCGGTTTGATTTCTGCTGTTGATTTAAACTGCCAGTCAGTTCTATTCAATGTTACTGATGGACTGCTCATGATTTATTCCCCTAATTTATAAAACAATCACAAAATTGTTCGTGCTATGACTTACGTCATTGCACCCAACATGCCATGATTGAATAAAAGTATTGAAATATCAGAAGTAGAACTTTTTTAGTTTATAACCGATTGATTAAAATAATTATTTTTATTTTATATTTGAGATTGTTCGATTGAATAAAGCGGCAAAGTGCATCATTTAAAAATTGGAAGATGTTTATGTAACATCAACTTTCAAAAAATTTGTTTATTAAGTGTTTAATTATCAACACTTCTATTTTTAGATAACAATAACGACCTGTTCTGATTTCCATAAAAACCTTAATGAACCAAATTAAAAAATGCTAGCATAGCAGCCATCGTGAAACCGATAATTATGCCCGCGTGTTTTGAATCGCGTTAAAATTGCTGTTGATTAAGAAGCAATACTCCGACAGTTACTGTGTTTTTTTAAACAGTAGTCATTTGTCAGAAAATAAAAATCAAATTAAAACAATAAGTTATTTTCAGGCATAGTATTTGCTGTTTAACTCAATATAAGCCTTACAATGTATTTTCAAAGTTCAAGCTATTAAACTTTTTAAACGCGCGTTTTTAGGCAACCAAATTTTTAATCCTAACCATCGAATGAAAAAAGACAATCGTGCCGAATTACCCAAAACCCATTCTAAACTTCGCAATTTTACAATATCGAGTTTGCTGCTTCTTTTAATTATCGGCGGAATATTTTTTTATTTTCAACATTCATCAGCAACTTCAGGCGATTCAAAACAGAATAAGTCTAAAAATGGCGGTAAACATAAACATGACGATGATGATAAACCTACTGTCGTTTCTGTCGAAACGGCCACAAAAACAGATTTTCCTTTATATTTAAACGGGTTGGGAACTGTTACCGCATTACGAACCGTAACGGTTCGACCGCGTGTTGATGGTGAACTGATGCGCGTGGCATTTAGTGAGGGTCAAACGGTAAAAGAAGGCGATTTGCTCGCTGAAATCGATCCACGCCCTTTTCAAATTCAGCTTCAACAAGCCGAAGGTCAATTATTGCGTGACGAAGCATTGTTGAAAAATGCAGAAATCGATTACACCCGTTATAAAACGCTGCTTTCTCAAGATTCCATTGCAGCCCAACAAACCGCGACGCAAGAATCTCAAGTTAAACAATATCGCGGCATTGTGGAAATGGACAAAGCCCAAGTCAATAACGCGAAATTACAACTCAATTACGCCCATTTAACTGCGCCGATTTCTGGACGAGTCGGCTTGCGACAAATTGATCAAGGCAATATCGTTCACGCTAACGATACCAATGGCTTAGTCGTGATTACGCAATTACAACCGATTAACGTGGTATTTACCTTGCCCGAAGACACCATCCAAGCGGTGATACAACGCAAGCGCAGCAATGAATCAATCGGTATTACCGCGTATGACCGCGCTGGAAAAACGAAATTAGCCGAAGGAAAATTACTCGCTATCGATAATCAAATTGACTCCACCACAGGCACATTAAAACTCAAGGCACAATTTGATAATAATTCTGAAATTTTGTTTGCGAATCAATTTGTAAATATAAAAGTACATTTAGAAACGCTCAAAGGTGTGACTCAAATTTCCAGTGCTGCCATCCAAAATGATACGCAAGGTGCATTCGTTTATGTCGCAACGCCTGAAAAAATCGTACAAGTCCGCCGCGTCACATTAGGCGCAACCGAAGGCGATAAAGTTGCCGTGACAAACAATCTCGCGCCAAATGAAATTGTTGTATTAGAAGGCGTTGACCGATTACACGAAGGCAGCCAAGTTGATATTGCCAAAAAAGACGGTCAATCCATCGCAGAAAGCTCAGATAAAAAATCTAAATCTGACGACAAATCACCTAAACACGAATGAATTCAACCAATAGTTTTAATCCGTCACGGCTTTTTATTCTGCGTCCTGTCGCCACATCGCTATTGATGCTGGCATTGTTATTGATTGGCGTTTTGGCGTATCGATTGTTGCCCGTTTCTGCTTTGCCACAAGTTGATTATCCGACGATTCAAGTGGTGACGTTGTATCCAGGCGCAAGTCCTGACGTAATGACCTCGGTAATTACCGCGCCATTGGAACGGCAATTCGGACAAATGCCAGGATTAACGCAAATGTCTTCGACCAGTTCGGGCGGCGCGTCCGTGGTTACATTGCAATTTAATCTGAATTTGGATTTGGATATTGCCGAACAAAATGTGCAAGCGGCTATCAATGCGGCAATGAATTTTTTACCGAATGATTTACCGCAAGCCCCGATTTATAGCAAAGTGAATCCCGCCGACACGCCGATTATGACGTTAGCGGTCAGTTCGGAATCGTTGCCATTATTCAAAGTGGAAGATTTAGTGGATACTCGCGTGGCGCAAAAAATCGCACAATTATCTGGCGTGGGCATGGTCAGTATTAGCGGTGGTCAACGTCCCGCCGTCCGAATTCAAGCCAATCATAATGCGTTAGCGGCTTACGGATTAAGTTTGGAAAATGTACGAACGGCGATTGCGGCGGCGAATGTTAATCAACCGAAAGGGATGTTTAATGGCGCGTTGCGTTCCGCCATTATCGACAGCAACGACCAATTGCGTTCAGCGGCAGAATACCGCGATTTAGTGGTGACGTATCGCAACGGTGCGCCGGTCAAATTATCCGATGTCGCCAAGGTGATTGATGACGTGGAAAATAAACGACTTGCCGCGTGGGCAAACGAAAAATCTGCCGTGATTATCAATATCCAACGCCAGCCAGGCGCAAACGTGATTGAAGTGGTCAATCGAATTAAAGAATTGCTGCCCAAATTACAAGCTGCGTTGCCTGTCAATATCGAAGTTTTACCGCTGACCGACCGAACCGTCACGATTCGCGCGTCGATACATGACGTGCAATTTGAATTATTGTTGTCGGTGGCGTTAGTGGTGATGGTGATTTTTCTCTTTTTACGCAACATTCCTGCCACGATTATTCCCGCCGTCGCCGTGCCGTTGTCGCTAATTGGCACGTTTGCCGTCATGTACACGCTAAATTTTAGTATCAATAATTTAACGTTGATGGCTTTGACGATTGCGACAGGATTTGTGGTGGATGATGCGATTGTTGTCATTGAAAACATTTCGCGTTATATCGAAAAAGGCGAATCGCCTTTGCAAGCCGCGTTAAAAGGTTCGGAACAAATTGGTTTTACGATTATTTCACTGACGTTTTCGTTGATTGCGGTGTTGATTCCGTTGTTATTTATGAGCGATGTGGTGGGGCGATTATTCCGTGAATTTGCGATGACGTTGGCGGTGGCGATTCTAATTTCAGCAATCGTTTCGTTGACGCTCACGCCGATGATGTGCGCGAAATTTCTGCGTTCGCACAATTCTGTTGAACTCCGAAAAGATTGGTTTGATGGTGTTATTTCAGGTTACGGGCGCACGCTGGAATGGGTTTTGCGTCATCAAATTCTTACGATGTTGGTATTTTCGGCAACCGTGGCGTTGACAGTTATGTTGTATATTTTTATTCCAAAAGGTTTTTTTCCGACGCAAGACACGGGCATCATTCAAGGTTTTTCGGAAGCTCCACAAAATGTGTCTTTTGCGGCGATGAGCGATTATCAACAAAAATTAGCGAAAGAGATTTTGGAAGAGCCGGCGGTGGAAAGTTTATCGTCATTCATTGGCGTAGACGGTATTAACACCACGCCGAATGCCGGACGTTTTCTTATCAATTTAAAACCACAATCTGAGCGAAACGTCAGCGCAACGGAAGTGATTGAACGATTAAAACCCAAATTAGCCGAATTGACAGGCGTAAAACTGTATTTGCAATCGGTGCAAGATTTGACGATGGAAACTAGCGTCAGCCGCACACAATATCAATTCACTTTAGAATCCGCAGAGGTAGAAGAATTAAACCGTTGGACGCATAAATTGGTGGACGAATTGTCTAATCAATCCGAATTAAGTGAAGTGACCAGCGACGTGCAAGACAAAGGGCAACAAGTTTATGTCAATATCGACCGCAGTACCGCCAGTCGGCTCGGTGTGACGACTGCCGCGATTGATAACGCGCTTTACAGTGCTTACGGTCAACGTTTGGTTTCGACGATTTTCACCCAATCAAACCAATATCGTGTCGTGCTTGAAGTGGATCCAGCGGCGCAAATTCGTCCTGAATCGCTCAATGATTTACGGATTCCATCGAGTAACGGCACACAGGTTTCGTTGTCTACGATTGCCGAATTATCCGAACGCGCCACGCCGCTTTCTATCAATCATCTCAACCAATTTCCTGTCGCTACGCTGTCGTTTAATTTAGCTCCGAATGCGTCATTAGGTGATGCGGTCGCCGCAATTGAGCGCGTGAAACAAGAGATGGATTTGCCGTTAAGTATTCGCACCAGTTACCAAGGCGCGGCGTTGGCGTTTAAAGCCTCGCTCGATAATACGTTGTGGCTGATTTTGGCGGCGATTGTCACGGTTTATATTGTGTTGGGCGTGTTGTACGAAAGCTATATTCATCCGATTACCATTCTTTCCACGCTACCGTCGGCGGGCGTGGGTGCATTGCTTGCGTTGATGATGTCAAAAAATGATTTAGGCATCATCGGCATTATTGGGATTATTTTGTTGATTGGCATCGTCAAGAAAAACGCCATTATGATGATTGATTTCGCGTTGGAAGCGGAACGCAAACAAGGCATGTCGCCAGCGGATGCGATTTTTCAAGCGTGTTTATTGCGTTTTCGTCCGATTTTAATGACAACTTTGGCGGCATTATTAGGCGCGTTGCCGTTGATGTTAGGCAGTGGCGTGGGTTCAGAATTACGTCATCCGTTAGGCATTACGATGGTGGGCGGTTTGTTGCTCAGTCAATTACTAACGCTCTACACCACGCCCGTAATTTATTTGTGGATGGACAGCTTGGCGAAGCGATTTACACGTCTGTCACTTTGACGAATAAATTTCAATTTCATTGCCGCAACTTCAGCAATCTTAATTGCTATTTCAATCACTCGTTTTGCAAACTTTAATAACGTTTCGTTTTTAGCTTTGAGCGCGAAACTTTGTTGAATTTACTCGGCGATTTTTGTTTGAGTTTCTATTTAAACAATTGGAAAAAGATAAATTTCAGCTAGGATTTACCGCGTAAATAAGCAAACCAATATACAAAACCTACGAATCCCGCGCCACCTACGATATTGCCCAAGGTCACGGGAATCAAGTTATTCAGCACAAAATTTGACCACGATAAAGTCGCGTAAGTGTCAATCTGGTGTCCTGACATAACGTCAAAAGCCCAAAATTCAGGCGACGCAAACTGCTTAATCCATAAGCCCAATGGAATGAAATACATATTCGCCACGCAATGTTCAAATCCAGCGGCGACAAAAGCGGTCGTGGGAAAAATAATTGCGAGAATTTTATCGGTCACGGTATGACCGCTATAACAAAGCCACATCGCCATACAAACTAGCGCGTTACACATTACGCCCAAAAAGAAAGACTGCACGGGATCGTAATTTGCTTTCGTGGTGGCAATATACAACGCGGTGAAACCAATCAAGCCTTTACCAAACAAGTATTGTTTCGTGAGTAGCATAATCACAACGGTGCCTAACGCGCCCACAAAATTGCCAATGTACACAATGAACCAATTACGAAGCACCTGTTTAACAGTAACTTTTTTATTCGCGCACGCCATGACGATCAAAATGTTGCCCGTGAATAATTCTGCGCCCGCCACCGCCACTAAAATCAAACCGACACAGAAAACTAGCCCGCCTAATAAACGATTTACACCGAAAGGTAACGCCGAACCGCCCGCCCAAACGGTAGTTGCAAACATCGACCCAATCGCAACAAAAGCTCCCGCCAGAATTGCCAACACAAATATCGTGAGTGTATCCATTTGCGCTTTTTTAATGCCGATGCTTTCCGCTTTATTTGCAATCTCCGCTGGCATAAGCGAGTCGAGTGAAAATTCCGCGTGATGCACTTTTTGATTATTTTGTGTTTCGTTCATGGTGTCTGGCTCGTTTTTCAGCAGGTAAATAATCCGCGTTTTTGAAATTGTCCGATGACACGATTAAGTAATTCGGGCGAGGGCGGTGAAATGTCTTTTAAGTGAAAATTTAAGCCTAAATCATCCCATTTATGTTCGCCCATTTTGTGAAACGGCAATACTTCCACCCGTTCCACGCCTTGAAGCGTGCCAATAAAATCGGCTAACTTTTCCACATCGTTAAAATCATCGGTGTAACCTGGCACTAAAACATACCGTATCCACATCGGCTTTTTCATTGCCGACAATCGCCGCGCAAAATCCAACGTCGGTTGCAAGGGTTTTGAAGTTAACGCCTCGTATTTTTCAGGGTCAATATGTTTGATGTCGAGCAACACTAAATCGACATTTTCAAACCAATCATCTTCCAAATGTTCCGCTAAAAATCCTTGCGTATCGAGCGCGGTGTGCAATTTCAATTCATGTTTCACGCGATAAAATATCTCGCCAATGAAATAGGCTTGCATCAAAGGTTCGCCGCCCGAAATGGTTAAACCGCCGGCAAAACGTAGAAAATGCGCGTATTTCTCAATCTCCGCCACAATGTCATCGACGTGCGTCATTTTGCCGTTGTGCATTTTCCAGGTGTCGGGGTTGTGGCAATACAAACATTGAAATTGACAGCCCGACACAAATAACACGAAACGCATTCCAGAGCCATCGACTGCACCGCCCGTATCGAATGAATGAACAAAACCCGACAGTTTGCCACTCTCATCAACACACGCGGGCGAGATAATACCTTGTGATTTCACATGATGTAGCATTGACTAACTGTGAATGTGAAACGTACGATTGATAACATCCAGCTGTTGTTCGTGCGAGAGTTTGACGAAATTGACGGCGTAACCCGAAACGCGAATGGTAAGTTGCGGATAATTTTCAGGGTGATTCATCGCATCCAATAATGTGTCTTTATTCAGTACATTGACGTTGACGTGAAAACCGTTTGCGCCACAAAAACCGTCTAAACAATTGGTTAAATTAGTCACGCGATCTGCAATGGAATGACCCAAAGAATCCGGTGTAGACGTTGCCGTCCAAGAAATTCCATCTAATGCCGCTTCATAAGGTAATTTTGCTACCGACGCGCCCGAAGCGACAAAACCATTGGTATCGCGTCCGCTCATTGGATTTGCACCGGGTGCAAACGGTTCGCCCGAACGCCGACCATCGGGTGTATTGCCTGTTTTTTTGCCGTAAACCACGTTCGAGGTAATTGTTAAAACGGATTGCGTCGGTGTGCTGTCACGATAGGTTTTGTGTTGGCGGATTTTGTCCATAAATGTTTCAACTAACCAAACGGCAAGTTGATCAACACGGTCATCATCGTTGCCATAAGCGGGATATTCGCCGTCGATTTCAAAGTCCATTGCGATGCCATTTTCATCTCGAATAACTTTCACTTTTGCATATTTGATTGCCGATAATGAATCAGCGGCAACCGATAAACCTGCAATGCCACACGCCATCGTTCGTAAAATATCACGGTCATGCAACGCCATTTCAATACGTTCATAATGGTATTTATCGTGCATATAATGAATGGCATTCAAGGCTTTGACGTAAGTGGTCGCCAACCAATCCATCATGGCATCGAATTTCGAAATCACTTCGTCGTAATCGAGATATTCCGACGTAATCGGCGTGAAACCGTGGGCGATTTTCACGCCTGATTTTTCATCCACGCCACCATTGATAGCATAAAGCATCGTTTTGGCAAGATTGCAGCGTGCGCCGAAAAATTGCATTTGTTTTCCGACTCGCATCGCCGAAACGCAACACGCAATCGCATAATCGTCACCCCAATGTTCGCGCATTAAATCATCGGATTCGTATTGAATCGCACTGGTTTCAATCGACACTTTGGAGCAAAATTCTTTGAAACCTTGTGGCATTTCCACTGACCACAAAACCGTTAAATTGGGTTCGGGAGCAGCACCCAAATTGTACAACGTGTTTAAAACACGGAAGCTGTTTTTGGTCACTAATGTTCGACCATCTTCACTCATGCCACCGATGGATTCTGTCACCCAAGTGGGATCGCCTGAAAATAATTGATCATATTCTGGCGTGCGTAAAAAACGAACCATGCGAAGTTTAATCACTAAATCATCAATCAATTCTTGCGCGGCGGTTTCATTCAACCGACCTTCTTGAATGTCGCGCTCGATGTAAATATCCAAAAAGGATGAAATGCGCCCAATCGACATGGCGGCACCATTTTGTTCTTTTATCGCCGCTAAATAACCAAAATACGTCCATTGAATGGCTTCTTGCGCGGTTTTTGCCGATTGAGAAATATCAAAACCGTATTTCAATGCCATTTGTTTTAATTCAGCTAACGCTCTGATTTGTTCAGAAAGTTCTTCGCGCGTGCGTAAAATAGTTTCACTAAATTCGCCCACATCCAATTCAGATTTTTCGCGTTTTTTGTCTTTAATTAAAAAATCCACGCCATAAAGTGCAACACGGCGATAATCGCCAACAATACGTCCGCGTCCATAAGCATCTGGCAAACCTGTGATAATGCCCGATTTGCGACACGCTAAAATGTCAGGACTGTAAACATCGAAAACGCCTTGATTGTGGTCTTTGCGATAGAGAGCAAAAGCATTTTCGACGTTAGCATCGAGCTTGAAACCATAGGCTTCCAAACCCGCTTGCACCATTCGCAACCCGCCATTTGGCACAATCGCCCGTTTTAACGGCGCATCGGTTTGTAAGCCGACGATTAACTCCAAACTTTGGTCAATGTAACCGGCATCGTGAGCAATGATAGACGTACCAATATCTGCCGAAACATCTAATACCCCTTTAATTCGTTCCGCAGCGACTAACGTAGTTACTTTGTCCCACAATTTCTGCGTACGCGGTGTACTTGAAACCAGAAAACTGCCGTCGCCCGCATAAGGGGTGTAATTCGCTTGGATAAAATCCCTTACCGCTACACTATTTTTCCATTCATCCCCAACAAACCCGCGCCACGCCTCTAAACTTAAATCTGTTTCGTGTATTTTCATGTAATTTTTCGCCTGCCAATTTTTTTGGATTTTAGTTTAAATAAATGGCTTCAAAACGGCTTTTCACTTCAGTTAACGAAGTATCTTTAACCAGAATAATATGTGCCGTTCTACCGTTTTCGTTAATGAATCCTAAATCTTCTGTTTCCAAACCTTGTAAGGAGCGATTTATTATCGGGGCTTGAACATTGCCACAACCACTCCAAACAATTTCAACGCTATTTTCATCACCATGCAAAACAACGTTCGAACACGAACCACAGCCATGTTCAATTGAAGAAACAAAATTGAACGCGGCTTGACGCGATTCAACCGTGTGTAAATTACTGGGTACAAAAACGCACTGATGAATGGGCGCAGCATCTTGAAAGGCAAGTCCCCCTGCATTAAATGGGCAGGATCCCGTTACAATCGTAATGTTTTCTAGTTTTGTTTGTGCAGACATAATTGAGTGTACCTATAGTTGAGTGACTTGAATTTGTACCATTAGCTACCACGGCAATTTAAATTCGTGTAGAGATGACCCTAAATTTGTTATGATAGTAATCAGAAAATGTTACATTTTTGCGTACGTGTCCTGAAATTGGCGTTGGTGTCTAAAATAAATAATGTAGTATTCAGTCATTTTTAATTCATCGGTAAAGTTGGCGAAATTTTGCTACTGCTTTACGATGCAATTCAAGAACTTTGATTTAGGTATAATTTTATACATTGGGGCTAAAAGCTGTAAGTGCCAATAGATACGGACACGGTGGACATCAGGGACACGGCAATAGTTGGATTGCCCCAGCCATTATTACTGGTGTAATTGTTAGGTCTGCAATATACGGCGTAACGAAAGATGATGAATCTGATAACAGACAGTATCGCCGTGAACTGACTCGACATGAAATTCAAGAAGAACAATTAAGGCAGCGTGAGTGTGAAATCGAACGCCGCGAAAATGATTATTACGAGCGGCAAGGTCGCGGAAATAACGATGATAATTTCAGAGAGTATTATCGTGATGATGGGCGTTCAAGCTATTATTCAAAAAATTGTTGGTAGTGATTCAAAAACTCTACATTTCGCGCCGGACTTGTGATTCTTGAAAAATCTGTTCGCGTATCAACCCCGCTGAATTATTGACGATGGCTTTTATCATCATCGGACGGTGTCTGTCGTTAATGTGCTACTTTAACGCAATGCTCCCCAAATTATTATCGACCGTGAAAAAAATCGAATGAATTTATCGGCACTTTTTATTTACCGCCCCGTTGCAACGAGTTTATTAACGTTAGCGATTGCCTTGAGCGGTATTTTAGCATTTTTGAATTTGCCCGTTGCGTCATTGCCGCAAGTGGATTTTCCCACGATTACGGTGCAAGCCCAATTACCTGGTGCCAGTGCAGAAACGATGGCGGCAACGGTCGCCACGCCGCTAGAACGCGCATTAGGTCGGATTGCAGGTGTGGCTGAAATGACATCAAGTAGCAACGCAGGTTCAACGCGAATCACATTGCAATTTGATTTAGACCGCGACATTAACGGCGCATCGCGTGACGTGCAAGCGGCGATCAATTCAGCGACCAGTTTATTGCCGACGATGCCGAACCGTCCGAATTATCGGCGTGATAATCCTGCCGATGCGCCGATTATGATTTTGGCATTAACGTCAGATAAGCTCAATCGCGGACAAATGTACGACAAAGCCTCAACTATTTTGATGCAAAAAATCTCGCAAGTTTCGGGCGTGGGTCAAGTTCAACTGGGTGGCGCAACATTGCCAGCCGTGCGGGTTGAATTAAACCCGAACGCGCTGAATAAATACGGCATTAGTCTTGAAGAAGTGCGCGTGGCGATTACGCAAACGAATGTTAATCGCCCAAAAGGCGTGATTGAAAATAATGAACAACGTTGGCAAGTTCAAGCCAATGACCAAGCGCGAACGGCAGCGGATTATTCGCCAATCATTGTGAGTTATCGGAATGGCGCGGCGGTCAGAATTTCGGATTTAGGAAAAGTTGAAGATTCAGTTGAAGATTTGCGTAACACCGGTTTGAAAGATGGCAAACCTTCGGTGTTATTGATTATCCGCAAACAACCGACTGCAAATGTTGTCGAAACGGTTAATCAAATTAAAGCGTTATTGCCCGAAGTTCGTGCGTCGATGAATAACGAAATTGATGTGTCGATAGCCGTTGATCGGTCGCTAACTATTCGTGCATCGATTGATGAAGTTGAACACAGTTTGCTGATTTCAATCGTGTTGGTGATTTTGGTGGTGCTGGTATTTTTACGGAATTTTCGTTCCGCACTTATTCCGATTATTACGGTGCCGGTTTCGCTAATTGGCGCGTGTACGGTGATGTATTTTTTTAATTACAGCCTGAATAATTTATCGTTGATGGCGTTGACGATTGCGACAGGATTTGTGGTGGATGACACGATTGTGGTTTTGGAAAACACCAGCCGCCACATTGAAAAAGGCGTTTCACCGTTTAAAGCCGCTTTACTTGCCACCAAAGAAGTGAGTTTTACCGTGTTAGCAATGAGCGTGTCGCTGGTCGCGGTATTTATTCCAATTTTGTTAATGGGCGGCATCGTGGGTCGCTTATTTCGTGAATTTGCGGTCACGTTATCCGCCGCCGTTTTGGTGTCGTTGATTATTTCTCTAACCACTGCGCCCATGTTATGCGCCCGATGGTTGCACAAAGAAACACCAAATCATGGGCGTGTTTATTTAGGCATTGGACATTTTTTCGATGTGGTGCAAACAGGTTATGAACATTCGTTGCAGTGGGCGATACGCCACAGCCGAATTACGATGCTGATTTTATTTAGCACGATTGGTTTAAATTTTTATTTGTATGGCGTGATTGATAAAGGTTTTTTTCCGACTCAAGACGGTGGACGATTAAACGGTGGCATTCAAGCAGACCAAAGCACGTCTTTTTGGGCATTACAAAAAAAATTATTCGAGTTCACCGAGTTAATTGGAAAAGACCCCGCCGTCAGTAATGTGGTGGGATTTGCGGGTAATGATGCCAATAATGCGACGGTTTTTGTGGGTTTAAAACCGCATGATGAACGTGAATCCGTTGATAAAGTGATGTCACGTTTACGCGAAAATCTTAGTCGCATTGCCGGAGCAAAAATCTTTCTGCATCCTTCGCAAGAATTACGCATTGGTGGGCGACCTTCCTCGACAATGTATGATTTTAGTTTGCAATCCGACGATTTGAATTTGTTGCGCGAATGGACACCCAAAATGCTTGCTGCCTTGTCTAAATTGCCCGAACTAAAAGACGTAAATACTAACCAGCAAGACAAAGGACAACAGATTAGTTTGGTGGTAAATCGAGAAATGGCGGCGCGATACGGTATCAATCAAGGCATGATTGATAGTAGTTTGAATGATGCGTTTGGACAACGACAAGTTTCGGTGATTTATAATCCGCTGAATCAATATCGCGTGGTGATGGAACTCGCGCCCGAATACTGGCAAAGTCCCGAAGCCTTAAAACAACTTTATATTAGTGTACCGCCTGCAACCGTTGGGCAACTGGGCGGCGATGCACAAGTTCCGTTATCGAGTGTGGCGAATTTCACCGCGACCAACACCGCGCTTACCGTGAATCATCAAGGACAATTTGCGGCAGCAACCCTGTCGTTTAATCTTAAAACGGGAACGTCATTATCGACCGCCACCGAAATCATTGAAAAATCCATGCGCGAAATTGGCGTGCCTTCTGAAATTCAAGGCAGTTTTCAAGGTTCAGCCAAAGCGTTTCAAGAATCGTTAAAAAACCAGCCGTGGCTGATTTTAGGCGCGTTGATAAGTATTTATATTGTCTTGGGCGTTTTGTATGAAAGTTATATTCATCCGCTGACGATTTTATCGACCTTGCCTTCGGCTGGCGTGGGAGCATTAGTCGCGTTGATGGTCACAGGCGGCGAGTTGGGCATTATTGGCATTATCGGCATTATTTTGTTAATTGGTATTGTGAAGAAAAACGCCATTATGATGATTGATTTCGCGCTCGATGCAGAACGCAAACAAGGTTTATCGGCTGATGAAGCCATTTTCAAAGCCTGTTCGATGCGTTTTAGACCGATTTTAATGACCACATTAGCGGCGTTATTTGGCGCGTTGCCGTTGGCTTTTGGAACAGGTTACGGTGCAGAATTACGTCAACCGTTAGGCATTTCGATTGTCGGCGGTTTAATTTTTAGCCAAATGCTCACGTTATACACCACGCCTGTGGTTTATCTGTACCTCGATCGTTTGCGATTGTGGTTTCATCGCCCATTTTTTAACCGTACCGTTTAAGGTTTTATGAATTTTCGCACTCAAAAACGACTCATTTATACGTTGTTAACCACTCAATTAACGGGCTGCATGGTCGGACCTGATTACGTTAAGCCGCCAGCCATCACGTCCAATGAATTTAAAGAAGCCAAAAGTTGGAAACAAGCCCAACCGCGTGACACATTGCCGAGTAAATGGTGGGAGATTTTTAATGACGCGCGTCTTAATGTTTTAGAAGAACAGGTTGCGAGCGCGAATCAATCAATTATTCAAGCCGAAGCGCAATATCGCCAAGCCCAACATTTAGTGCAAGCCGCGCAATCGTCTTTTTTACCGATTCTAACCATGACGGGGACAACCAGTCGTTTTCAAGCAGCGACAGGTCAAAGTGTAGCGGTGCCTGGAATTCGGAATTTATTTGGCACAGCGGCAAGCATTGCATGGGAACCTGATTTGTGGGGCAGCGTGGCGCGACAAGTTGAAGCGAATACCGGAAATGCTCAAGCCAGTGCCGCCACATTGCAAGCGTTACAACTTTCAACACAAGCCACACTTGCCCAAAATTATTTTCAAATCAACGTATTAGATACACAAAAAGCGTTGCTCGATGAAACCGCGCTTGCTTACAGTAAAACCTTAGACATTATCAAAAATCGTTACGCCGTCGGTATTGTTGGAAAAAACGATGTCATGCAAGCACAAACGCAACTCGAATCTATCCACGCTCAATCGATAAATTTGGGCATCGCTCGGGCGAAATTAGAACACGCAATTGCCGTTTTAATTGGCAAAACGCCCGCAGAATTATCGTTAAATCCGTCACCTTTATATGTAAAACCGCCTGTCATTCCGGTTGTTTTATCGTCGGAATTATTGGAACGTCGCCCCGATATTGCTGCCGCCGAACGTAAAATGGCAGCGGCTAATGCTCAAATTGGCGTGGCGAAAGCGGCTTATTTTCCAACATTAAATTTAGCCGCTACCAATGGATTTCAAACCACTGATATAACGACTTTATTCACAATGGCGCGACGTTATTGGGCATTAGGCCCAGCGGGAGCCGCAATGACGGTGTTTGATGGTGGAACTAAAAATGCTCAATACAAACAAGCCATTGACGGTTTTGATGCCAGTGTTGCGGCGTATCGACAAACCGTTTTAACGGGTTTTCAAGAAGTGGAAGACAATTTAGCTGCATTGCGAATTTTGGAAGAAGAAACCGACGTGCAACATAAAGCGGTTGAAGCGGCAAATCAGGCATTGACGCTGACAACCAATCAATATCAAGCGGGAACAATTAGTTATTTGAATGTGATGACCGCACAAACCGCCACGTTATCCAATCGGCAAACGGCGGTGTTATTGCACGGTGAACAACTCATGGCTTCTGTGTTACTGATAAAAGCATTGGGCGGTGGCTGGAATGAAAAATTGCTACCCACGCCCGAAGATGCGACTGGTGAAAGAAAATGGACAGATTATTTAATTTTTCCGACTGAATAAATGACGAATGCTAGCTGTTAATTAAACCCTGATTTTTGTTGTTTAACATTCCATACGTTGCCAGTTTATGCCTCAGTACATTGCGGCTAATATCCAATAATTTTGCGGTTTGAACCTGATTTTTATCGCAGAAATCAAAGGCTGAACGAATAATGCTTTCTTCTATTATTTGATAAAGTTTAGGCGGTGTTTGCTCGAACAAATTAAGCAATGTATTTTCCAGTGAATTAGTTGATACCGTCGGTGTATTTTGAGAAACTCTTGCCCCCGATAATTTAAAATCTTCTGGTCGTAAATAATTATTTGGGCAAATCAATAACGCACGATGCACCGCGTTTTCTAATTCTCGAATGTTTCCTGGCCAGTCATAATTCAGTAAAGTTGTTTCTGCTGCTGGCGATAATTTTACTTCGCTATATCCCAATCTTTCGGAATAAATTTTTAAGAAATGTTGTGTCAGTGGCAAAATGTCGCGCGGTCTATCGCGTAATGGGGAAAGTTCAATTTTAGCCACATTAAAACGGTAATATAAATCAGCGCGAAAATGGGATGCCGCAACGGCTTCTTCAAGATTTACATTGGTAGCGGCAATAATTCTCACATCGATGGGTACAGGTTTCCTTGAACCCACTCTGACCACTTCCCTTTCTTGTAAAACGCGCAATAATTTTACTTGCAAAGCCATTGGTAAATCGCCGACTTCGTCAAGAAAAAGACTGCCTTTATGGGCTGTTTCAAACCAACCGAGTTTGTCCGTTAACGCGCCGGTAAATGCGCCCTTTTCATGTCCAAACAATTCACTTTCGATTAAATTTTCGTTGAGCGCGGCGCAATTTAACGCACCAAAAGTATTGTTGCTACGTTTGCTTAGTTCATGAATGTGTCGGGCAACCAGTTCTTTACCCGTTCCGGTTTCACCGACAATCAGCACAGTTGCGTCACTGGGCGCAATTCGTTCAATTTGCTTCAGTAACCGTTGTGAAACAGGGTCTTCAAATACTAATGCGGTGGCTCGAACGGAAAGCACCAGTGAACGAGATTTCTGTTCATTAAACGCTAATAAAGTCATTATTTTTCCTTTAATTACTACGACTAGCCCAATTGCTATCGTAAGCGCAATACCAATCGATGCGCTTATTGGTCAATAATAAAGAAATTTTTTATCGTAATAAAACGGTATTATTCGATAAGGTTATGTGCAAATTAGATAACAAAAAAGATCAACAATTGCCACTACTTAACGCATTAGCAATTGTTGATTGAGAGGTAGGCACAAGGAGAATTTATTTGGTTTCAGCGGCATTATTTGCCGTGATAATCTGGTCAAAAATACCGTTATCGGCAAAATGTTTTTTCTGGGCGTTTGTCCAACCGCCCAATGCGTTAATGTTCGTTAATTCAATTTTAGGAAATTGTTTCGCATATTTCGCCGCTATTTCTGGATCCGTTGGACGATAAAAATTCTTAGCAATAATTTCTTGCCCTTCTTTTGAATAAAGATGTTTTAAATACTCCGTAGCCACTTCTGTTGTGCCATGTTTTTTTACCACTGAATCCACAACAGCAACAGGTGGTTCCGCTAAAATACTAAAAGAAGGCGCGACAATTTGGTATTTATCCGCGCCAAATTCACCCAAAACTAAAAACGCTTCGTTTTCCCAAGTGATTAACACATCGCCAATTTCACGTTCAGCAAACGTTGTCGTGGAGCCGCGTGCGCCCGTGTCCAATACTGCCGTATTTTTGTACAACTGTGAAATGAACGTTTTTGCCGCTGCTTCATCATTGTTACTGTGTTTTAACGCATACGCCCAACCCGCCAAATAATTCCAACGTGCGCCGCCTGAGGTTTTAGGGTTTGGCGTAATCACGCTGATGTTTGGTTTCACTAAATCATTCCAATCTTTAATGTTTTTTGGATTGCCCTTTCGAACTAAAAACACAATCGTTGACGTGTAAGGCGAACTGTTATTTGGCAAAATTGATTGCCAATTTTCGGGAATCAATTGGCGTTGCAAGTGTAATTGGTCAATATCAGAAGCCAGTGCAAGAGTGACAACATCCGCTTCCATGCCATCCAAAACGGCGCGGGTTTGTTTACCACTACCGCCATGAGATTGATCGACCTGAACGTTATCACCGGTTTTTGCTTTCCAGTATTTAGCAAAAGCATTGTTGTAATCTTTATACAATTCACGAGTTGGATCGTAAGACACATTGAGCAATTTCACATCTGCCGCGTTGACATTATGTACAGCGGCAATCGTCAATGCAGCGGTAAAAAGAAGATGTTTAAAATGATTATTCATTTTATATCCTGTAATTGAGTGGTCATTAAAATTTGAATTAAGTGTGTAAATTATTTTGATTTATGAATCGGATACCAAAATTGTAAATGGCAATTCTCGCAGGCTTGGTCAACAAGCCCACCCGTTCGGATAAGTTCTTCGGTATCTTTTTTATCAATCGCATTGACCACCAGTTGCATTGCATCATGCAAGCCTAACGCTCTTTGATTAAATTCGGATTTATGCGTTTTGATTAACTTTTGAATGTCTGTAGATTTCAATTCAGTGCTGCCAGCTGATGAGGTATTAGCACCTTCTTCAGCTACTTTACGCCCATCAATAATCAATAAATTACTGGCTTCTAAAACCGTCAAAGCGTGTTTTTTCACTTCTGCCCATTCTTCATCTGTATGCGGACTTTTTTCTTCAACGCCACTTTTAGTGGAAATCGTGGCAACCGAATTCCAAACGAAATCGATGTTGGGATCTACAATCGACGACATAATTTGTTGTATCGTTGCCGTTGGTTTGAAGTGTGTTGCGTCTTTTGCTTGTGAAGCGAAAGACAACATAAAGCCAGCGATGGCAAGGGTAATAACGGCTGATTTTTTCAACGTAAACTCCTTAAACAAAACCAATAAATCGCGCGGAAAACGCCACCGCAAGCCATAAAAACATAACCAATCCCGCCGTAAATCTTGCCGCTAACAAATGCGGTGATTCGATGGAGGTTAGTTTTTTATACAGCGTGACGTGGACAATTAGCGCAATCGCTAAAAACAGGAACTTTGCCCAGAATGCAAAATTAGGATAGTAATTTGTCGCGGCGGGTATAAAAATAAAAATTCCCGAAAAAACTAATAACCCTAAACCGACCCAAATAAATTTCGCCGTAGATTGGGCAATATCGACTAAGGATTGTTCACGCAAACCACTCAAACCAGCTAAACGCAAACTGACTAACGTCACGGGCGATAAAATCAGAATCAACCCGACAATGTGAATGAGCTGAAAAATTGCACCGAATAAATGATTTTGACCGCCGACAAATCGGCTTAATTCGCTCGTTTGAATATCTTTAAATAGTTCAAGCACTGACATAAAAACGCTCCTGTTTATTTGTAATTCAAATAGGGAATCAATCGCCCAGAAATCAGCACTAAACTCCATAAGAATAGTGAGATTCCGCCGGCATACTGAACACTTTTGGGTAATAATTTTTCAAATTCCCAATGATCAACGTGTTTTCCCCATTTCAGCTCAAACCAAAGCGCATTAACGCCTGCTAACACTATAAATATCAGTTTATAGAAGAACACATCGAGCAAAATAATTTTAGATGCTGAAGCCACAAACAATAAAATTCCTGTCACCATCGTCACGGCAAAACTGCCTAATATCAACGGTCTCAACGGATGCAATAATGCCGAAACTGAAATGTTCGGTAAAAACAAACCTAATAATCGTAAATCAACAAAAAACAGCAATCCGACTGAAAACGCTAATCCAATTAAATGAATACCTTCTACAATCGGATAGGCGTAAATGGATTCCCGAAGCGATGTACCTAATTCTGAATCGTAAAGTAATTCAGCAAATTCGATTAACGTCATCTCTTTTCCTTAAACATTTTGTAATTGATTAAACTGCGCCTAAACCGAAACCACCGTTATTTTCGGTGCAAATTCTTTCTTCATGTTCGATAGTGGTTTTGCCTGCTGCGTCTTTCGCGAACCACACATCAAAATTCCAACCGTCTGGCTTATCGGCAATTGTCCATTTTCTTGCTGGAATCGTGACCGTAAAGGATTTGGTATAAACCGTTGGGTCAGTAAAAACAGCTTTGTAGTTGTAGCGCGTGTTTTCTTTGTTGAAAATGTAATGCTCTTCAATGTGACCATTTTCACTAATGAATTCGCCCGAACGTCCGAAAAGGGCTTTGCCGTTGTGATTGTTTACATCGACAACCAACGCATTTCCTTCCCAATGACCGCGCGAATCGCCGTTCCAAAGTTTGATTTTGCTAGGCAAATGCGCTTTATCATCCAAATGAATAATGCGCGTACCCGAATCAAAAAAGAACACCACATAATTCGGATATTGCTTGATTTCATAACCGTGCCAATACAGCGATTTTGGCACGCCACCTGGCGCACATCGCGCTAACGGCTCAACAAAATTTGGCGTGGTCGGGTCGTGAAATTTAACCTGAAATTCTTTTACCTTTTCCAAAGCCCAAGGTTGAAAAGGCACTTGTCCATCGACGGAATCACTGACACGACTAGGAGCGCGATCTGCCCGCGCACCTTTTGGAATGCGGTTTGGATTGGGGTCGTTGATAATGCCGCCTTGTGGGTCGGTAAAATTCCCATGATTGCCAATCGTATTCGACCAAAAACCCGAAACGTCAGGTTGACCATCTGCCAGTCTTTCGCCTGTCCATTTCTCAGATGAAATTTTTGGAAAACTTTTCTCGCGTGGTAAACCACCACCGCCATTAGCTTGTGCGGCAGGTTTTTTTTGTTCGGTTTGTTGTTTATCGGTATCAGCCGCTTGTCCAATTTGCGGAATAAATGCCATTCCGACAAGTAGCAATCCCGATACGCCAACATAATGTTTCAACACATTTTTTTTCATAACATTCTCACTTAATGGCGTTACTGTTTTGGTGGATAAAATTCGTCGTAATCCAAGGTAAAACGATAATCTTCGATTAACTGAAAATCTTTTTCCCGATGTCGATACAAAATGACATCGATATTCCACGGACGACTGTACACTTTGGGATCTTCGATAGTGGCTTTATATTCGATAGTATTGGCATCCAGAAACGCCCATTTTTCAACAACATGAAGTGCATCGCTGTGAAAATTCCCCGCTTTGTCCAACCATGTTTTGTCGTTAAAATGCTTTGCATCAACGACCAGCGTATCACCTTCCCAATGTCCTCTGGAATCACCCAACCACCAATCATTAGCATCTTCAGGATGCGGCGTGCCATTGGTGTAAATGGTGCGAACCGAATGACCCAATTGATGCACCAACGTCAAATCTTGTTTACGCTGAAAAATTTGAAAGGGTTCTGGATAATAAACACTTCGCGGCACACCCAGCGTGTAGCCTTTTAAAGCAGGATCTAATGTTGCGCTGGTTTCAAAATTCTTTTGTTTTTTGGCAAAGGCTTCGGGCAGATAAGGAATCGAACCGCCTTCGACAATTCCCGCGCTAGGTGGCGTATTTTTACGATTTGAATGCGGTTCGAGGTCATAATCCGCCGCGCTGGTGGTTTGCCAAATTCCCGAAAAATCAGGTTTTCCACCTAGACGCGGAATTTTTTTATCGGTAGCAACGGCTGAAAAAGAAAATGCTAACAGCAAACCCAATGCCACCGCTGATTTAGAGGATTTTGTTATCAATAGTGTATTCAAAAAAGTCTCCTTAAAGTTCAGTTAAGCAAAGCCACAAATTTATTACGGTGCGGCGGATGCGGTTGAAGTCGCTGGCTCAACTGAAGCCGCCGGTTTGGGTGTTTCGGGTGCATCTTGTGCGCCGCCCGTTTTTACACTGCTTCCATCAGGCAACGTTGTTGTGACGGCGTAACCAAAATTTTGTCCATTCTTCGCTTTGAATCCGTTAATGGTAATTTCTGTACCAGGTGTTAAGGTTTTTTTGGTAATGCCTTTTTCTTTCAAATTAAACGGTGCGCCGAATTCAAATCCCCAATTTGCAACGGTGCCATCGGCTTGTTTAACATCCAAATAAAGCCAACTGTGCGGATTAACCAATTCAAATTTAGTGACCACGCCTTTCACTTCAACGGGTTTTTCTGCATCAAACTCGGCAGAAAATGCGTGATGAGCATTCGCAGGAATCGCCATCGCACAACCTATAATGGCTAAAATTGGGAGTAACTTATTTCTCGTTTTCATAAAATTCTCATTATTTTGTTGAAGCAGATTTGTTTAAATAGACGGCGTGACACGCTTCGCAAGCCGCATAAAGTGCATCACCTGCTTCAATGGCTTTTTCAGTGTCTTTAATTTCAGTGGCTTTTGCGACAGATTTTGCGGCGATCATCATTTGTTCTGTGGCTTGCTTCCAAATGGGTTGATTTTCAAAAGGCGTTTTTAAAAGCCATTTCCCGGATTCAACTAATGCCAAAGCGTTTGCTTTGACTTTGCGCCATTCTTCATTATTTTTGGGTGTTTCGTTCGCTACCGCAAAAACCGTGTTTGAAGCGGGTACGGTCACTTCTTGCATCTGTGTTTTAACTTCTGCGTTTGTTTCAGTTGGACTAGCTGCGATGCCAACTTTCATGATTGAAAAAAACAAAACGGCGACACCCAACGTTTTTCCTACTTGCATTAGACACAACCTCTAACCCATAAAATCGATAGCACGACGTTAAAAATCGCGCTATTTAAAATTTTTAATGTGCGCCTTCGGCTTCTGGTTTGGGTGGTGGCACAGCGATTTTTGTTAAGGTACCGCCCTCAGTTTCATAATCTTGTGCGCCAACTGCCCCCGCGACTTTAAAGCCTTTTGATGCTAATAAATCCGCGCCTTTTCCACCACGTCCGGCGTGATTTGATACCGTGATGACAGAACGGTCTTTCGGAATAAAGGCTAAACTTTTTTCAAGTTCATTGATTTGAATGTTGAGATAAACGGGGAACCCCCCGATTTTGCTGATTTCATCAGGACGACGTAAATCAATAACCGTTAATTTTTCAGGTTTTGCTAACAACGCATCGACTTGGGCGCGGCTCAATTTGGGGGCTTTCGCTGTGTAAGGATGTGCTTCTGCGGCAGCAGGTTTTGGTGCTTCTTCAACAGCAAATACCGCTGAACTGGTAAGAACCATTGCTAAAACTGCCAAACTGGTAAATTTCTTCATATTTTGAATCTCAATCGTTAAAAAACTAGGATGCACGGTTTTGAAGTGCGTTAAAATTTTTTGCATTAACATGAATGAGTTACGTTAATTCATGTTCCTTACGAATAGAGAATTGCACGGTTTGTGCCAATAAAATTAGAGAATTGCCAACAGAAAAATTATTTTTATAATTATTTGATAAATAAAGAATTTAATTTTTATTTCTGTGAAAAATTTCTTTTTGTGAGCGTTTTTTAAGAGAATTTTCTTTAGAACGAGGAATTAGCTGTTGCTAAAGCAACAACTCATAATCAGGTGTTGACCGTGTGCTAGCATCGGTTTGAGGAATTGTTTAGAGGGCAAATCTATAAATCATCGAGCGAAGCCTTAATTGTCGGTTCGTTTTCACGCGCTTTCACAATCGCTAAAAGTTCCGCGTCTTCCAATGCTTCATCAAAATAATCATTGATGATATTTTGCCAAAACGTTATTCACAACTTCATCAACAGACGCTAGCGTTTGTTGTGCAATCACGCTAATTTGCTGGTTTAAATTTTCGTTCAGTGTGATGGTTGTCATGTTATTTACCTTTGATTGTGAAATTGCCGCTTGGGCTAATGGTTCTGAAATAGTGACTGAAATAATAATTTAATCACAATAAAAATAGGCAGAAAGTTCAGCCAAACTTATGTAACGACTGGCTTGCCGCAAAATTGCTTTGCACGTTCCCGTGTCGAGCGATGAATGATTCGGTATCGTTAAAACTTGTTTTTCATTCGCAATTTGACGCACCAGTTTGATGTGACTACCTTTTTGAGAAGCTACAACAAAACCAAAACTTGCCAAAATAGCTAAAACTTCTCGCGCGGTTAGACGTTTTAACTTTGGCATATTGCAGCCATTTCGTAATTCACCACGATGGGCGGATGTTGTGAAAATCCCAGCGTTTCTAAATCTTCATCCTCCAAATGTAACTCGATAGCTTCTCGCAAATTTCGTACAACGTCATCGAGCGTTTGACCTTGTGTAACAATAGGTAAATCCAAACATTCCGCGACAAAACCTGATTCTTCACCGACATAAATTTGTGCTTTGATTGTGTAACGCATTAGTTGAAATCTCCAGTTTGTGAAATTGCCGCTTGGGCTAATGGTTCGGAAGTGGTGACTGAAATCATAAGCACCTCAAGAATCAGGTTTTACAGTTTTAAGGTCAAAATACATCAACCGCGTCGAATCATTCTCACCGTCACTACTCAAAAATGAAAATCCGTTTTTCTCATAAAACCGTTGAGCCTCTTTCAACGCATCAACAACAATAAACCGACAGCCTGTTTTGTTGCGGGTTACAAACCAGATTTTGATGAAGTCCATAATCTTCGAGCCATAACCGTGTTTGCTGAAATTTTTATGCACCGCAAAACGCCCAATTTTTACCGCTGGCATCGTTTTATAACGTTTTCCCCAGGGTAAAATTCGACGAAATCGATTGAAGTTTTCAACATTTTGGCTCGTGATGGCATCGTTTGAAACACTGAAAAAGGCAATCGTTTTACCGTGCAAATTCCACGCATACGTCACCGCCAACAATTCACGAAAATTCGCTTTTGAATCGACAAAAAAGAATTCGTTTAAATCGTCGTTACCACAATCAAAATCAGCATCCCTTGAATCGTCAGAACTCAGACGAACAAATTCCAATTCATCCATTACGGCGTTTCAACAATACGAACGCTGTTAAACACATTCATCATTCGCTCATATTCTTTTTTAGGAATGGTATTTTTATCGGCTTCACGCATTTTGAAATTGAAACGTTCCGCGTCTTTGCCGCGTAATATCGGCGTATCTTTTACTTTTGATGCCATTTTTATTCTCCGTAAATTTGTGCTTTGATTGTGTAACGCATTAGTTGAAATCTCCAGTTTGTGAAATCGCCGCTTGGGCTAATGGTTCGGAAGTGGTGACTAAAATCATGATTGCTTTCGCTTACGGAAATTTTTTGTAAAAATTTTCACGGCTACCCACACGCAAAAATTGGATGGTTTGATTATCAACATAAATTCCAATTCGATAACGGTAATCAAATTTGATTCGGTAAAAATTTGGATAACCCGACATTTCTTCTAAATCACTCATGCTAATCAAACTTTCAATTTTCTGTGCATCAAGCAAAACCTGCTGAATTTTTAACAGAATCCGTTTGTCAGTGATTTTTTGCGTATCTTTGACAAATCGCTTCGTGATTTCGATTTTCATTGCGCCAAACTTTTAATAAACGCTTGCGCTTCGTTTTCGCTTAAAAATTCGTTTTCGTCTTTGGCTTGTTTGCAATCCAAATAAAACGCGAGGTCTTCAAGTTCTTGGCGTTTCTTTTGCCATAATTCTTCAAGAAAGGCGCGTTGAATCATGTCGGGCAACGTTTCGTAAAGTGCGTAAAGGCTGTGAGCGGTATTTGCGTTAGATTGTTGTGTGTTCATAATTTCCCCGCATTTGTTGTGCTTTGATTGTGTAACGCATTAGTTGAAATCTCCAGTTTGTGCGTAATTGCCATTTTATTTTCCTAAGATTGCAATTCAAGCTGCTTTGCTTGTTTTTTGGCAAAGTGGGTTAATTGTTTCTTTTCTTTTATTTCGGCTAGCTTTTCTGGAGAAAACGGCGGTCTTTTTTTAAACGCCTCGGATATTTTTAATTTCGTTTCTGCTGACATTGGCATGGGCTTTTGATTTGGCTGCTGATTTGCAATGCGATTCAGCCTTCTTTTTTCAGTTATTTCAGCACGTTTTTCGGGCGAGAACGGCGGTTTTGCTTTCAACGTTGCGGCTATCTTTGCTTTAGTTTCTTCTGAAATAACGTGTCCCATTTGTGCCTTTGACATTTTTTCACGGGCTGCTGGGTTCTGGTATCGTAATTTTGCGGATTCTGATAGTTTTTTGCGGGTTTCTTCTGAAACATCATTGTGTTCATGCCATTCCCTAAGCATTTCCGATGTTTTCTTTGCTCTATCTGGGTTATTTTTATAATGCAGTTTGCCGCCTTCCGATAACTTTGCCTTATGCTCATTCGTTAGCTTTGAGCCAGTACATATTTCAGTCATTTTTTTTAAATGTTCAATTCTAGTCTTTGCAAAATCAGATATAAATTTTCGCGCATCAGGATTTTCAGAATAGTATTTTTTTGCTGCAACAGACATTCTTTCACGCAACACAGGATTTTTAAATCTAATGGCTGCTAATTCAGACGATTTTTTACGTTCATCTGGATTTTCAAAACGCTTTTTATTTACATCGGATAACTTTCTTCTTGTTTCAGCAGATACAATCCGCCCCTTGTGAAAAGCTGAAATCTTTGCACGGGTTTCAGCCGAGTACGGTGCGCGATTTTTACGAGATGCTGACATTTTGGCTTTTGTTTCATCGCTAAATACCGAGTTCAATCCACCAGTTTTAAGGTTGTAACCATTTGGCGATAATGTTCCATGTCCTTTTATGCAAGCATCTTCTAAGTGATTAGACTCATCAACCGTCAGATTTTCATGCAAAATTTCAAGCGTAAAATTTTCAAAACCATATCTTTTAATTGCGTTTTTGAATAATGGACAGCCATTAGATGTTTTATGCTCATATATCCGCCTGCCTAAATCGCAAGTCTGCCCAATGTAGCTTTTGCGGCTAGGCGATGTGAATTTATAGATTAGAAATTTTCTGTCTGACATTTTGGAATCCTTCATTACGAAATTAGTGGGCAGATAGGTAATGATTCGAAAAATAAAAAGCCTAAAACATCTTAGGCTTCGAGAAATTTGGTTGAATTAGCTGAATATCACCAAGCACACACTTTAAAATCACTTCCTACCCAGCACGCCTTATCTTTTTCGCTTCTTTTTGCCTCGCCCCAGCGGGAACTTATTCCTTCATTTGATAGACTACTTACCTCGGCAGTTCCTTTGTCAGTAACATAAATGCTAACTGCTGAAAGTTCCCAAAGTAGAGGCTTGCCTTCGATTGGATTTGAAAGCGAGAACGAACCTTTTCCCTCTGGAGAGAACAGGCACTTTCCTTTGTAAGCAACTTTATTGTCGCTGTCTATTTGGCATTTCACAGTTTTCTCTACAGCCAATGATTGACCAGCAATGAAGAGTAACGCCAAACCTAAAACTAATTTTTTCATAAAATTTTCTCCTGTTGATTTGAAAAAGGCTCAAAACTTTAAATTCTGAGCCTTTGATATTTTACAAACCTACTTCAAACCAGCCAAAACCTTCGCCACCGTTTCACCCATCGCCGCAGGTGTTGGGCAAATCGTTACGCCTAAATCACGCAACATAGCGACTTTCTCCGCCGCACTTTCACCCGCCGACGAAATAATCGCCCCCGCGTGACCCATGCGACGACCTTCTGGCGCAGTCAAACCCGCAATATACGCAATCACAGGTTTTTTCATATTCGCTTGAGCAAAAATCCCCGCATCGACTTCTTGCGGGCCACCGATTTCACCAATCATCAAAATGACTTTAGTTTCGTCGTCTTGCTCGAATTGTTCAAAAATATCACGGTGCGAAC
>SESG01022158.1_pt1 | contig 30805 bp, 28 predicted proteins | sample 3171421 | NCBI WGS metagenome assembly SESG01 (sample SAMN10866946, study PRJNA518727) | freshwater metagenome | biome: subpolar coniferous forest; feature: holomictic lake; material: water; isolation source: holomictic Lake 227, 6 m and 8 m depth | place: Canada: near Kenora, Ontario | collected...
ATATGAAAGAGGAAGCAAGGAAAAGAATGATTAATTTTCATATAACAAGAAAGAAAAAAGGAATGCGTGGAACTAGATGGAATCCCGAACTTTCTATGGAAGATAGATCAATTAGTAAAAACAGGCAAATGTTGTTTCCAGAAATAAGTGTATGGAGAATAACTGTTTTTAGGCGTGATTATTATACTTGTCAGGTTTGTGGTGTTAAAAGTGTTAAAAATCTTGTAGCTCATCATAAAAATGCGTGGAAAAAATTTAAAGAAGATAGGTTTCTTGTTGAGAACGGAGTCACTGTTTGTTCTCGTTGTCATATAGAATTTCACTCTAAGTATGGGAGTGGGAATAATACTAAACAGCAATGGGAAGAATTTATAGAACATAAAAAGAAGGGTTGTGCCGCATGAATGATACCAATGTAAGTGATTCCAATACAGATGCTTGCAAAACTAAACTTTATCGCAGCTCTGATATTTATTTTTGCAGTTATCTCTGTTCTTTGGATATGTCATTAAAAACGACAGAAGTTGAAAAGACAGATGGAGGCAAGAAGATTGTGTTTGTATTTCAGATGTCGGATGCTGATTTACAACGCATGAAGGCAACCTACTTCGGCGGAACAGGAACAGTCAAAGCTCGTCGTTTTGTCGATAATATCAGAAGCCTTAAATCCATGTGTTTCGTTTGATGTAAGTCCTTTGCTATCAACGACTTATGATTTGATAATGTGCTTTACAATAATTCTTTGATATTCCGACTATAAGCAGGAGGTGGAATATGCAAAAGATGTGCGGAAGCTGTCGGCAGTTGAAGGATGAAGTGTGTTTTGGGAAGTCTAAGAGATACAAAGGATTGAATAAATGGTGTGAGAGTTGCAGGGCTCGTGAGAAGGCTTATTATGCCAACAATCGGGAATCTCGCAAGATGGCTAGCCTAGAAATCTATCATCGTAATACCAAAGACCCATCTTTCCGTATCGCAAGGAATTCACGTCAGAGGGAGTTTTCCAAAGAGTATCGGAAACGTCCTGAAACGAAATTATTGGTAGCCGCAGCACACAAGCGGTATATGTCGAAGATGGAACATCATATATCTCGTAGACTATCTTTTCAGGTTTGGTACTCGTTGCGATTGGTATTGGATAAATCGAAGAAGAAAAACGGCAAGCATTGGCAGGATTTAGTGGGTTGGTCTGTTGAACAGTTAATGACACACTTGGAAACTAGATTCACAGATGGTATGTCGTGGGAAAATTATGGTGGGGAATCTGGTTGGCAGATAGACCATGTAACACCGAGAACATGGTTCAAGATTCAGGCGGTGGGTGATGATGAATTCAAGAAATGTTGGTCACTTGATAATCTACAACCATCTTGGTTAAAGGATAATGCTTCAAAGGGTAATCGTTTTGCAGGATAGTTTTACATAAGTTGTTTAACAACAAGCACATAGGATGTATTGGTAGATTGAGGACACCGCTTCAGAAATGGGGCGGTGTCTTTTTTTTTGATAAAAAGTGCATTAGTAGATAAGTGCAGAAGTGGCATAATAATTTGATATTTTCTCCTTATTTGGAGGATGATATGTATTCTAGGTTTGGAAGTATAGCGACACGAGTAGCCGATTGGCATATTGCCAAGGAACGCCCACAGGACCTCTTTGCCGGGACTTTTTGGGACTTACGGGCAAAGGTCAAGGAACTGAAGGATAAGTTGTCTGTAGAGGCTAGGGACAGCCTTCAAAAGGATGTGGTGAAGGATTTGACAGACAGGAAGTTTGAGGTGGTATCGGCGGCATTTGCATTGGGGCAATATCGGGGTTCCAAGTTCATGACATCGGCGAAATTAAGTATTAAGGTAGGAACGGAAGAGAAAGCGAAGAAGATGGCGGGGTATTTGTTGAAGTACAGTCCGAAGTATAATTTGAAGGAGTATGTTGATGGAATCGCAACCTATAATATTAGATAAATTGCCACAATGCTCTTGTGGGTGTGGCAATCAAGTGAAGCGTTTGGGGCTTATGTTTGTACATGGGCATCATCGTCGTGGGATTTTAATGACTCAGGAACAAAAGGAAAAGATTTCTTTGGCAAACAAGGGACGAATAATGACTACGGAACAGATTAGGGTAAATTCTGAAGTACATTTGGGAGTATCGTCTGGGATGAAGGGAAAACATCACTCAGACGAAACCAAAGAAAAACTGAAAAACGCTTCTACAGGAAGGGTTTGTTCTGATGAAACAAGGAATAAATTAAGTGAATGTAAAAAGGGAAGATTGGTTTCCGATGAAACAAGGAATAAGTTAAGTAAGGCTTTTAAGGGAAGAAAACTTTCCACAGAGCATTGTGAATCGTTACGGTTATCCCATCTAGGTAAACCTTCTCTGTTGAAGGGGATACCCCGATCAAGTGAAGTTAAGAAAAAATTATCAACAGCGAACAAGGGAAGGATAATGCCTGAAGATGTTCGACAAAAAATGTCATTATCTAAGATGGGACACAATGTTTCTGAAGATACTAGGATAAAAATTAGCCTTTCCAATGTGGGCAAAATATCCCCAATGAAGGGGAAATTCCATTCAATCGACACTAAAAAGAAAATGAGGTTATCGGCTATAGATAGAATATCAAGTCAGGCTTTTGGGGGTTTACCCAAGATGCCGAGGATAGGTATTATTGAATCTGAAGTTGTTGACAAATTGCAGAGTGTGTGCCCCTATCGTATCGCAAGGCAATATCAAGTATGTGGATATTTTCTTGATGGGTATATTCCAGAATTGAACATAGCAATAGAATTCGATGAAGCAAAGCATAGACTAAAAACAGAAAGAGATATGACAAGGCAGTTGGAAATAGAAAAAGAACTTGGATGTTTGTTTTTTAGGATTACACCGACACAATGGAAAGAAAAGAATAATGTTTTAGAAGGTTTTACAAAACATTTGAAGGCATTTGATCCGGAAACGGGGATTGCTGATTACAATATCAGATAAAAAGGAGAGATGAAAATGAATCACATAGCGAAAGAGTTATTAGGGATGGCAAGAGATTTGGTGGCTACTGAATTTCCGACACAAGATGCCTATGATAAGTATATGAAGGATCATCCTGATGCAGATAAGTCGAAGCATAGGGTAGTGGAGAAAAAGAACAAGAAACCAATGAATCCGGGTACTGAGGGAACTCCGTATGAAAATCTTGATATGGATTCTTCACAACCTGTTAAGGTTTTCCCAAAGGATAAGAAAGAAGAAAAACCAGAGCCGAGGAAGGATAATCGTCCAACCAATCCGGGGTATGAAGGCACACCTTATGAGCATTATCAAGAAGCGAAAGAGTTGGTAGGGATGGCAAGAGAAATGGTGGGGGGAGATACGCCTTTTGAGATGGCATTGAAGAAAGCGATTGGGGATAAAATAAGGGAAGAGAAGCGTAATGGAACGGTTTCGATGAGTGTAGAAAACCTAATGCAGGTGGTTCGTCCTCCAAGTTCATCGCTTGATGGTGCTCCTCGTGGAACGAATGCCAAGTATTTTTACTCAGAGATGTTTAGGAATTTGTGTGAAAAAGAATTCCGTTCATTTGCTAAGACAGCGAGTAAGGAAGTGACAGCATGGGGTGGTCGTCCTGCAATGCCGAGAAGTTTTTATATTCCCAAGACAGCACCCAATCTCAAGCAAATCCCCGAAGGACAGGATTTAGACTTGGAATTCTGGAGTTATGAAGATAGCAAAGGCGGAATCTATGGTCTTGCTTTCTGGGGCAAACAGAATAAGCCCTTATGGCATTATCATTTCAGGAGTCAGGATCAACTGGATAAGCAGATTCAAGAAACGATACAAAGCCGCAAGAGTCATGTGGATACCATGCAAGAGAGAAGGCAAAAGAGATTAGAATATAAGCACAATCTCAAAGAAGGAGATATTCTGTATTCAAGTTGGGGATATGACCAGACGAATATTGATTTCTATCAGGTAATCGAGGTGGGTGAAAAGAGTGTCAAGATCAGGGGAATAGGAAGTAAGATCGTCGATTCATCTCCGGGTTCTGATATGGTAGCGGCTGTTCCCGGTAGTTTTCATGGTCCTACAATGACTAAGATGGTGGGACAGGGTGATGTGGTTCGCATATCATCGTATGCAAGTGCCTATCCTTGGGATGGTAAGCCCAAGCATGAAACGGCTGCTGGATATGGACATTAAGGAGCAATAAAATGGCGACTTTTCCGGGTACAACTAAAGATTTTAAGCATGGCATAGGTGCTTATAGCAACCGTGGGTGCAGGTGTACTGTTTGTAGTGAAGCCGCTCGGAAGAAAAGGGAAGATGAGATGAAAAGATTGTTTGGGACTGAACCTCCCAGACATGGTACTAATCGGGCATACTCTGTGTATGGGTGCCGATGTAAAATCTGTGTTTCGGCAAATATAAAATCCCGTGGTGAATATAAGTCAAAACTTGACGGGAAAGAGCCTCCTAAACACGGATTGACTGGATATAGTGTATATAGGTGTCGTTGTGATATTTGTGTATCTGCAAGGAATGAATCTGACTTGAAGCAAAGGAATAATCCTGAAGCCATCATACGGGAAAGAGAGAGGGGATGGACAAGGATAGGAATTAAGGGATTTACTTGGGCAGATTTTTGCAAGAAATATGAAGAGCAAGAGGGGAAGTGTTTTATTTGTAAGTGTGAAATTAAAAGGGAAAGCAAGAAAAAATCGGAAGTTGCTGCGGTTGACCACAATCATTTGACTGGTAAAGTTAGGGCATTACTTTGTAATAATTGCAATAAAATGATTGGATTCGCAAAAGAATCATCCGCCACACTTCATTTGGGTGCTTCTTATGTTGAATTATATAGAGAGGAGAGGTGCTTATGAGCGGGACGTTCCCCGGAACATTCATCACTATTGGGGCTGGGTCTACGCCATCATTCACTCATTTGATTGATGACTTGATGACGCCCAGATTGATGTCATTCAGGATGATTCATATCTTTGATGAGCCATCCCGATTGATGCCAGATAAGGCTAGTTGGGGTACGAATTTTGGCAATTGGTTGCCGACAGCCCCGCTCTTTATTCGGAAGAATGAAACGGTATTGGTTCCTGCTGATATAACCAACATTGATTATGTGAATGGAACTTATCAGGCTAACCCGATTGATATTGGATTGGATTTAAGAGCGAGAGATGTATTGGAAGCGACTTATATCTTCGATTACTTCCCGCCGCCTATCTTGGAAGGACTTTTGACAGCGGCAATATCTATTGTAAATATGACGGCAGTTGGACCCCCAACTTACTATGACATCAATAATTTCCCGCCTCCGTGGGAAGGTGTGATAACAGATATTGCCTTTGCGATGTGTATGGAGAAATTGCTTTTGGATTATGATTTATGGAGATACAGACTGGTATTTGCCATAAGTCCGGGTGACTTGGAATCGGGGGGTGGTGGGGATGTAGCGGGTCAACTTACGACGTTGAAACAGAACGCTGAGGATAGGGCGAATACGGCGATGCAGAATGAGAAGTTCAAGACGGGCAATTATTTGGCACCTCCGACTCGTTTCTATTGGGAAGCCATTAGGGGTGTTGGTGGGGGTAGAGGAGCACATGGAATCCCGTTTGTAGGTGGAAAATTAAATGGATGGCGTCCCAATAAATATATGTGATAAGTAGTTTACAGTAAGGTGTTTATGGGTATTACACTAAAAAATACAGTTTGTGAAAAAGAAGGATGTGGATGCAAAGCCGTGTCTCGCCATCTTTGTGGAAAGCATTATCAAGCATTGATTGCAGAAAATAAGGCGAGCGGAGAATGGAATCAGATGAAACGTGGTTTTCGTGACATTTGTTCTGTTTCTGGTTGTGGAATGAAGCATCTTGCGAATGGATTGTGTCAGAAACATTACACGCAAAAAATCAAGGAAATTAATCGTCAGTTTATTATGGAAAGATATTTCCCTGATGGTGTAATTTGTAAGAAGTGTGGAAAGCAGTATCAGTTGGTTCAGATGGATGCTCACCATCCTGATCCAGAAAAGAAAGAACACATATTGTCGGTTCTATTGAACAATTCGGCATTACAGGAAAGACCAGAATTGCTTGCTGAACTAGATGAATGTGAGATGGTGTGTACTAGGTGTCATCAAAACAGACACCATGATCCATTAAAGACGCATGAGGAAACCTATCAACGTAAAGATAAGGGTCGTGGAGTAGATGAAATGAAGAAAGCAATAAGGAATATTTTTGGTGATAAATGTGTAGATTGTGGTGATGTGTTATTGCCGAAGGAAATGGAGTTTCATCACAGGAATCCTAAAGAAAAAGTTGATAATGTTTCCGATATGATGAGAACAGCATCAAAGAATGAGGTAATGGTAGAAGTTGGAAAGTGTGACATTGTTTGTCGCAACTGCCACAGACTTCGTTTAGGAATAGCAGCTTAAAGAAAAAGGAGAAAAGCAATGAGTTTGGAAATCACATATCAGTCACAAATTTATTTAAGAAATGGTGTTTTGATTGATACATACTCAAGTGGGTCAAAGACAGCCAATCAAACCGTTGCTGGTTTAGTTAGGAATGTACAAAGTATTGCTACGACAGCAGGTGGAGCAGCACTTGATTTAGGAAGTGTAGTAACACCGGGCTGGGCTGTATTTATCAACACTGAGGTTCTTACAACTCCTCCGCCTAGTCCTGCCAATTATGTTGAAATAGGACATTTTAGTGGTGGAACATTCTACCCAATGATGAAGTTATTCGCTGGTGAAGTTGTAATGTGTAGACTTGCAATAGCCGCACCCTATGCCAAAGCAACCAATGCCGCTGTTAGTTTGTATTACATCATCTACGAAACATAAGGGTGATACATGAATAAAGAATCCGCAACGATGTGTAATGAGATTCGGGAGATAGGACGGCTTATTTCTTCCGCCGCTCTTATTATGGCAGTTCGTAAAGAAGTGTCCAAGGTGATGAAAGAAGGATTTGTTGTGACAGATGGTAAACATCATCCAACGGCTTCGAGTTATGAAGTCGTTATTCGTTGTGGGGGTAATGGGGATGAAATCACACGTCGATTGAAAGCGGATATGAATATCGAAGTGGATAAGATCGCCGAAGGTGTATTGGGTATCAAGACATCAAGAAGAGGAAATGTAGATGGATAAGTCACCAACAACTGGCGAAGAATTCTATGTAATAATTGTTTGATATTTTCTCCTATTGTGGAGGGAATTATGGAAAATCTTATTGGTAATAAGTCAAGGACATTGACGAATAACGAAAAACAGGCAGAACTTGGAAGAGGGTCTTCCTTGATTCTTGACGGGATGAGATTTGGAAGATTAGTGGTGGTGTCAAGGGCAGGTTCGAGATGGAAAAAGGCATTGTGGTTGTGCAAGTGTGACTGTGGGAAAGATAAGGTTGTATTGTCGGGGTCTCTGGTTTCAGGAAGAACCAAGTCGTGTGGTTGTTATCATAAGGAAGTGTGGCAAAAGTTAGTTATAAATCCTGATCTGACAGATGAAGAGAGGGAATTACAAAAGGAGAGAAGGTGTGACCCGAAGACAGTGGAATGGAGGAAGAAAGTTTACGAGCGAGATGGGTATGTTTGTCAGGTGTGTGGGGATAGTAAGGGTGGAAAACTGGTGGCTCACCATAAGGAATCTTGGAGTGGGAATAAAGAGATGAGATTTGATGTCGGGAATGGGGTGACGAGTTGTATAGGTTGCCACAAGGAGTTTCATTCGGTTTTTGGGTATGGCGAGAATACGGCGGTGGAATGGAGTGAGTTTTTGAAGTCGAAACGAGTGGATGGTTTCAAGTTTGTTAGACCTGCGAAGAATAGTGTTAGAATCGTTGATTTGGTGGGAAAGAGATTTGGAAAGTTGATAGTGGAGAAATTGGATGAAGGCATGAAGCCATTGAGATGGATATGCAGATGTGATTGTGGAGTTGTTAAGAGTGTTGATGGACATGGATTGAAAAGGGGTGGAATCCGTTCATGTGGGTGTTTACAGAAGGAGATAATATCCGCAAAGGGAAGAAAGAATGTGAAGTATGTGCCGGGGATGAGATTTGGAAGTCTCGTAGTCGTGGAACGATTGTTAGGACAGAGATTATTGTGTAGATGTGATTGTGGAGGAGATAGAATTGTGGATATTAAGTTTCTAAGGAACGGTCAGGCAGTGGATTGTCAAACTTCAAAGAATGGAAACAGGTGTTCTTTAAGGAGGGTAGCATAATGGCAAGTGATTTAAGCCCAACAACCGGAGAATTATTTTATTCAGGTTCTTGGCAAAGTATTCAGGACATTTTGCGAGTCATTGATATTGGTGAAGGGAAGATGGCAAAAGTAACTCAACCAATGGTCAATGGGTATCAAGAGATGATTGATCGGGATATTGATGCTATTCTGATGGAACTCTATCATACTCCCTTGAGGGCTATGAATGCCATGCAACCGGATGGTACAACCAAACGAGTATTCCCCGGTGACATTAGGCGATGTTCAAAGTATTGGGTGGCTGGATTACTTTTGCTTAATGAATTTCAAGGATTAGCCCAGAATATTACGGACCAAGCAACACAGTACATAGACGATGCTAAGAAGCAGATTTATGCGATGAAAAGATATAGTCATCGGGTTCCGGGTCAGGAAAGAAAGAGTCAATTGAGTCGAACCATTCCACCCAATTTCCAACCTGCTTCGATACCAGAACAGGACTTCTAATCATGAAGGTAATAGCTTCAGAATTAATCAGATTGGCTAAAGCCGTGATGAGAAAAGAGATGACTTTTACTTCTCCGGATTCGGGTGGTAAGATTAATGTGGTTCATTACGAGGTGAGTCGGTTTTTGGATACGGTGAGGAAGAATGAAGATTTGGAAACCTTTGTGAATAGAACGGACAAGGGCGATGAAATGAAGTTGGAAGTGGGTATCTCTGAACATGAGTCGGTAGACGCCATTGTGAGAGAAGTAGTAGCCTTGGCGGAGAAGATTGCAAAAAAACATGATATTAAAATAAAGGATTAAGTTGTGTATACGAACCCTAGCAACATAACAAAAACCTTAATTTCCTTATTGGATAGGAATTCCCAGTTCATTAATCAGATGATTCGGGTTTATGAGGGGAATCACAGTTTAACGGTATTGGATGGTATGCGTCCTACTTTGCCCATAGATGCGTATCCAAGTTTTGAGATTGAGCCTACGACTTCGGATAATTTATGGGCAACCACAAGGTCTCAAAGACCCACCTATAATTTCACTTGTACCCTGACTGTAAAAGTATCAAGTATTAAATTTGGAGTAGAATACATTTGTTCGTTGGCTAGTCTCATATCGGAAATAATGACCAGTCCGAATAATTTACAGATGCGTATCTTAAATGAGACGCATTGGGATGTAAATGGGGGGTTGGTGGATACCTATGTTTTGGATAGTTTAGTCAATTCGGCTACCTATAATGCCACGAAGGATGGAAGTATTAGGATGGCTGAATTCTCATGGTTTGTGACGGTTCATGAGCCATTCCCTGAGAGTTTATGGCAGATTGGTTCGACGGATGTACCCACCATAGTAAGACCACTGGTAATTATTCCGTAATTATTTTTTGATATTTGTACCATAGTTGTAGGAGTGATAAATGAAAAAAAACGGTGAAAGGCTATCAGAGTTGGTTGAAAGGGCTCTAGTAATTGGAGAAGAACCCTATCAGGCTAACCGTAGGGCTTTAAGGAATTTCGATGTTTTGGAGGATGTGGATAAGGGAAATCAGGAGTTGGAGTTGATTTCGAGTGGAATTGACGCATTTGTTGGAGAGTTGCAGGAGGTTGAAAATGCCGCAAAACTCATTGCCAGACACGCTGCCAGCTTTCTATAAGCTGGGAACACTTGCGGATATGTCTCAAATGGCTAGGAAATTGGCATTAACACGCAAGGCGATAGTGCAAATCAGGAAAATAGAGGATTATTTGGAAGCAAACAAGAATAATCTTCCTGAATCCGAACTGGTGCTGGGTATGAAGGAAACAAGGGATTATGCGGTAATAGTGGCAAATTCGGTGAGAGAGGCGATTGCGATTATGCGGTCAGTACAGAGCAAAGCGGCGACTTATCAGGAGAGTATTCAAGATGCCATTAATTAACAGCACGGTGTTATTAAGAGTGGCAGATAGGGCAGCGTATCAGTATTCGCAGATAGAGGCTAATTTGGCGGCGATTACGGCGGTGGGCAGTGGTTATTATTGGACGACAGTAACGGCGACTGAAGATGCGGATGTGGAGATTCCCCTTCAGGCACCTTATTACAGTGTGGATATGGATTTTGCGATAGCGAATGTGATTAAAGGAACGAACTTGCCGGATATTGTTTGGGCAATGGAAAATCACTTTAATCGGGTAGGTCAAGTAGGAGGTTGGGATGGGTACTTGATGAGTCAGAATAAGAGGGTAAGTCAATACTTTGGCGAACTCTTTAATATCGCTCATGGGTACGATATGTTGGCGGTGGATGTGTTCTCTGAAGGTGTGGATGATATGGCAACAGGAGTGAGAAATGCGACTCCGGGGATTACATTCACAGATGGGGTGAGTTATGGCAATGGAGATGCGACGAATCCGGCGAATGGAACGAATTTTGCGGCGACACAATTGAAGGTATATGTGGTATCTATGGGTGGGACGAACTTGGATTTGAGGTTATCGGTGAAGGATGTGAGTGACAATCCGACAACGATAGATGTGACAATACCGGGAGGCTCTCCACTAGGAACGGAAGTTGTTGTAGGTACGACGGCTGATAGGTTCTTGGATGTCACAAATATAACGCTGAAACCCGCTGGTTCTGCGGGAACGATTGGCGACACTATAAAGGTGCGAAATCTGAAGGAGAGACAGATAGCTCTGTAAAAATGTAACGAACGAAAGAGGAGGATACTACTATGGGTATGGGAATAAAAATAGGAGAGTTTGCCAAAGCAACTGGCATTCCTATCCATACTTTATATCGTCTTAACTCTTCTGGAAAGTTTGTACCAAAGAACTCCGATGGTTATCATCTTGTATATGACGATGCACAGATTTTGGATGCGGGTCAATATGTCCACAAAATGAAGTTATTACTTGGGGGTAAGAATGTTGTTCAAGATATGGAAAACTTGGATGATTTTTTTGCTTATTTATTGGGGATGGTAATGGCGGATGGAACAGTTTTAGAATCTGGTCAGGTACAATTGGAGTTAAAAGACAAGCAAGTATTGGACGACATTGCTTCTGTTTTGGGAGTAGATGTTCATTTAAGGTCTGATCGTCCGATGTGGCGAATTACTGTGCCAAGACCCATAGCAAACAGACTGGTAGAATATGGTGTTTGTAGGAGGAAGTGTGAAGGATTTGATGTTCCAGAAATGAGTGAGAGATCGTTTGGATGTTTCTTGAGGGGCTTATTTGATGGAGATGGTAGTGTTTCTAAAAAGGCAAATGGGTTGGTTGTTCGGTTTCATGGTCATCCCAAAGCAATGGCTTATATACAAACCACGCTTTTAGAGTCGTTTGGTCTGTATATGCCGTGGGTTAAAGATAATCGTATTGAATCTGGAATGTTGGAAACGGCAAGAAGGTCAGTAGTAGATGCACTTTACAATATAATGTATGGTGTAGATGGTGTCTATTTACTGAGAAAAAAAACAGTGTTTGCAAACAAGGAGGATACTACTATGGGTATGGGTTAAGTGTTAGCCCATTGAAAACCTTCTCTGATTGACTCGGAAAGCCAAGAGTTGGCTGACGAGGCGGAACCCGAAAGGGACCGTGAACGACTAAGCGAGAAGGGCGTCAAAAGACGTATGCAATAGTCTGGTCTCCCAATATAACTCTAAAAGAAATGGGAGAAGGAAATCCGAAGAGGTTTCCTCGCCATACCAAGGTGGTGATGGTCAGTAAGCTGAAAAGCTGAAGTAACAGGATGTATCAAGGATTCGTAAAGATGTACACGACTGGTCCGAATTTGGGACCGTCAGTGTTACTAGCCACAGGTGCCAGCGTAAATCTCGTATTGGAGCCGATTTACAGTTCGGCTGTATGGGGTGCAGGTTGGTACAATGCAGCAACGTCTGCTCACTATGCAGATGCAGCCATTCGCTATGAAGGAACAGTTGATGTCGAAATGCAGTTCGGTGCTGCTGGCGTTATCTGGGACTTCTTGCAGGACTGGATTGTTGCCTATCGTGCATACCCCAAGTCATTGGACATTTCGCCTGATGGTGCAAGGGTATATCGTTATCGTACAACCGGTGCTTATCATGCTACACTTGATACCCAAGGAGCTTTCAATACTTCGGCTGGTTTTTCAACCTCTGAAGGATCGTTCCTGACGGCATCATTGGGTGTGGTATGTTTGGACCGTACTGAGGTTGACCCGGCTGGTGGAACTGATTTCACCAACTATAGTTATGAACTCCAGAGAAAGGGTGTAATCGGTGCGGATTGTTCGATTCTTTCAACGACTAACCCGTTGAATCCGGGTGGAACAAACGTCAATCCGATTCCGTTCTGGCGTACACAGGCACAGTTGATGAGAGATACGGGTGCTGGTTATACTCCGTTCTCTAGTGGAGCAATTCCTCAAGCCGGAACAGAAACAGTTGAATGGAGTGTGGATGTTACACAGAATTCCATTTGGCTGTATGTCTGTAATGGTACTCGTCTGCCTATCGCCCTATTACAGGGACCGATGGATGTTTCGGGTTCAGTCACATTATTCCATGTGAATGGTGTGTTTGATCCGATTCTTGGACCAGATCAGTCTGGAACATTGACGAGTCCGTATCTGTTTGCAGAAAACACATGGTTCAGGGTTACAATCGCCGGCGGACCTTCTGGTAATGTGTTTATGGAAGTTCCTGCGGTTGTAGTTGAGAGTGATGATTACAGTATCCCCGGACTGGATGCGGTGGTAAACCGTGTATTCAGTATCAAGGGATTGGGTGGTCGTTGCTACAACAACTATGCGTTGCCTCCGTTCCTTATGTCTTCATCGACGGGTGCTGTCCCGGCGTAAGCGGGGAGAAAACCTATGGCGATGGGTTATGAGGGGTTAGTCAAGTTGGGTAGCTATTATGTCCTTGGCACCGGGAGTTCGGTGCCAAGGACTCGCATTCGTTTAGAGTCGTCGGCGGGTTATGGTGGAAAGATACAAAAACCAGCATCCGAAGCACAGTTTGGTATAGGGGCTCCGTTTAATTATGATTGGTCGCAAGTGGATGGTTCGATAAGTTTCGAGATGTCCAGAGATGTGTGGTTGAATGAAGTAAAAACATGGTTGTTTTACAGACAGACTCCAAAGGAAATAGTATTAAGTTCGAGAAAAGATAATATTCAGCAGTATGAAACTTGTTTCTTTAACAGTATCAGTATTTCAGCGAGTGATGGTGGAGTGGTGGATGGATCAATTGGGTTTATGGCATTAGAGCAGACTAATTATGCTTGGGGAGATTTGTATGCGAATAACAGGAAGGGGGCTGGTTCACCTCGTGCTGTTGACCCGTTTTTCCCGATTGGGTGGCAAAGTCTGATTTGTACAGATGCAACCTTTCCTAGTCCGTTAAATGCTGATGCGAATAGATCGCCCATTCCGTTTTGGAATACGAGTGTGTATATTAAAGAGACAGGCACAGCAGTTAAGAAGAATTTCACGACTTGGAATTTGGATTTCAGTCAGGAAGTAGTAAAGTTTTTTGGCTGTACGGGTAATGCGGGTGATGATAATGAACCAGCAGAGCCAAAATACATAGCAGTAGGACCGATGACGGCGACATTTTCTGGATCGTATATGGATGATTTCACAGGAACACAGAATGGTTTTTTGGGAGATCATCTGACACAGATTGAGGTGAGTATAGCGGGAACATCTATTAAATTATTGAGATGTGAAGCGAATTCTGAAAATGATGATGTTGTGTCGGGTGAGTCGATGGTGCCGTTGACGGTTGAGTATTCGGCATACGAAATAAAGTCAACGTAAGTTCAAGCTCAGGCTTGGTAATATTAACAGGACATTATATGGAAGATAAAGCTCAGATAAACTCTTTTCGTCCAAGCTGGATGAACTACAGGGGTCTGGGCTTTTTTGTTTTTTAACACCGAAAGGATAATAAAATGGCTAAAGTAGAAGCAAAACCAGAAGTGGCTAAAACTCCGGAGTTACCGAGAGGTCTTCGTCTTGATGAGAAATTGATGAAACCCGGCAAGTATGAAGTAATACCGGAAAACACCTTCAAGATTGATGTGAATCTGATGTTGAAAGGTAATCGGTGGGTTGTTGTAGACGGAACAGGCAGGGGAGTTGAGTGTAATGAAGTCATTTTCCGGATGTGGTCCTATGATGAGATGATTGAGCTAAAAAAGATGGCAACAACCTTTGATCCTACAAAACGATTACACATGGTTGATAATGACTTATTGAACCGATTAAAAGTGCAGAAGTTGTTGGTATCATGGACTTTAGATCGGGACAACCCAAGATTAAGGGTTGCTCATGTAAATGGGGTATTGACGGATGAGTCATGGGTGGCGTTTACGAAGTTACAGCCCAATATTGTGACCTACATATTGGATGAAATGAACAGGGTATATGAATACAACGGTTGAAACTAAAAAACTGACTGCCGAGGAGAAAGCTCGTAGGGATTATGAAATACTATGCGACCCTATGGTAGTTCGTGTAAAAGTACCCGTTTCATGGGAAAGGGGTATCTGTTTGCCAAATTCTGATGGAAAATCAACCGAGGAAGCCCAATTCAAAGTATTAACCTTTGGGGATAATCATGTATTAGATAAGGCTTCTTCCTATGAGATGGAGATTAAGGAGGATGGCAGGGTGGTCAACAAGGTTACTGCAACCGATTTAAACGAGTACAGGAGGCTCTTGGTAAGGCGTAATCTACTGGATTGGAGTCTTGATATACCCATTGAGCGGGAGGGCGGCTGGATGACTGCTGGGTGTTGGGAACGGGTTCGTAGGATTCCGGCTCCTTTGATGGATGCCTTTATTGACCAATATGATGCTTTGACATCGGTTACGAAGGATGAGGAAGAACGGATATTAAGGCAGACTTCGGTACTTTTTGGTAAGAATAGTCGGGGGGTATCGGATGCGTGTGAGGCGGTTAGTTTATTCTGCACATTGGGTAATTTCTGGGACAAGTTTGGGGTTGGGCGGGGAGTACCGATTCACGAGATGCCTTTCAAAGAGTATATTATGTTAAAGATGGTTATAGGCAGGGAGAACGAGTCAATGAGGATAGCCAATTCTCCTAAGAAACAGCCTTTAACGAGGATTATGGGTGCGGGTGGTAGACCGAGGGCAAGTCAAGGTATAGTGGTGGGGGATTAAATGACAACTTGGGCTAAAAGATTAGGATATGGAGGATCAGCCGTCATAGCTGGGTCTCAGGTTCTCATTACAAGTGGGAGCTTTGAGCAAGCCAATTCCCCTTCTTTTCTTGAAATGCTGGATATTGATCCTTCTATGCAACAAAGAGGAAGAGTTCTTCATGCTGAAGGGGTATCTTCTTTTACGGGTAGTCTTTCGTTTGATCTTACTCCAAACGCTATGAATAAATTTACAACCAGTACATTATTAGATAGAGGATACCAGTTTAATGTGGGTATCAATGATGGGGGAGTTGATGCTGATACTGGATTAGTGATGAGTGATTGTTATGTTACCAGTTTGAGTTTAAGTGGTGCTCCGGGCGGATTGATTTCATCTTCTGTATCATTTATGGCAAAATCAGCGAGTGCTGCTGGAACGGTGACAAACACCTACATTTTGGATGACTATACATCTTCAATTGACAATCAGCCTTTAGCTTATTGGTGGTCTGGGGGAGCAGATGTTAAAGAGTGGACATTTACTATGAATCAGGCGGTAGAGCCTGTTTATTTAAACAAAAACACTCCATCACCTAAGTATTTAAGAGTGGGATTGGTAGATTATCAGTTAGATACGACTCTCTACAGTGGTGGGATACCAGCTTCCATAAAAATATATACTTCGACATTTGCATTGACTGGTGTAACGAGTGCGATAGGATATACCTTTAACGGGGTTACTGATTTAGGAACATACAGTCATAGTTTTATTACGGCTGGTAATATTGCAACGGGTTCTGGTGATACAGTATTAATAGTTAGTTAAACCGAAAGGAAAATAAAATGAGTGACAACGAACAAGCAGTAGTGGCGGAAGAAACCAAGGTTGAAGCGGCTGAGGCGAAAGTGGTTGAAACCCAAGACGATGAGAAACGTATGGGAATCAAGGAAATTGTTTCCAATACCGATGCCATTGCCATTGAAAAAGAAAAAACCGAGCCGGTGCAACAGGAAAGTTTGCCGTCTTTCTTTGTAGAGAAAACCAGCAAACACAGGGTAGATTTAGACATATTGTCTTCTAAAGAAGATGGCAAGATCATGAGTGTGTCCAGAACGGGTATGGGTTTGAACTTTGCGGATGATTTTAGTTATCTGCGTCATAGCAAAGTCTGGTTTGATTTCACCATTCCAACCTATGAGGATATGTCTACCTATCGCACTCGTTGTGCTTCTTTCCGAAAGGAAGTGGGTCAGATGCTTGTAGACCGACTTCAATTGAGGAATTATATCTTGATCTGGCACTTGAAGGATTGGAGTTTGACAGATAAGGATGGAAAAAGGATGGAACTTATAACCGATACGGATGGATCATTGAGTGATGCTTCGGTAAAGGTGGTCTATGCTTTACATCCAACCATCATTGATGTGGTATTGACAGTATTCGAGAAGGATATTCTTCTCACATAAGGAAGTTGAAAAATGCCGACTGATGTGAAAAGCGGATTTAAGAACCTTTCAGATAAGGTTTCACAGGGAGCCGAAGATGTGTCCAAGAGCATCGTCGGGATGGTGGGCTCTGCCGTTAAGGCGGATAAGGCTCAAGGAAATCTGTCTAAAACACAGGCTTCGGCTCTCCAAATATCCGGCAAGTTTCAAAAAGCGGTAGATTCATTAAGCAAGGGGTTGACTGGTATCGGCAGTTCTAGTTTACAGGCTTCAAAGGGATTAAGTTCAATTGGTAAAGTTGGTGAATCATCACTAGCTGGTGTTGCCAAAGGATGGAACACGGCTAGTGATAAGATTAAAGATTTTACCAAGAACCTCAAGGCCGTAGAAGACCTGTATAAGAGGGTTAGCAAGACAAAGGGAATACCGCCGCCAATTCCTCCTACCCCTCCAAAGCCACCGAAGCCACCTACACCGAAACCTACTCCTACACCGAAACCTGCTCCTACCCCTACACCAAAACCAACACCGACTCCAAAGCCGGTAAAGTTGGATGTTAAGCCTATCACTCATGCGATAGCAGATATTGGAGATGAAGTTGTAGCGTTGTCTGATAGTCTGGACGGTGTCAGTGATGTTGAAATTATCAACAAGAAAGTTCTACAAGCTCAACTCAAGGTACTCAAAGAGGGTTGGGATAGACTAGGTGATGTAAAACAGCAAATGTTGTTGACGGCGGCTGCCAGTGGAACATTGGACGATGCTGTAAGTAAATTATCTAAAGAGCATGATACTCTTGGTGCTGTACTAACCAAGGCTGGGAAAAAGGCTTTGGAACAAGCAAACTCATATAAGACACTTTATGGTGAAGTGAAAAAGTCTACCAAGTTTACAGATTTATTCCGTAGTAAACTATTAGAAGGAAGAAGGGAAGCTGATAGTTTTGCCGAAGGGCTTGGGATGACCAAGACAAGAACCATTGCGGCTGGTGTAGCGGCATTTTATTTATTCAAAGAAGCATCAAAACTGATTAATAGCTTCAAGGATGCTAGACTCAGTATTGCCAATTACAATGTCGAAGTAGCGAAGATGGGGAAAGTAATTCCGGGGATGGATGTTTCGCAACTTGAAAAATATCGCAAGCAACTCAATCTGACTCGTGAGCAATCCAAGGAATTCTATAAAGTATTACAGGCTGGTGCTCAAACAGGTGTTATTTCTGTGGGTGAATTGGTAAAGGCACAATCCCAACTGCAAAAAGCGTATGGCGGAGATCAAACTGGCAGATTGAAGGAATATGTTGATCTTCTGAATGAGTTTCCAACCATTGATGCTGATTTAAAGGTTACGGCTTCGATGGATGACCAAGCGGCGTCTTTGTTTGCTTTGGCTAAAGCTGGAAAGATTTCTACGGTTATGGAACTTCAGGCGGCTGGATTAGCGGGTGGGGCTGGTGTTGAAGCGGGTGCTCCGGATGATGTATCAATGTTGAACACCGCACAGCAGACAGCCAAACGGACTGATGATATTAATTCATTTTTGACATCAAAGATGTTCCCTTCATGGGGACCACAGTTCTCCATGATTGCCGATTATACTTTCAAATCATTTTCTGCTATTGGTGGTGGGTTTGCCATTGCCGGGGCACTTCAGGCAATGATGGTTAAGAAGCAAAGCGATACCACTAGTGCAGTAAGAGATGTAGAGAACGCAATTCTAAAAACAAGTGGTAAGGGTGGTAAGGGTACAGGTGGTAAGGCTGATTCTGCTATAAGAAATATTATTGGTCAATTCAAGAAGACTTTTGGAAAATCTATGAAGATGGGTGGGGGTTTTGAAAAACGGGGAATAATGGGGGTAGTAAAAGCCATCAAGACGGCAAGTACGGTTACATTCACAAAGCAAATTATGCCGCTTATTCAGAATTTTAAGGCATTGAGTGGAAATGCTTTACAGTTGGCTAAAACATTTGGGGGTGGATTACTTACGTCAGCAAAACAATTAGGGGGCGGTTTACTTAGTTCTATAAAGACATTAACGGGAGGATTAGGACTTGTCGGTATCGCCCTATTGGCGGCAGGAAAAGCGGCAGATTGGATAGCGGGTAAACTGGAAAAATCGGGTGATAAGGTAGGAGCGGCTGGAACGAAGTTGGCTGGTTCTACTTTGACGGCGGCTGGAACGATTGCATCATTTGCTGGAGCGGGTGCTTTATTGGGGTCATTTATTCCCGGTATTGGTAATGCCGTTGGTGCCGTTGTTGGAGCCCTTGCCGGGGTTGCAACTGTTGTATGGAGTCAAAGTGATGTAATTGGCGATTCCATGTCTAAGTATGGTGAGGCATTACAGGGCAAGACACAGGTTGGTGGTGAATCGGTTGATAAGTATAAATTTTCTCCCGCAATGGCAAAATTTGGTAAGTTTTTGGAAGATTTAGGACCCAAGGTGAAAAGTTTTGGAGATATTTTCAAGGGAACTATCGTAGAAAGTGGCAAAACTTTATGGGGCTGGACAAAAGCGGTAGGGAAAGCGGTTGGTTATACATTGCTTTATGGTAATGCTATCGGAGCAACCGTCTTAGCGGTTAAGGCATTTGCAAAAGCGATGGAAACTGATGAATTCAAGGCTGCAAGTAAAAAGCAAGCCAAGGACATTAAAGAATCTTCAGAGTCATGGAAAAAATCACAGGAAAAGAATGCCATTATTGCTGAAAAAATGGCACAAGAAAACCAGAAGGTGATGAAGTCGGCATTGACGATGGAACGTCAATTTAAGGCTACGGCGGCGATTGTTAATAATGCCAAACTACAATTTGCTGATTTCCGCAAGGAACTGGGTGGTTTAGAGATGAGTATCTACCGTGAAGTTGGTGGATCGGCGGAAAGATTCAGACAGGCGGCTGACGACTCTGCTGGTGGAATTACAGAACGCTTTGATGATATGCAGGATGGGCTTCGTCAGCAACGCATGAGGATTCTCAAGGACGGAACACTGGACGCATCGGCTAGGAAACAGGCTTTGATGAACCTTCATAATGAAGAAATGAAGGCGGTACAGTCATTTGTGAATAGTATGAGTGAATTGATAACTGGTGTTGTTGACGCTCCTGATGTGATGAGACAGGGATTGCAGATGAAAATCAGGGAAGCACAGCTTGATTTTGGTGAAGGGGCAATGAATGATACAGAAGTATTTGATCGTCTTGGTAAGAATATGGAAGATGGTGCTAATCTTATTAAAGAAACTCTTGATGGAATGAGTAAATCAGCGGAGTTGACTCAAAAACGTCGGGAGTTAATGGAAAAGAGAAGCGAGGGTATGAGTCAGGATTCTATTCAGGCATTTGATGCCCTGCCTGAAGCCATGAAGAAGAAGATTCAGGCGGCGGTTAAGACAGAAACTACAACTGAAGAAGGACCCGGTGGAGCCAAACAAACTACCAAGATTACTGGTGTTAATGTAGATGAGGCTACCAAGGTCATTAAAGACTTAAAGGTGGAGTTACAGAAATTGCAAATGGAGGCGGATGCTTCGTCGAAGGTTATCGAGGCTGGCACATGGGGTGAGACAGCCAAGAAGATGAATCAGGTAACACAATCCATGAAGGAAATGGATGATGAACAGGCTTCTGTAACCAAGTTGGCAGAAGAAGCCAAGAATGATGCTTCTAAAAAGGTTGCGGCAGTACAGGCTCAAAAGGATTTGGACGAGAAGCATAAGAATTTATTAATGCAACAGACAGATTTACAGGAACAGCTTAATACACAACTTCAAAAAACGAGCGGTATTAGTGCTGGTGGAACTGATCTTTTATCCAAAATGGTTGCTGCTGGTGGTATTAAGGTTGATATGACCGAACAGGAAGCAAAGTATTATGATGAGGCTGTAGGGGCGTTTAAGAAATTGGGTGGCGGTCAGGACAAGGTTCTTCAAGAAATGGCGAAACGTTCCAGAAACATGTATCGACAGAATGAACTTGAGAAGGCGGTAGCCGTAGCTACGATGATGTCCGGGGACGAAATAGAATTAGTCAATATCGAACTCAAAGAAATGGCTGAAAACGAAGGTAAGCTCTTTGAAGGTGGTAAGAAACTCCAAGCCAATATTCAAAGACTAGGCAAGGTGGTTACTGAACAAATGGCTGACGAACAGCGTCTTCTTGAAACCCGTCAAGCAGAAACAGTAATGGCAATACAGTCAGGCAAAGCACTTGAAAACACATCTGATATTGCAGCTTCCAATGTTAGATTATATGGAAAGACTCGTGAGGCTAATGCCAAGGCTGTTGATGAATTGACAAAAGAAAAGGCTCTTTATGAAGCCAAACTAAAAGAAGCATCGACGGATGCTGAAAAACTTACCTATAAGGCTCTTGTAAAGAGTACCGAAGAAGCCATTAAAAACATCAAGGTGGCAGAATCACAACTTCAACAAAAATTAGTGGAAACCATTGAGGGATTGGACCAGACTATTACTGACGCCATGAAGACTCCTGTTGGTCGCAAGGCAGGGTTTGATTTGGATTTGAGTGGGGCGGGTATGGAGTTGGCGGAGTTTTCTGAATCAGCAATGGCTTCTGTTGGAGATATGGTTAAACTTGCTGAAGACGCCGCAAACAAGAGGGCAGAGATTGAGAAACAGGCTTTAGATACATGGGTTAATAATGCCACAATTGCTGCCAAGGCTTTAGCTGATGAAACAGTTAAAGAATTAATGAAGCCTGTAGGTGTGGGTGGGGGTAAGGGTTTGAGTGCAGAAGAAGCCAAGTCTCAAGCCGAATCAACATATAACGCACAGATGGCAACGGTTCAAAGCGAGATTCAACTCAAAAATGCCCAGCGTGAAACCGAGCAGAAGAAGGCGGCTTTAGATGCAGTTCAGAAAGCCACACAACTTCAGATGGATCAGTTGGATGTAGCGGCTGGTCAGGTTCAAGTACAAATGGATTTATTTGATAGCTTCGGTGGTTCAGCAGACCAGTTAGCCGCTATACTTAAAAAGGATTTAGATATAGAGAAAAAGCGGTTACAAGAATTGAAGGCACAAGCCGCTGAATCCCGAAGGATAACTGGAGATACCCTCAAGACCCGTAAGGATGCGTTGGAAGTTGTTAAAAAGGAAGCCGAAATACGCAAGAAGGAATATGAAAATGCTAAGAGGCTTATTGGTCTTGGTAGAGAGAGATTGACTATTGAAGAGGAACTTCTTCAAGCTCAATTAGATAATGCGATGGATTTCGGGAATAGTCTTTCGGTTGTTGCGGGTTATCAAAACCAACAAGTTGAAAATGCCAGAAAAATGTTAGATTTTTCTGAACAGGAACTTAAACTTGCCGAAGAGACTTTTAATAAATCAGCAAAGGGAGAAGAAGATAGTAATAAACTTCGGGAAGCCCAAGTCAAAGTAGAATTGGATAAGTTAGGACTTCAGCGTAAGGCGGCAGGTGTTCAGAGGGACCTCATGGAAAAGATGGTTGGACAGGCTTTGAATATAGGTCGTACTTCGTTTGGTGCAAGGCGTCGGGCGGGTAATGATACTGGTCTTTTGGATTATGATAAGTCGAGAATGAAGACGAGATCAGGAATGTTGACATCGGCGGGTCCCGGTGGTGTTCAGCCTTATTGGAAGCGTATGGCGGCACTAAAGGCGGCTGGTAAGCCGGGTGGTGCTAAAAGAACGGCAACAGAACAAGCCATGAGAAATGCAACAGTTGGTACAGAAGAAAACACTGAAAGTATTAAAAAATCCACAGCAAGAGGGAATCATCCGGGTTCATTTTACACACATGATGTAACGGCTGAAGGTTTTCTGGCATCTATTTTGTATGTAGCACAAGAAGTAGCTGTTGGTATTGCTGATCTTGTTGCTTTTTCAGGTGCTAGGGGTGCAAGTGAAGGCTATAGAGATGAGTTGAAGAAGGCGGTTAATGGTATTATTGACTTTAAGAAGGCACAGGGTAAAGCGGCTGAAGCTCAAGCTGATAAACAAATATCAGTTCAATCTCAAACTAAAGACGCAGTTGAAAAACAGACTTCCGTTCAGGAAAAAACTATTGCTCCCGTTGAATCTCAAAAGACAGATGAAGAGAGATTAAAATTAGCTGAGGAAGAATACGCATTGGCTAGAAACTCTAATGCAAGTAGTGAAGAGGTTGATAAAAAGCAAAGCGATTACTTTGCTGCTAAAATGGTTGTTGATAAAAAGCAATGGGCTCTGGATCAAAAGAGATTGGATGCTATGGGTGATGACCCGTCTAAGACATTGGCTTTTGACCAACAAGTTGCTGAATTTAAGCATCCTAGTGAAAAAACAAATTCAAGGATGGATGAAGTAGTTAAAAACATAATTGATGATGTGACTACCGGGACGACTCTTTCTCAAAGAATCAACAATGACAGTATTGCAATTAGTAAACAAATTGCCGATTCAGAGGCAGCAATAGCAAAGAAAGCGTCTGAAAAGCCTGTTGCTGTTGCTCCAAAGGAAGCACCTATTCTTGCTTCTCCCGTGTTGGAAGATTCTGTCGTGAAAGTGGCTGAAGAAGTTAAAAAGACAGCAGTATCTTCCAAGGATAGTGTTAAAACCGAGAAGAAGATTTTATTCTTTGATAAGAAGAATACGAAGGCTTTCAAGAGTGTGATGACGGATGAGAGGGGTACTAGGAAACTATTGGAGAAGTTCGTTAAAAATGGAACAGAAATATCTTCTATTACGACACCATTGGGAGAACTGGAGTTCCCGCCCGACATTAGTAAGAAATTATCCTATTTGCAGAAGAATTATCAGGAAACGGGAAAGATAAGTCCGGGTATTCAATATCTTGCCCAAGATTTAGCCAAGTGGGGTAAAGATGTTTTAACTGAATCTGAGGCGGTTGCCAAGGAAACCAAAAAAGCAAAACTTGGGAAGAATATTGCCAAGGGAGGAGATTTAGTCAAAGGAGGCGATTTGGTTAAGGGGGGTGATATAGTTAAGGGGGGTGCTTTGAGAGGTGGCAAGTTTAGCTCAACAGGGGCATTGACGGGTACAAGTAAGGCGGCTAAGGAATCTGCGGCAAAATACAACAAGATGGCAGATGCGACTAAAAACTCGACTAAGAAAAAGATGGGAGCAGGCAACAAGGATAGTATAGCGATGTTTGGTTTTGATAAGGCGGCTGATAAGATGGCTGATGCGGCAAAGGAAACATCATTATCGTCATCGGATGTTGCGGAAATAGCTGCCAATAAGTCAATTGGTGGTGGAATTGGTATCGAAGCAGCCAAACCACAATTTGCGATGGGTGGTACGGGTGGTATGGAAACAACTTCTGCTCCAACAACATTTGAGGGGAAAATTACTGTTAGTTTTAACAATGCCTTATTCGAGAGCAAAGTGACCACGATTGCTTTAAGGGCGATTAACACTCAAGAGGGAGCAAAAGCGGTTCAAAATCAAGCATTTAACGGGAAGGTCGCATGAGCAGTAACCCAACAGTCACAATTGGTAATAGTATACCGGGACCTTCTGATCCACAAGTGGTTCGTACTACATTCACTAAAATCGTTTACGACTCACAGAAGTTCTGGATTTATGGTGAAGGAGAGTTTGATCCTGCTTATACGACTTTTACTCCAACTGATAAGGGTGAAGAATTTTACATGTTTATTCCGATAGAAAATGCTCTTGGACCGGGTGGATCACCCCCCGGAGTTAAACCCAGTTTTGTAAGTAGTGAAGCATGGGGTCCTGAATCTTCTGGTTCTACCTTGGGAGGTGGTGGTCTTCGTCGTGCTCCGTCTGGATTTATTACGGCGAATAATTCAATAATGCCCAAAATTATCATTCCTTCATACATGATTGTTGACAATGGAATTATAATGCCGAATAACGCTTTAACTGCCGCCTATTTGCCAAACCTAGAGGGTTTGTTTAACTGGAGTCTTGTTTCTTTGAATGGTAATTCAATTGCAGTCACAGACACATTTAAGTATGCACAAGTAGGAGCATATTACGGTTCAATGTATGTTTCTTCCAAAGCTAAAAACGATATGTCTTCATCTAATACTATGGAGATGTTGTTAAAGAATCCTTACAAGCCTTTCCCGCCACCTCAAGGCATTACCTATGGTTGGTTTAACGATGATAGTACAAATCTGGTAGGGGGTGGAGCATTTGTACTAATGTTGAATGTTGTTCCGAGTAGACCGGCTAGTGCCTCTGTTGAAAGCGTATCGGCAAATACTTGGTCTGTTGAATTGAAGTTTGGTGAAGTGAAAATGGTTATTACGGATTCGGGTTCCACCGAAGTAACTATTGGTATAGGTTCTTCTTCTCAGCAGTTAAACAAAACTACGGTTAATTTGGCGGAAGGTAAGACAAAAGGTGGACCACCACAACAGCAACACATTGCCGACAAAGACCCTTATGTCATTTTGATATATCCGGTTTGGAATGGCATTATTATTGCGAGTGGTGTTCAGGATGCTTATGCTACGGTATTTTCCAGTAGTTATTATGTTCCAAAACTGAAAGAAGCAGCCGTTTTGAACCAGCCTTATTCTAATGGGTTTGATCCGACTAATCCGGCTGAAGTTCTCGTAGGTGTGGGTACTGGTGCAGAAAGTGTTTTGGTTAATTTTGCTGGGGATTTCACATTAACATCAAAAAACTGTCGTTTTGATGTGGCCTATTTACCTTGTTTCTTTTCCAGCCAATGTTGGTTTGATGAATGGCGGCTTCAGAGTGATGACATAGATGGTATGACTACATTTACCTATAATGTATATCCTATTTGGACGAAGAATAATACTAATTCGACACTGAACCCTGCTCCTGCCGTTGACGATAGCGGTGTACCCGGTACTCTGGACGGAACGCATTACACTTACACTAAATGGAGATTGGCATCTGATACTGATCCTGCCAATGCACGTTTTAATCGGGTAGCGGGTGAGATATTGGGTTCGATACTTGAAGTTAAGGAAACTCAGGATTTTCCTATCAAGAATGGTAATGGTAATTTTGATATTGTTTTTACAGCTAGTGGTCGGGGAGACCCATCCGCTTCTTCGGATTGGTCGGATTATATTCAAAGTGTTAGTGTTTCTACAAATATTGACGGTTCAAGTGGTCAGATAACCGTGGATAAATTTGGAATAGCGGGACAAGACGTTGTAGCGGAACAATCCATTGGAGCCCTAACCATTGACGCAACGGGTGCCGAGGGAACCGTATCGGGGAGCATATTTAAGGGACTAGGAATTGGTATTTCGGATAATCGGACGACAGAAGGTGCAACTTGGACAATTCCTCTATTTGGTCTCGAAAAAAAACTAGACGACATGAATCTTATCAATGTGCCTTATGTTGATGGTGAAACACTTGGGTTCGTAGGTAATTTTTTATGTACTTATGCGGGATTGATACCAGATTTTTCTAATGCTGATCCGACTAAACAAGTGGGAGTATCAAGCGATGTCAATACGGTAAGATTTGACTGGAAGGCTGGCACTACGGTTCGTGCTGCTTTAGAAGAAATAATGGATGATCTGAATCATCAATATGTTGTTGTAGATGGTGTTGTTAAGTTTTATGAACTTGATGGTATTACAGGGTTGCCATTAACCCTTGGTCAAGACTGGAAATCTGATTATCCATATACAAAAACCGTAATGTATGACGCATCGCCAGACTTTGATGATATGAGGAATGAAATAGTGGTTTTGGGACTAGAGCAGATTCCAGATGGTAAAAACAAAGAAATAGAAAATCTTCCTACTGTTCCCAGAGTAGCATTCCAGACAGATATTGCTACAACACCTGATATTCCTTGGTCTAAAACCTTGGTTAGACCGATTGCGGGTAATATGCAAATGGATGATTTTGAAGCACTTGACACGAAGCTGGCAGCCAAACATGGAGTATATGAGCTTGTTGGTAAGACAACAATACCGGGTAATGCTAACATAAGACCCTATGATAAATGGGGTGATTTTGTAATATATGGGGTGACACACAATCTTGATTTTAAATCGAAGACTTGGACAACAGATTTGGAATTCATGTTAAAGACGAGGTAAAATATGTCAAATAAAAGAAATGTTTGGTTTCAGAAAAACAGTCAACAATCTGTTTTCATGAAGGTTGCTACTCTGCCGGTAGTGAATCGGAGTGGACCAGTACAGGCTATAACTGAATATGCCAAACCGAAGAAGCCGAGTGAAACGTATTTTACGGTTGGTGAAACCCCTATTGGTGGAGAGGAGATTGTAGGAGGATGAAAGATAAAACATACAAACAGAGAACGAAGTTTTTGGGCATTCCCGTCGTAGGAGAAAGGGACTGTATTTGGCCGGAAGTGGAACTCAAAAAATGGCAAATAGTCGAAAATCTATTGATTGCTGGACTCAAGGGAATGCAGAATTGCATTTTTGATGAGGGCGACTTGTCCTTACAGTCAAAGCCTGATGGAACATTTTATGTGATTTTACGCCCCAGTGGGGTAAAACCAGCCCTTGAGGGAATTGTTGGATCGGCTTATTGCTATGTCGGAGATGCTTTAACGTGGGATAATTTAATCGCTGGGAATACTTATTATCTCTATGTCACCCGGACTCCTCATACTTATACAGATTCGTCTTCGGTAAGAAGTCTGTCCACAACCAAAGAACAACCTAACAAGTTGACTATCTTGGTTGGTATTGCTGATTTAAAGGGGAATCCACACTTAGACAGAGAGCCTGAAGGAAAAGTGAATATATTTGACCTAGTTGAACACTCGTCTGATAACGAGAATCCTCACGGTGTTCAATTAATTCAAGATGAGTTACTGGTTCGCAAACGGCTTGTCTTGGGTGATGGTCAGGATACGGAAATAGTATTAAGGTCAGGCGATGAGAAGATTACTCTTCCGGTTGCTTGTTTGGTGCCGGGTGTTGTTGGTTTCGTGACAAACGGGATGGAAGGTGTTATTGTCAAATCCACAGCACGAGTAGCCTTTGTTCAGACTTCAAGGGTGTCTGGAGTTGCTGGGAATGTGGGTGAAGTATCGGTAGGATATTTCGGTCAAGACCCCAAAGTTGTGGATGAACAGAGTTTTGTAGTGTATAATCAAGGGGATTATGGAATCAATATGAAGGCGTTGATCTACCACGGATAAAATATGGATTGGAAAAGCCCAGAATACAATAAGTCTTTTTACCACATATCGAGGAATGCAGAACTCGTAGTGGTGAAAGATCGTGATGTGATGGCGTTTATACCAGATATGGTAACGCTACCACCATCTTCTGGTATGACTATTTCCATGTCTGCGGATGCGGGAACAGTATGGACAGGTACGGTCACTTCGGAAGCGAGTGAAAGATTATTATTGTGGGCTAGGGTATCCGGAACAGAACTTGTTTCTGGATTTAGATGGGTTCCTTATATTGTCAGTAGCGATATTGATGCTGCCAATGTATTACCCTTGCGTGAAGTTTATGCTCCCAGAGTGGTCTATGACCGGACGAGCAATATGCTTCATCTTTGGTTTTGGACAAATGTGAAGTGGGAATATGGTGGCACCGCTTATGATGAGTCTCAAATATATCCTATAGGCACAAGTGGATATTCAGAATTGATGAAGTTTGATCCTAGTATCACTGACCCGGATGATCCCAATGGTCATCCAAAGGTTAAGAGGGTTTTATGTTATGCGACGGGGCAGATGGGGCATTGGTATGTTGAGGGTGGATTTTTAACTGGGTATCAGGGTGTTCAAGGAGTAACTGGACCACAGGGTTCAGGATTTGGTGACGCCATATATGATCTCGTTCCTATTTTCACAAGACCTACAATCATAACCAATCTATCCGGAATAAGTGGTTCTCAAGGTATGGGGCTTATCACCGATGGATGGTATGAGGGATTCCAAGGATACCAAGGTTATCAGGGCTATCAGGGATACCAAGGCTATCAAGGATATCAAGGCTACCAAGGCTTTCAGGGATACCAAGGTTTTCAGGGCTACGAGGGATTTCAAGGCTGGCAGGGGTATCAAGGATATGAGGGATTTCAAGGCTATCAGGGATTTCAAGGATTTCAAGGACAAGTTGGTAGTCAAGGATTTCAAGGATTTCAAGGATTTCAAGGCTATCAGGGTTATAAAGGATGTAATGCTTGTGACGAGGCTCTAAAGAATGCAACACCTCTTCAGTTTTTAGTTACAGGAGATGTGGAAAATTGTTGGCGTATCGGCGAAAGTGCTAGTATTTTCAACTCAACAAGATATGAGAACGTTACCATAACTAATGTGTCTTTTGCTGAACCTTTTACTACAATAACCGTTGATGTAACAAGTTTTGTATTTGAAGATATTGTATGGATATGTCATGCACCAATAGTTGTTGGTTGCCCTGCTTGTGAACTATCTCTAAGTGTTAGTGGTCAGGTGTTCAGTATTACAGGTGATAGGACAATGTGTTGGGCGGTAGGGGAATTTGTAGGTCTATCCAATGCCAATAATTTCGAGAATGTTACAATCAGTGATGTGAGTCTTGTTGGCGGTGATACTCAAATCACAACGGACGCCACTGTGTTTGGAGTGAGTGAAATTGTAACGATATGTCACACTCCAATATACATAGGACTTCAAGGATTTCAAGGTTATCAGGGAGACAGGGGATTCCAAGGCTGTCAAGGTGATGTGGGTTGTCCTTCTTGTGATGTGTTCGACACAGTAGAAGTTACAAGTGGTGCTTGGGTGGCAAAAAAGGATTATACTTCTAATCCAGCAGGGTTCAATTGTTGGGTTGTTGGTTCAAGTGCTTGTTTGTCGTGTAATGGGGAACTGGTAGATGGTGCTGTGTCGGGAAGTAGCTCTTTCCCGACTGTTTGGGTTAGTGGGGTTGGATCTCCACTTAACGACGGAACTTACCCTAGTAAGGTTGTTTGTCATGGACATTGTCCCGACTATCAAAGTGGATTACAAGGGTATCAAGGACATCAAGGCTATCAAGGGTGTCAGGGATTGCCGGGTACAGCAGTAAATACTGGTGCAACCGGACCTCAAGGTTGTCAGGGATTTCAGGGATTGGTTGGATGTTCTGCGTGCGAAGGCGGATGGACTGTTGTGGTTTCTTCAGGTGCTATGACGGTGACGAAGTTGTTTGTATCGGGCGGAGAGTGGTGCTGGGCGGTAGGTGAGAATGTTTGTATTTCTATTAGTGGAAAGAATATTTATGCACAGGTGACCAGCAATTTACCGCTTGGAACGATAACGATAAGTCCTCCTACTTCGGGCGATCTGTCGGATGGAACATATTTGAACGCTATGGTTTGTCATGGATATTGTGATACTGGAATTCAGGGATATCAGGGGCTACAAGGATTTCAAGGTTGGCAGGGTTGGCAAGGTGATGGGGTTCAAGGATTAAGAGGTTCTTTTGGTGGTACTGGACCACAAGGGAATCAAGGTTGGCAGGGTGTACAGGGTAAAATTGGTTATCAGGGCGTACAAGGATTAGCGGGTTGCCCATCGTGTGAAAATGTTACCTATATAAGTGCTGCTGGAAATGATACTTATTATTCCTTATTGGGTGATAGACTTAGTTGCTGGACGAACCTTGAATATGTGAGTTTATATTTAGGAAATCCTTTATTTTTTGTAAATGGTCAAATTGTAGATATTGCTTATAATAGTTTTTCTGGTTTGACTTTCGTAACGATAGATACCAGTGGCATAACACCCCCGGTCGGTGAAATATATCTTGTTCTTTGTCATACCCCTATTATTGAAGGAGTACAGGGCTATCAGGGACTTCAAGGAAACGGCATACAAGGCTGGCAGGGATATCAAGGATACCAAGGTGTTATAGGTCTTCAGGGATGGCAAGGAGAGGGAGTTCAAGGGTATCAGGGAGCACAGGGATTTCAGGGCGTACAAGGGAATGGTATTCAAGGATGGCAGGGATTTCAAGGAAACGTAGGTAGTGGATTACAAGGAT
>SESG01031695.1_pt1 | contig 30684 bp, 33 predicted proteins | sample 3171421 | NCBI WGS metagenome assembly SESG01 (sample SAMN10866946, study PRJNA518727) | freshwater metagenome | biome: subpolar coniferous forest; feature: holomictic lake; material: water; isolation source: holomictic Lake 227, 6 m and 8 m depth | place: Canada: near Kenora, Ontario | collected...
CAATTACTATTGAGCGCTTAATGGTACAGGGAAAAGTAGTGATATCTCTTTGGCGCCATGAAATCATACACATGGTATATTATTTTTTTATTTGTCCCAACGCATAGTGGTTTTTTTTGTCCACATCGCCCTGTATTGCATCTATGCCACAGTAATCAAGGATTTTTTTAATTAAAGGCATGTCAAATACATGATGATGCAAGCCCCTCGATTGAAAATTATTCAAGGATCGTGATTTGAACTTTTCATAATTTACTGCACGTCGGTCTCTCGATAAATCATGTAATGCAAGAATTTCGTCAAGATGTGTCAAGTCTTGTTCGGTTATTTCGTTTGTGTAATCCTGGAGAATATGTTCAAAAGAGGTTGTTGCTCTTTTATGATCAAAACCAATTTCTTTTTTTGGCAAAACCAGCAGCAAATATCCATCGGGTTTGAGCACCCGTATCCATTCTTTAACGGCTTTTAGAGGATTGGCAATATGCTCCAGGCAATTTGAAGATAACAGGAAGTCGTAAGTGTCATCTTTTATGGGTATTAAATTTGTAGCCTCGGCGATAAACTGCCTTCCCTGTTTCTTTTGGTAATAGTTAAAAGGTCTCTCTTCGGTAAGCGAACCTTCCCACATTGTCTCTGTTGAAAAGTTGACGTTGTCCAGGTCAGCAATGACTTGATAAACGGGTAGTACCGTTTTGAAGAGCGTGCTTGGACCACCAATTTCAACTCCGTGCCTGTTTTTGAGAAGATGTTGGTAGATGGAAGCGGTTGCCAATTTTCTTTTGGGAAGGTTCAAGCGAAATTTAAAAAAATCAGGTAGTTCCATGATTGTCACTGGCAGTTCACCTCTTTTTGATAGAATTGACTGGATATTATATTTCCTGTCAGGCATAGTTGTGCAAGGTCGATTGTCTGACGGAGTCAGTTTCAGTTTCAGCTTCAGCAGGCTTGTTATACACCAGCCCCTCGGTGCAGAATAATCCTCTTGACTTGGCGCGCGGCGCTCGGTTTTCTCTTGTTTTTTCCCTCTCCAATACCTATCTGTTGATAGGGCTTGAATGGTTGGTGGTTCAAGATCAACAAGGTATCAAATTCTCAAGGATTCATTGTAACGTATAATTTTTCAATGCAGAAGTTTTTTTTTCCCGATCAGTTTGCCGGGCGGCGCCCCTCTTTCATGGTCAATACTCTCTTTTTGATCGCCATCATGCTGCTCTATCCACTTTTGGGTGGAGTGCTTTTCTCTTTTGTCAGCACAGGCAGCAATGCTGCGTTTTCTTTTTCCAGTATTGAGAAAAGTCAGCTCTCTTCCATTCGACTGATTCAGGTCGTCGGGCAGATTGTTGTGCTTGCTCTTCCCGTTCTTTTGCTTGCAGGCTGGCATACCGGCAAAAAAAATCCCTTTTCATCACAGAGTCTGGCTTTTTTGGGGATAGGCAGGCCGATTGATGTTGGGATGGTGGCCCTGGCGGTGGGAGGTATTTTTTTGCTGCAGCCACTGCTCTCCACCATTACCGCAGTTCAGGATCACTATCTTTGGCCGGCTCTTGGTTCTGCTGGAGCGGAGGTGGTTCGCCAGCGTGATGTGATGGAGTTGTTCATCCGGCAACTTGCCGAGGCGGGCTCAGTTTCGGAATATGTCTCGGTTGTCGTTGTTTTTGCTCTCACACCTGCACTCTGTGAGGAACTTTTTTTCAGGGGCTATATCCAGCAGAATTACACTCGTTCCATCTCTTCTGGCAATGCAGTGGCGCTGACGGGCTTTATTTTTGCATTCTTTCATTTGAGCGCGGCAAATCTTTTGCCTCTTGCCTTGCTTGGGTGGTATATTGGCTATATTTATTCTGGGACGGGTAATCTGGCGCTCTCTTTTCTTGTTCATTTCGTGAACAACCTGGCGGCGTTGCTTCTTCTTTTTTTTACCGAAGGGGGAAATTTGGAGAGAACTCTGGAGTCAAAGGCTCTTCTTGGTTCGGTGTGGTGGTGGCTTGTTGTTGCCGGAACTCTCTTGTTGTTTGTAATGGTTCTCCGGCGGTTTTCGGCTGTGCGGCAGAGATGATTTTCATGAAGGTTGACCAGTTGTTGAAGAGAGGATGTTATGGGTAAATTTTTTAGCGTTAATTTATTGCAGCGAGTCCTTGTGGCTCTTGTGGGCATTCCATTTTTGCTTTGGCTCATTGATCTTGGTGGGCTGGGTTTCTTTTTGTTTTTTTCGCTTCTGGCGCTGCTTGCTGTTTTTGAGTTTCATCGCCTTGCATGCCATAAGGCCAATCCTCCGTCACTCTGGATTGTGCTGCCGGTAACGGCGCTTTTTCAGCTCAACTTTTATCTGCATTTGGCGGAGGTGTGGGAGCTGTTGCTTGCTGTTGTGCTTGCTCTGCTTCTGATGGAGCTTTTTTTAAAAGAGGGTTCTCCGCTGCTTAATTTAGGGGCTATCTTGCCTGGTTTGCTCTATGTTAATCTCTCTTTCGGCTCCCTGCTGCGGCTTCGTTTTTTTGAAGGGAGCAAAGAGGGTGAAATGATGGTTTTTCTTATGTTTTTCTGTGTCTGGGCCGCCGATATTTTTGCCTACTTTGGCGGGAGCTCTCTGGGCGGAAGGTTTATACATCGCAAACTTTTTGAGCGTTTGAGTCCTCATAAAACATGGGAGGGCTTTTTGACAGGCCTTGCTGGAAGCATTACGGCATCAATGATTTACAGCAGTTTTGTGCCGGAGTTGTCGTTGACCAAAGCGTTGTTGACCGGGCTCTTGATCGGGCTGGCAAGTCCGGCTGGAGATTTGATTGAATCGATGTTCAAAAGGGATGCCGGGGTAAAAGACTCTTCGCATCTGATTCCTGGTCACGGTGGAGTGCTCGACCGGTTTGATACCATCATGTTTGTCTCTCCATTTATCTATTTTATTACTGTTCATCTTTGAAATGGCTCAGTGGCGGCAAGGATAGAAATGTTTTTTTATATTGCTGGTCAGATGTGTGCCGAAATAGGCACCTTTCAACAGGCAGCAGTATTAACCGCATGGGGTTATCATCATGAAAATTGAAGGCCTTCTTTCCGAAAATTGTATTGTTTTGAATCTTGATCTTGCACTGAAAAGTGAAGTGATTGAAAAAATGCTCTCTATTGTGGCCACACAACCAGGTGTGAGCGATATCGGGAGGCTTCGGGAGGATGTTTTCAGGCGTGAAGAGGAGATGTCGACTGGCATCGGTAAAAGCCTGGCACTGCCCCATGCAAAGAGCGGGGGAGTGATCTGCCCGGTTATGGCGCTTGCCACACTTCGCAACCCAATTAATTTCGATTCAATTGATGAAGAGCCGGTCAGGATTGTTTTTCTTTTGGCTACGCCTGAGGAGATGCTGTCGGAGCATTTGAAGCTTCTCGGTCGCATTACAAGGCTTGCGGGGCGGGATGACGTTCGCCAGAAGCTTCTTCTTGCTTCGTCTGCCGCCGCAGTTATTGAGCTTTTCAGGGAAGAGGAGAGGGATTTTCCACAGATATAACAACATTTTTACCAGCAGGGGATTATTAGAGTTATGCCGCAGTATCAGGCAGTAAAGGGCACACGGGATATATTGCCCGAAGAGGTGGCCCGATGGAAATATGTAGAAGGAGTTGTTGATGCTCTGGCCTCCCTTTACGGCTTCAGCGAAATACGAATTCCGGTTTTTGAGTATACCGAGCTTTTCCAGAGGGGGATTGGTTCGACGACGGATATTGTCGGCAAGGAGATGTTCACCTTTCAGCCTGACCCGAAAGGGCGCTCGTTGACGTTGCGTCCGGAGATGACTGCCGGGGTGATGAGGGCGGTGCTTCAAAACAATCTGCTCGCCTCTGCTCCTGTGCACAAGTTATACTATATGGGTGAACTCTTTCGCAAGGAGAGGCCCCAGGCAGGGAGGCAGCGTCAGTTCTCACAGTTTGGAGCTGAATTGCTCGGAGTCTCCTCGCCTGCTGCGGTAGCCGAAGTTATTACCCTGATGATGGAGGTTTTTCGTTCACTCGGCCTCAGGGGGCTCAAGCTCAGGATTAACAGCCTTGGTGATACGGATGACCGGCTTCGTTACCGGGTTGCCTTGCAAAACTATTTTTCACCTTTCGCGGATATTTTGGATGAGGCATCGAAAGAGCGGCTTGAAAAGAATCCATTGAGGATTCTTGATTCAAAAAACCCGGCACTTCAGGAGTTGATTGCCGGGGCTCCCAAATTGTATGATTATCTCAACGAGGCGTCGGTGCTGGATTTTGAGAAGGTGCTCTCTTATCTCAGGGAGCGCACTATTGCCTTCGATATCGATTATCGCCTGGTTCGCGGGCTTGATTACTATTGCAATACCGCTTTTGAGGTGACCAGTTCAGAGCTTGGTGCACAGGATGCCATAGGCGGGGGCGGGCGCTATGATGGTCTCGCCCGTGAGCTTGGCAGTTCGGCGGATGTCCCTGCCGTCGGGTTTGCCGTCGGGATGGAGAGGCTCTTGATGACGATGGAGAAGCAGGGACTTTTTGAGGCCCTCGCTCCCCAGGGCCCGCTTGTTTATGTTGTGGTGCAGCAGCAGGAGCTGGCTGATCATGCTCTGCAGATGGTATACCGATTGCGTAACGCCTCTATTAAAACGGAGATAGACTTGGCGGCACGGAGTATGAAGGCGCAGATGCGGGAGGCTAACCGGACAAAGGCATCCTACGCGCTCTTTGTCGGGGCGACGGAGCTTGCGACGGGCCTCTATTCGCTGAAAAATCTGGCAACTTCGGAGCAGACAATGCTCTCTCTGGAGTCTCTGCTTGAACTTCTGGGTGAACCGGCTGCGAGCGTGCAGTTGCAAGCGTGACGACCACGAGCCATAAGGTGATACTCTATGGCAAAAAAGAGTGCTGCTTGTGCGATGAGGCCCTGAAGGTGCTGCTGAAAGTGAACGCTTCGTTGCCGTTTGATCTGGAAAAAAGAGATATTACAGGCGACAGGGAGCTGCTTGAAAAGTTCGGACTCAAGATTCCGGTCATCGTTGTTGATGGTGTTGAGGTCTTTAAATATCGGGTGAACGAAAATCGCCTCAGGGCGTTGTTGAACCAATGAAATTTATTTTTTTCTTCATTTTTTTCTTCCTCGTGATTCGTACGGTGGTGCGTGTGCTGCGAAGAGGGTTCTTTGTTATTAATAGAGGGGGGCCCAACCATGGCCAACCTTCAGGGGAGTCATTTTCTTCAGCCCGGAATGTCGAAGAGGCTGATTATGAGGTACTTGAAAGCCAGATTAACAATAAAAAGCAGGAGGTCATATAAGGTGTTGTGCTTTGGATTGTTTTTTCGTACATTGCGACACTTGATTTGACGACGTACAAAAGTATCTTATTCGAAGTGGGGATTCCCCACTTTTTTGTTTTTCTTTTTAAAGTTTACGCGGGGTATTCATGCAGGAGCGCATCAGGAATTGTGTTTCACGGGTTATTACCGAATCAGTCGGTACCCGGGGTGAAGGAGCCTATCTTATTGATATCAAGGTAAAAGGCAAGGCGAGTGCCCGAAAAATAGAGATTCTGCTGGATGCCGATGATGGTATTCGCATCCATCAGTGTGCCTACGTGAGCAGAAGAGTTCGCGAGCAGATTGAGGGTGATGACGAACTTCTTGAGCTGATTGGAGAAAATTTTGACATGATTGTCTCTTCTCCCGGCCTTGGTGAGCCAATTATTATTCCTCGCCAGTATATACGCCATGTTGGCAAATTGTTGCGGGTTACCTTTATCGGAGCGGATGGTGAACCGGTCGAACTGGCTGGCCATCTTCAGGAGGTGTCGCTTTCGGAAGAGAGTACTCCCAGCATTGTCCTTATGCCGGAAAAAAATAAAAAAAGAGGACAACAGCCGAAAATGGAAGCGGTTACACTCTTCCTTAACCAAATTATTCGTGCGGTTCCTGAGGCGGAATTATAAAGAGGTTTATGCAGGTGAGTGGAAATTTTCTTTTATAAAATGCACAATCTAAGAGAGAGATGGTCAAAAAGAAGATAAAAGATGAGGGACAGGAGCGGAGGGTGCAGATTGCCAGCGCGTTCGGCGAAATAGAGCAGTCCAAGATTTTTCTGGATAAACGCACCGAAAGTGCGGCTGTAAAGATGGATATTGCCGACCTCCTCAAGGATATTATCCAGAAGCAGCTCCGAAAAGATTATGATCCTGAAGTTGAATCCAACATTTTCATCAACCCCGAGCGGGGAGATTTCGAAGTCTATATCCTGAAAAAGATTGTCGAAGAGGTAGATATTGAAAGCATTGAGATTTCGCTTAAAGAGGTGCGTAAAATTGACGATTCGCTCGAAATTGGCGATTCTTATGAAGAGGGACCGATTCGGCTTGAAGATTATCTGAGTCGTAAGTCCATTCAGATTATCAAGCAGTCTGTACAGAAGAAGGTTCGCGATCTTGAGCGTCTTGTAGTGTATGAAGAGTGTCTGGAAAAAGTTGGGGAAATTGTTGCTGGCGAGGTCTATCAGGTTCGTGCAAATGAGGTTATCTTCACTTATAACACTTCGAAAGACCACCGTGTTGAGCTTGTGTTGCCTAAGTCGGAGATGATGAAAAAGGATAATCCCCGTCGAACTCCTCGCATGAAGCTTTACGTCAAGCGTATCGAGCGTGAAAAGGCGAAAGTGAGGCTTGAGGATGGCTCAATGGTTGAGCGGGAAAAATCAGATGGGGGAATGAAAGTTATTGTATCGAGAGTGGACGACCGTTTTTTGTACAAGCTGTTCGAGCATGAGGTCCCTGAAATTCTTGATGGCCTCATTGTCATCAAGGCGATTGCACGGGTGCCGGGTGAACGTGCAAAGGTTGCTGTTGAATCGACGAGTGCACGTATTGATCCGGTTGGTGCCACTGTCGGGTATCGTGGCAAACGTATCCAGAGCATTGTCAAAGAGCTCAACAATGAAAATATTGATGTAATTTACTACGCTGATGAGCCGCAAATTTATATTTCAAGGGCGATGCAGCCTGCGAAAATTGATCCTCTGACGGTTCATGCCGATATGAAAACCCGGAAAGCGAGGGTGATGCTCAAGCCAGACCAGATCAAATATGCGATCGGAAAGAATGGTAATAATATTCACCTGGCGGAGAAGCTTACCGGTTACGAGATTGATGTCTATCGTGATGTGATCGACAAGTCGATGGAAGATCCTACCGATATTGATATCATTGAGTTCCGTGAGGAGTTTGGTGATGATATGATTTACCAGCTTCTTGATGGTGGTCTTGATACAGCCAAAAAAGTACTGAAAGCCGGAGTTGATGAAATTGAGACATCTCTTCTTGGCTCATCCAAACCTGAAGAGCAGACGGTCTTTGGTAAAAGTTACAAGACAAGCGTGAAGCCGAGGGAACGAAAAGTGACCGATGAGGAGAAGCGCTATTGGAGGAAGATTGCTGAAAATATTTATAAAACCGTAAAAGACGAGTTTACTGAAGCGGATCTGGCGGATCTTTTTGATGACACTATTGAGTGCGAGCCGGATGAATTGGCGGTGGAGAGCTCATCAGAACCGATTATAGAGTGAACATCGCCAAAGAAGTAAAGCGTTTTTAAATCCAGAGGAGGATGTAATGGCCCTTGAGGACATGGAAAAGAGATACCGCATAAGTGATATAGCAAGAGAACTGCAGGTAAGTCCGCAGGAAGTATTACTTTTTGTCAAGCAGGAAGGGGGCAGGGTTGCCTCTACATCCTCTATGGTAGGAGAAAAAACACACGGCCTTATTTTTGGTCATTTCAGCGTTGAAAAGAAGATGGTTGATGAAACCAAAAAAATAAGGGCAGATAAAGAGCGGCGTCTTTCAAGGCTTGAAGAGCAGTCACGCAAAACCTACGAAAAAGAGCAACACCTCAGTGAAACCCTCAGCCCTCCGGCACCTCCGGTGGTTGTTGTTGCGGAAGTAAAAAAAGAGGTTGCTCCTGTCGAGGTTATAACGGTTGCTCCTGTCGAAGTGATAACGGTAGCTTCTGAAGAGCTTTCAGTGCCGGAGACTCCAGTTGCAGAGCCATTGGAACTTCCTCAACTCCCTGAACTCCCGGTTCCCCCCCTCCCCCCTGTGGTCGAGGAACAACAGCCTCTTGCCGCATCGGTTGTTCTCCCTGAAGTTGTTACTGTGCCTGAGGTTGTTACTGTGCCTAAGGTTGTTACTGTGCCTGAGGTTGTCGTGCCCGAACTTCCTGCTGCTCCTGAACATCCAGTGGTTGCTCTCGCTCCTGAGGTTGTTGTAGTTGCGGAACTCTCTGAACTCTCCGAACTTCCGGCCCTCTCTGAACTTCCCGAGGTACCCGAAGTTCCTGAGCCAGTTGCCAAGAAAGAGGAGCCTTCGGTCAATGAGCATCTGGTCTCGTTTGCCTCTCCGCAAATGATGGGCGGTCTTACCGTGCTTGGCACTCTCGATATTCATGCTGGCAGGAACAAGAAAAACCGTAAAAAGAATTTTCAGGAGCAGGCTGATGCCTTGAAAAATGAGTTTGTGACCAAGCCTGTGGAGGAGAGCAAGCCAGAAGAGAAGGTGGCTGCGCCAGCGGTGGTTGTTGCAAGGAAGCCGACAGTTAAAGCGGCCACGGATGCAAAACCAAAGCCGGTTGTAGCTGCCGACAGTGCTGCCAACGCAAAGAAAAAAGGAAAGAAAAAAAAGAAGCCAGCGGTGGACGACAAGGTCATCTCGGCCAATATTCAGAAAACGATCAGTGGTATCGAAGATCGCAGTGGCACAGGTTCACGCCAGAAATTCCGCAAGCAGCGCCGCAACGAGCGTGAGCGTGAGCATGAAGTCGATGAGGCCTTCCGCGAGTCGCAGCGACTTGTTGTCCGCGTTACCGAGTACGCTTCGCCCCATGAACTGGCGGAGCTTATGGGCATTACCGCCAAGGATATTATCCAGAAGTGTTTTGCTCTCGGCAAGTTTGTTACCATCAATCAGCGGCTCGACAAGGAGTCGATTGAATTGATTGCTCTTGAGTTCGGCTTTGAGGCGGAGTTTATTTCAGAGGTTGAGGCAACTGCCGTGATTGTGGCGGAGGATGAGGAGGCTGACATGCAGACCCGTCCCCCGGTTGTGACGATCATGGGGCATGTTGATCATGGAAAGACCTCGCTCCTCGATTATATCCGTAACAGTAAAGTTGTTGCCGGTGAATCTGGTGGTATTACCCAGCATATTGGAGCTTATGAAGTAACGGTTGAAGGCAACCGCAAAATAACCTTCCTTGATACGCCGGGCCATGAAGCCTTTACCGCCATGCGGGCAAGGGGCGCACAGGTCACCGATATTGTTATTCTGGTTGTCGCCGCTGACGACAGTGTTATGCCTCAGACCATTGAGGCGATCAATCATGCCAAAGCGGCTGGTGTGCCGATTGTTGTTGCGCTCAATAAAATTGACAAGATGGAAGCCAACCCAGAGAAGATCAAGACCCAGTTGAGTGAAGCTGGAGTGCTTGTTGAAGAGTGGGGTGGAGCCTATCAGTGCCAGGAGATCTCTGCAAAGAAAGGTATCGGTATTGCTGAACTGATGGAAAAGGTGCTGACCGAAGCTGAAATGCGTGAGCTGAGGGGCAACTATTCAAGAGCGGTTCCGGCAAGTGGAATCATCGTTGAATCGGAGCTCGACAAAGGCAAGGGCGTTATTTCCACGGTGCTCGTTCAGCGTGGAATTCTCAAGGTTGGCGATCCCTTTGTTGCAGGCAATACCATGGGCAAGGTTCGTGCCCTTATGGATGAGAGGGGCAAGAGAATTCTTTTTGCCAACCCATCGCAGCCGGTCAGGGTGCTTGGGTTTGAGGATCTTCCGCAATCAGGTGATTCGCTGACGGTCATGGTGACGGACAGGGAGGCACGCGATTTGGCCCAGAAGCGCCAGGTTATCCGCCGTGAGCACGATTTCCGCCGCAGTACACGTGTCAAGCTCGACAGTATTGCCCGCCAGATCAAGGAGGGGTTGATGAAAGAGTTGAGCGTCATTATCAAGGCTGATACTGATGGCTCCATTCAGGCGCTCGCTGACGGTCTGATGAAGATTCAGAATGAAGAGGTGAAGGTACAGATTATTCACCAGGGCGTCGGGCAGATCACTGAAACTGACGTGTTGCTTGCCGCAGCCTCTGATGCCATCATTATCGGTTTCAGGGTACGACCGAATGTCAATGCCAAAAAGCTGGCAGAAAAGGAAGATCTTGACGTGCGCTTCTATAGTGTTATTTATCATGTGCTTGAAGATGTCGAGAAGGCGCTTGAGGGAATGCTCTCGCCTGAACTCCATGAAGAGAGTCTTGGTTCCCTTGAGATTCGCCAGATTTTCAAGGTGCCGAAGATTGGCAATGTTGGTGGCTGCTATATGCTTGAGGGCAAGATGTTCCGTGATTCCAAGGTTCGCTTGCTCCGTGACGGTGTTCAGATTTACGAAGGTCAGCTTGCAGCGCTGCGACGTTTCAAGGATGATGTCAAGGAGGTTGATGCTGGCTATGAGTGCGGTATGAGCCTCAAGAACTATGATGATATCAAGGTTGGCGATATTGTTGAGGCCTACAAGATTGTTGAGAAAAAACGGAAACTATGAACGGCTTATTGTTGATTTATGTCGATACGTACTGAGAGAGTTGCATCGCTGCTGCAGCAGGAGCTTGGAGCAATCCTTCAAAAAGAGCTACCGCGTAGCGGTCCAATCATCACTGTGGTTGATGTGAAGATTACTCCTGACTTGAGCATTGCAAGGGCCTATGTGTCGATCATCGGCACGCCCGGGGAGCAGCAGGTTGCGATGGCTTTGTTGCAGGATAAAACCAAAAGTGTCAGAAAGATTCTTTCGTCGAAAATTCGGCACCATTTTCGCCGTATTCCAGAACTTGAATTTCATGAAGATCACCTCTATGAGCGTGCTAACCGCATTGAGCAGCTTTTGAGTGGGGTGAGAAAAAGTTCTGTTGAAAACGCTTAACCAGGGGCTTGTTGAAAAAGAGTGTGCATGGATGAAGAGCGAAAGAGTGAACTTCTGGCTGATGAGGGTAATTTTCTCCTGATCGACAAGCCGCTCGACTGGACCTCGTTTGATGTGGTGGCAAAAATCCGCAATACCTATAAACGCTGTGGTTTGAAGCGAAAGGTGGGCCATTGTGGTACTCTTGATCCCAAGGCGACAGGCTTGCTTATTCTTGCCGCCGGACGGAAGACCAGAGAGATTGCTACCCTCGAAGTGCTCGACAAGGTCTATGACGGCGTCATAAAGCTTGGAGCCATGACAGAGAGTCATGATGTTGAAACCGCTGAATATGGCCATTGCCCTGCGGCACACCTGACGGAGAGTGAGATACGTTCCGCCGCTGTCGGTTTTGTTGGCACTCTTCAACAGCAGCCGCCCATGCATTCGGCAGCCTGGCACAATGGAAAACGGCTCTATCAGCATGCCCGAAAGGGAGTGGTGATCAGTGAACGAAAAGCAAAAGAGATTGTTATCCACAGTTTTGATGTCACCCGCATTGAGCTTCCCTTCGTCTATTTTTCTCTTCATGTCTCCAAGGGAGCCTATATCAGGGTTATTGCGCATGAACTGGGTGCTGCGCTTGGCGTCGGAGGCTATCTGGCTGCACTCAGGAGAGTCTCTATCGGGAGTTGGGAGCTGAGCGCCGCCAGAACAGTGTCAGAGAGCATTGAAGCTATTCTTCAGGAGGCATCAAAACACCCGACCGGGTGAGGGGAGATAAAAAGAGGTATGCGTATTGTTGAGTATGACAAGAGCCGGCTCTACGGGTATGGTTCTGACACTCAGGAGGATTTTTTGGCCACAGCTTCTGCTGTGACGGTTGGTTCCTATGACGGTGTGCACCGGGGGCACCGGATCATTATTGCCCGTATGGTTGCAATCGCAAAAGCCCGCAGTTTGAGAAGTGTTGTCGTCACCTTTGAACCTCATCCGAGGATGGTGCTCAAGGGCGAAGTTTCAGGTCCGCTTGGTTTGCTGACCACGCTTGATGAAAAAATTGCACTTCTTGCCGGAGAGGGCGTTGATCTTCTTTTTGTGGTGCGCTTTACGCCCGATTTTGCATCGCGCAGCTCGGATGATTTTATTCGTAATGTGCTGGTTGGGCTGCTTGGTGCAAAAAGTATTGTCATGGGATATGATCACGCTTTCGGGCGTGACAGGAGCGGGAGTGGCAAGACGCTTGCAACCCTTGGTCGCGAGCTTGGTTTTGATGTGGAGGTTGTCGAGGAGGTGATGATCGGTAATGAACATTTCTCAAGCACACGAATACGTTTACTGCTTGAAAGTGGCAAGATTGAAGAGGCCAACGCATTTCTTGGCTCTCCTTATATGATTACCGGAACCGTGGTTGATGGCGACAAGCGTGGACGGGAGATTGGCTTTCCAACGGTGAATCTCCAGCTTTCAGACCCCGACAAGTTGCTGCCCCGTGCAGGAGTCTATCTTGCTCAAACGGTGTTGAACGGACTCTCTTTCATGGTCATGATGAATGTTGGTGTTCGTCCGACGATCTCTCTTGCAGGGATAAAAACGGTTGAAGCCCATATTCTGGGATATGACGGTACCCTTTATGGCTGCACGATGAGCTTTAATCTGCTCCGTTTTATCAGGGAAGAAACAAAATTTTCCTCCCTTGAAGAGCTTAAAATGCAGCTTGAAAAAGATAAAAAAACGGTGGAGTTGTATTGCTAATAATATTATATTACGGGTCAACCGATTTAACATAACAAACGAAGAGATATGAGCCTGACAAAAGAGTTTAAAGCGGAAGTTATCAAGCAGTTCGGCGCTTCAGAAAAGAATACCGGAAAATCTGAGGTACAGGTTGCGTTATATACCCGCAGAATCACTGATCTTACCGGTCACCTGCAGGCGCATCCGAAAGACAAGCACTCACGCCGTGGCTTGTTGATGCTTGTTGCAAAACGCCGCAAAATGCTGAATTACGTGAAAGATATCGATATTGATCGTTATCGTAAAGTGATTGCCGAACTTGAGCTTCGCAAGTAAGAGGATAGCCGGGAACTTTTTTTATTGAGCGACCTCTGTAGCGCCCGGGGCATTGCAGAGGTTCCTTTTCACAAAGAATGCAGAGCAGGAAATACTATGTTGGAAAGCATGACCGGATATGGCAGCGCGGAGTCAGTGGAAAGCGGTGTCCGAACCCTTGTTGAGTTACGGTCAGTCAACAACCGCTTCGCTGAAATCAGTGTCAAGCTTCCCCGTCAATTACTCTCTTTTGAGCTTGAAGTCAGGGAGATGATTCGGGCCCATTTTCAGAGGGGAAAAATCGCCGCCTTCATTCAAGTTCAGCTTGATGATGCGCAGCCCATTCCAGTGAGTATCAATACGGCTAAAGCAAAAGCCTATAAGGGTTTGCTTGATACCCTCAAGCGTGAAGCTGACGTTGAGGGGCCGATTCTTCTTGAGCATCTGCTTCGCTTTCCTGAAATATTGGATAATGGTGCATCATCGCTTGACCATGTCGATGAGCACTGGCTCTTTGTCAAAAATCTTCTCCAGGAGGCCATTGAGCGTCTCAAGGCAATGCGTCGAAGGGAGGGTGAAGAGCTTTCAGGTGATTTTATCAAAAGGCTTGCCGAAATTGAGAGCACGCTTGCGCAAGTTGCCATTCTTGCGGCTGCGAATCTTGAAGCGGTAAGATTACGGCTTGCAGCAAAAGTGGAGGCGGTTGCCGGAAAGGATTTGGCATACAGCCGTGATCGACTCGAGATGGAGTTGGTACTTGCTGCCGACAAGCTCGACATTACCGAGGAGTTGACCCGTTTTGCGAGCCATAACAAGTTTTTTCTTGAAGAGTTGCAGAACGACGAGAGTGGAACCGGAAGAAAACTCAATTTTCTTCTTCAGGAGCAGTTGCGCGAAGCGAACACCATTGCATCAAAATCCCAGAATGCAGAGATTTCCCAGAAAATTGTTCAGATCAAGGAAGATCTTGAGAAAATCAGGGAGCAATTGCAAAATATAGAGTAATTCTATGGTTGAAGAGTTGCAGCGTCAGGGAAAGCTTATAGTGTTTTCAGCTCCATCGGGCACGGGAAAGTCGACCATCGCTAAACTGGTGCTGCAGCGCGGGCACAATATCAGCTTTTCCGTATCGGCGACAACCCGGCAGAAGAGGCCGGGAGAGCAGGAGGGAGTGAATTACTATTTTCTCACCAAAGAGGATTTTGAAGAGAAGATCCGCCAGGGTGGTTTTATTGAACATGAATTCTTTTTTGGAAATCATTACGGTACCCTGCTTGAGAAAACCCGTGAAATTATTGATCGAGGCACCCATCTGCTGCTTGACCTCGATGTGAAGGGTGCGCTGAATCTGAAGCGGCTTTTTCCTGACAATTCACTGCTGCTTTTTTTTAAACCACCGAGCATGGAGGTGTTGCAGCAGAGGCTGAAAGGGCGTGAGAGTGAAGATGAGGAGAGCCTGAGAGTACGCCTTGAGCGGGCCAGGCTGGAACTTGGGTACGCTGACCGGTTTGATGAGGTGATCGTGAATGATAATCTTTATACAACGGTTGAGGCAGTTACCGGTCTGATCAGCAAATTTCTATCAAAAACGTAAAAATAAAGTGCAATGTCGGTTAAACCTGTTGACCTTGGCAAGTTGAGAAGTGCACACTCGAACCTCTACGAGACGGTGGTCGCTATTTCAAAAAAAGCAAAGAGATTACATGATGAAGAGCGGGCGGAACTTGAAGACAAGCTTCTCCCCTATAAAGAGATGATTCGCAATCCGAGCAGTGAATCCGAATCGGACAAGGTATTTCCAGAACAGATTGCCATCAGTCTTGAGTTTGAAGTTCGTGAAAAGTCGTCGCACAAGGCTGTTGCCGACTATTTTGCGCACAAATATAATTACACGGTGGAAAAACCGGTAGAAAAAAAGATGGTTCAAGTTGAAGAAGATGATGAAACTGACGGGGATTAACCAAATCACCCTTCGTGTCAATGACCTGCGTAGCGCCGAAGAGTTTTATGGCGCTGTGCTTGGTCTCAAGCTTGATCACCGCGTTGGCGCAAATATCACCTACCTGCGCCTTCATTCGGATATGCTTGTACTTGTGAAGGCCGAAACTCCCGGTTCTGCGGATGCGAGGGATATCCGCGTAGATCATTTTGGATTCAGGCTTGCCTCAGATGCCGAAGTGGATGAAGCTGCCCACTATCTTGATGAGTGTGGGGTTCATATTGTTACCCGTCCAGCCCATCGCCGTGAGGGAAGAGCTTTTTTTGTCATGGATCCTGATGGCAATCTTGTAGAATTCTATTCCATGCATGAGAGCGGAATTCAGCCGGAAAGTGCCGACCTTGATCTCTCTTCTCCAGATGCTCTTGTTGCCGCAGGCGGTAAAAAAACAGCCAAAGAGAGAGAGCAAAAATCACGTCGTACCCGCAAATAAGTATCGCTTCGTTTCGCTTTTACGGTGCTTTTTATTCCGGCAGGAGCAGCAGCAGTCGTTCTGCTTCCATCAGTTGTTCCGGGGTATTGATACCAAGAATTTCCTCTGCATTCTCCGTTTTGAAGGCGTAGACACTCTTGCCGTTCCGGAAGCAGATCCCGAACACATCTGTCAGGTAGTACTCTTTTTGGGAATTATTGGTATTGACCTCCCCAAGAGCCTGAAAAAGCAATTGCGCATTGAAAAGATAAATACCCGAATTGATCTCCCTGACGGCAAGTTCTTCCGGGGAAGCGTCTTTCTGCTCTACTATTTTCAGCACACTCTCGTTGTCAGATGCGCGGATAATCCGTCCATACCCTGTGGGATCCTCAAGCTCTGCGGTCAGGACGGTTGCTGCACCATTTTTTGAACGGTGAAAGGCAATCAGCTTATGCAGCGTTCCGGCATTGACCAAGGGAGCGTCTCCGGAGAGTATCAGTATTTCGCCCTCAAAATCGCCGAGAGTAGCTTCTGCCTGCATAACGGCATGACCGGTTCCAAGCTGCGGCTCCTGAAGTGCAGTGCTGACCTGGTATCGGGCCGCTGACGCTTTGACCAGATCGGCCTGGTGACCGACAATAAGGAGTGTTTTGGCGGGCTCCAGAGCGTTCGCTGTATCGAGCACATAGTCGAGAAGGGGACGTCCATTGGCCTGATGGAGCACCTTGGGCAGCTCTGACTGCATTCGGGTACCCTTTCCGGCGGCCATAATAATTATTGCAAGTGGCATTCTATTGCTAATTGTTTGGAAAGTAACGGGAGCAGGCAGTCAAGATAATGGTTCATCAGCTTCTCCGACATGGTGGCGGGATTTCGGGTTGTTCTCCTTGTCGACAATAAGAACCATGGGCTTGTAGTTTCGTGCCTCGGCCTCTTCCATGATGGCAAAGGTCATAATAATAATTTCATCGCCAACCAGGGCGCACCTGGCAGCGGCCCCATTGAGCTGAATTTCCCTCGATCCATGATCGCCTTTGATAATGTAGGTCTCAAACCGTTCACCATTATTGTTGTTGACAACAAGAACCTTTTCGTTGGGAATCATATCGACCATTTCAAGAAGCTCACAGTCGATGGTGATGCTTCCTTCATATTCGAGATCACCACTCGTTACTATAGCATTGTGGATTTTCGATTTCAGCATGTGTAATTTCATGTGTGTACTGACGCGCCTTCGTTATTGTTTTTTAAATGCCTCTCCACTGCCCCGGAAAATCCGGTACCTTTTCAAGGCTTGATCGGTTTCAAAGCCCTCTCCCCGAATGGTTTCACCGGCTCTTTTGATGGTAACAAAACTGTTTGAACGAATCATTTTATCTTTGGCGATTCGTTTGACATATTCGGTTGTTATGATCGTAGCTCCTGAAGTAACAACAACGTTCCCCTCCGCTTCAATATCTTGATTATCGTGAATCAAAGCCTTTTCGGCTGTCAAGGTCGTCTTGGCATGGCCTTTGCCGTCAAAGAGGGTGAGTCGGACTCCGTGGTCAAGATGCTGTTCACTGCCGGAATTCGTTCTGTATTCCGCTCCGTGTCCAGCTTCAATGACCTCTCGTGGTACTCCTGATTTTGTAAGGGTAAGCCGGACCGTCCAGCTCTCCTGTACGGGATGGTTGAGGCCGATAAAGGCTGTTTCGGGAGGGCGGCGCTCCTTGACCGGATTGCCGCATCCCGATGCCATCATCAAAGCCATAAGCAGAAAAAGAACGATAACTCTTTTCAAATCAGGAGATAATTATTTGATGTTCATCTCATTTAGCACCTTGAAAGTAAGATCATGTTCGGGGGTTCCGTATATCTGAACGGTTTTGTCCAGAACCAGTGTAAATCCTTCTTTTTGGGCTATTGATGATATAACGGCGTCCAAGTCGTTATTAATAGGTTTAAGGAGTTCATTATCCTTTTCCGCAACAACACGATTGTATTTCTCATTTACAATTTTGTCAATCGCTTCTTTTTTCTTGTTTATTTCATCAGTTTTACTCTTGTTTGCCGCTTGTGACAAAGACTTAAATTGCTTGTTGTAAGTCTCAATTGTCTTTTTTAAGTCCAGTTGCATCGGGCCAACTTCTTTTTGAACTTCTGGTCTTATTTGCTCGATGAATGCTTGTAACGTTACTTCAGCTTTTTTCAATTCAGTTTTTTTCCATTCAAGTAACTGCTTCCTTACTTTACTCATATCCACAACACCAACCTTGCCAGTCTCCTGTGTTGCTCCGAAAGACGGTGTTGTCGTGAGAAGCAGACCCATGCTGACCGTGAGTAGGATACGATGGGTAAAGCCTATAAATCCTCTGGAATAATTATTCATTAACTTCAGGGTTTGGGTTAATCAAGTTTATGAGTCGATACTGTATAATTTTCAACGAGCAAAATTACAGCTTAAAAGTTAATAATTCCCTGTTAAAAAACTATCACAAACTGATTATAGTGGACCTTGATTTTTCGACTGAAGTGGACCCAGTGAAACTCTCCTTGTATCCTCTCTTCAGTTTACAAAATTCTTTTTTGAAAAAACTGACCGGGCTGTTGCGAGACTGCTGCTTTCAGTTCAAGTTCAAACAGGTGTACCAGAAGTGAGGATACATCAATGCCTGAAGCGACCGCAAGGAGATCAATATGCATGGGCTCCCTCTCCATGAACTGCAGAATGGTCTGTTCGGTAGGGGTAAGCGAGCTTGACGGTGCGCCACCCTCTAAAGCAGGTTTTGCAGAACACTGTCCAGCGAATTGCATACCGAGCTCGGTGATGATATCTTCAACACCCATGACCGCTTTGGCTGATCCCTGCTGAATAAGCCGGTTTGTTCCTCGTGAGGTTCTGGAAAAGATGTTTCCGGGCACAGCAAAAACCTCCCGGTTCTGCTCAAGGGCGGCAGCCGCAGTGATGAGTGAGCCCCCCTTCAGATCAGATTCGACGACAATAGTACCGGAGGTGATACCTGAAATGATGCGGTTGCGTTTCGGGAATTTTCCCGGCGAGAGTTCTGAACCCAGCCACTCCTCCGAGATGAGGGCACCTCGCTCAATGATTTTTGGCCAGATTTTGCCTTTCGGGTCGGTATAGATGGTATCGACGCCACTTGCAAGCACGGCAACGGTTATGCCGCCGTTTTCCAGAGTTGCTGCATGTGCCGCCATATCAATACCGTAAGCCAGTCCACTGAAGATTGTAACTCCGCAGTTCGCCAGGTCACGGCAAAGCAGTGCGGTAACCTGTTTGCCATAGTGCGAGGCATATCTTGTTCCTACAACCGCAAGTGCGGGGCAGTTTGCGTCGGGCAACTTCCCTCGCACAAAGAGGCAGGCGGGCAGATCATAAATTTCCTTGAGCAGGGGAGGATAGTTTGTATCAAGAATGGTAATCATTTCAGCATTGTAGCGCTGCAGCTCAGCAATTTGTTGCTCAGCACTTGCCAAGGCACCATCCCTTGTTGCGGTATGGTGAAGAAAATGGTGAACCTGCCGGGCAAGAGATTCACCGATTCCTGGTATCTCCATAAGATCATGCATCCCGAAATGGAGCACATCACTCAGCCTGCCAGGCAGTTGAGTGGTTATAGCCTTGATTCTTGCAGGGCCGATACCAGGAATAAGGGTAAGGGCAAGCAATAGAATCCGCTCTTCCATGGTTAAAAGTCCCTTTTTATCAGTATGCTGGCAAATCCTCTCAGGTGCTCCCTCCCTTCGGCATAAGGTAAATCCTCAATTGCCGTAAGCGCCTCTTCGGTCGTAAGGTTGATCAGTGACGCAGTCTCTTCAAGCACACCACATCGCTCATAAATGGCTTTTACTTCAGGAACCCTCTCAGCACCGATCCCTTTATTGATGATGATGGAGTGCAGGAGATTGCGTTCAGTGCCTGATGTCAATTCAAGAGAGCGGAGCAGGAGGTAGGTTTTTTTGCCGTTGATGATGTCACCGCCAGCCATTTTTCCCGATTTTCCATTTTCAGCCATGATGTCGAGATAATCATCCTGTATCTGGAACGCACGACCGATTTTTTCACCGAAAAGCACCAGACTTTGGAGTTGCTCATCCGTTGCATTGCCAGCAACGCCGCCCGCTTCAAGTGCGGCAGAAATAAGCCGACCGGTTTTTTTTGCAATCATGTCGATGTAGTCGGCTATGGTGGCGTCATGCCGCTCTTCAAGCTCCATGTCGAGCGCTTGACCCTCACAAATCGTGATATTTGCATCATTGAGAATATGGACGAGTTCGCTGTGCCGGCTGCTTTTTGACTGCAGGGCGAGTTCATAAGCGTATGCAATCATCATGTCCCCCGACAAAATCGCCGCATTGGTGTTCCACTTTTTGTGAACAGTCGCTCTGCCGTGGCGAAGCTCAGCCTGATCCATGATGTCGTCATGAATCAAGGTGAAGTTGTGCAGGATTTCAACCGCCAGGGCGACCTCCAGAGCATGCTTTGAAGAGCCGCATACCGCTTCTGAGGCAAGCAGAGCAAGATAGGGGCGTATTCTTTTGCCATTCCCTTCAAGAATATACCTGGCTGGCGCATAAAGGGTGACCGGGTTCTGTTTGTCGAAACATTTTCCGAGAGCCTCATTGATTTTCGACAGGCAGAGATGGTACTTCTTTTCGACAAGCTCCTGCGTCAGGAGTTCATTCATGGTGATATCGCTCATGGTTTGGTGATAAGGGGTTTATGGCGAAGCTCTGCTATTGTGGTGGCTCCAGTCAGGAACATCACTGCCCTGAGATCGTTCAGCCAGGATGCAAGAGTCTCTTCAAGGGCTCCTTCATGCAGGGCTTTGAGGATATGACGTGCCGAGGCGGCCAGTTGTGCTCCCAGTGCAAGGGATTTGGCAATGTCGGTGCCCGACTGGATTCCTCCCGAAGCAATGATTTCAATGGCGCTGAAGTCGGGCCTCTCCCGTTTAAGTGCTTGTATATCAAGCAGGCACTTTGCCGTAGGAATTCCCCAGTTCAGCAGCTCTTCGAGAGCCGGGAGGCTGAAACGGTTTTCCTGGCCGTATTGGCGTGTATAGCGGATCTCTTCAACTTTTTGCCAACTGCTGCCTCCCGCTCCGGCCACATCAATCACTTTGACGCCAGCGTCAATCAGTTGACGGGCAGCAGATGCCGAGATACCGCACCCAACCTCCTTGACAATAACCGGTACCGGAATGGTCGAGGTGAGCAGTGCAAGTTGCTCAAGCACATGGCGGAAATCAGTGTTACCTTCAGGCTGAAAAAGCTCCTGTGCAGCATTCAGGTGAACAATTAACCCGTCAGCCTCCAGAAGCTCCAGCATGGTGTTGATGTTGCTCTCTGTCAGCCTCGTTGCAATTTCCGGAGCGCCGATGTTTGCAAAAATCTGCACGGTTGGGGCATATTTTCGTACAACAGCAAAGCTCTCGCGATGCGAATGGTTTTCAAGCGCCTGGCGCATACTGCCGACGCCAAGAGGAATATTGAAACACTCCGCCGCTTCAGCCAAACGCCTGTTGAGTGTTGCCGCCTCGCTGTAGCCACCTGTCATTGACGAAATCATCAGTGGAGCACCAATTGTTCTGCCAAGAAAGGTTGTTGAGAGTTCTACATCGCGAAATGCGATCTCCGGCAGGGCATTATGCTCAAACTGGAACCGTTCAAATCCCGTTGTGTTTCCCTCAAAGGTCACATCACCATGCAGACAGATCTCGACATGACTATGCTTCCGCTCCACTATTGTATTGCCTGTTCTGTCGCTCATGCCTCCCTGGATAGTTTTTTTTGCAGGAAACGTTGATGCCGGATGTTATAAAAATTAGTCAAGCAATATATATCATATTCATGAGTACACAATAACAGAAGAGAGGGATTCATTATTTTTACGTTGTTTTGGAGTGGCGTGCTGCGCTGCCTACCGGGGGCTTGTGTGTTGTTGTTGCCGATATGGTCTTGGCGCGTGGGGGTGAGTTGTGGCATGACAGGGATGGCAGCAATTTTGAAATTATAGGTTGGGTGACTTTATATTTATTGTTGATCAGGGATCCTCTTGTACTGTGGAAAACTGGATATGACAATCTGACGATGAAGTAAAATGAAATTTCTTTTCCATTAAAATGCGTGAAGAGCCATTGATGATATCGATTTGTTGATTGCAGGTATCGCAATTAAAAATGATATGACGTTGGTCACCAACAATGAGAACCATTTCGAAAGGATTTCAGGTTTAAATATTGAGAATTGGAAAAAGCAATTACAGTAAAACGCAAAATTGTTACTTTGTAAGCAACAAAAAGTATCTGTATGACTATTTTTTTTCTTACAGTTATAGGTGTTTTAACTGCTTGTGAATTATTATGATAAACTCTGTATCAATAAATATTTTATTCCAACTATAGGTTGGCTTTTTCATGCTGAAAACCCTCTTCTCCATAGCCCTGCGTCATTTGCTGGGACGTCGCCGTCAGACCCTGACTACTATTTTTGGAGTGGCGGTCAGTACCATGGTGCTGATTACGACCAACTCGCTCACGAGGGGGCTGCTCGACTCCTTTGTTGAGACCATCGTTAACGTTGCGCCCCATATCACGGTAAAAGGGGAGAGCATGAGCCCTATGCCGGTCAATCTTTTTGAAAAAGAGAGCGCCGCCTCTGTCGCCTTTGTTGACGACAATATCAAGAAGCAGGAGCGGGAGGAGGTTCGGAATTATCGTCAGCTTCTTGCGGTGTTTGGCTCTCCGGAGTATGAAAAGGAGCTGCTTGCCGCCTCTCCCTATGTTGTTTCGCAGGTTATGGCGGTCAAGGGAAACCGTAACCAGCCTTTGTTGCTCAAGGGAGTGCTGATTGAGCGTGAGGATGCCATCAGTGGTATCATAAAAAAGCTGACAGAGGGCGATATCGCCATGTTTGAGAATACGGCCAATGCCATGCTTGTGGGCCGAACGGTGGCTCGGGATATGAAGCTCAAGCTGAATGACCAGGTTGTCATCATTCCCGCCTCCGGACATAGTCGGCAGTGCAAGGTGGCAGGGATCTTTTTTTCCGGTGTCAATGCGGTTGATAACAGTGTTTTTGTGTCGCTCAAGCTTGGCCAGATTATCGAAGGGATGCCGGATAACAAGGTTTCAGGCATTGCGCTCAAAGTGGCCGATCCGCTCAACAATGCCCCTCTGGCAAGGGAACTGGAGCGTATTACCGGCTACCACTGCCTCACCTGGCAGGAGGAAAATGCAGGCATTCTCTCCCTTTTCGCCCGTATCGGTGCCATTGTCTTCTCTCTGGTGGCCTTTGTTGGTGTTGTTTCAGGTTTCGGCGTGGCCAATATTCTGGTGACTACCGTCTTCGAAAAGAGCCGCGACATTGCCATCATGAAGTCATTCGGATTTTCGGCGCTGCAGCTTGTTGGCATGTTTGTGCTTGAAGGGTTTCTGGTGGGGCTTGTTGGTGCCCTTGTCGGGGGCGTGCTTGCCATTGGTTCAATTGATCTTTTTGCCAGTTTGCCCATCGAGAGTTCCCAGGGGCCATTGACCAAAACGGGTTTCAGCATGTCCTATAATCCTCTTTATTTTGTCATCATCATCGGAGTCACGGTTCTCATCAGCACGCTTGCGGCCATTCTGCCCTCAGCAAAGGCCGCGAAGCTGGAACCGATCAGTGTGCTCCGCGACAGTAGTCTGTAGCGGTTACAGAGGCTCAGGGGTGGAGAGCCCTGCTCCCGGGATGAGGGTCTGTTCGGGGTGTTGCAGCAGATAGAGCTTGTAGTAGAGCCCTCTTTTTGCGAGCAACTCCTGGTGGTTGCCGCTCTCTCGGATCATCCCTTTGTGCAGAACAATGATTCTGTCAGCTTTCTGGACGGTTGATAGCCTATGGGCAATGATGATGGAGGTACGCTCGCTCATCAGGCGGGCCGTTGCAGCATCAATAAGAGATTCTGTTTCGGTGTCAACCGAGCTGGTGGCCTCATCAAGCACAAGAATTTCCGGATTGTAGAGGAGCGCCCTTACAAAGGCGATTAACTGCTTCTGTCCGGAAGAGAGGCCGGTACCGTTTTCGAGCACCTTGTACTGGTAACCGCCGGGGAGCTGATCAATAAAACGGTCGGCTCCGACAATTTTTACTGCTTCCCGCAACTCCTCATCGGAGACGTCAGGATTGCCGAAAGCGAGGTTTTCGCCTATGGTGCCTGAAAAGAGAAAGACATCCTGCATCACCACGCCGATCAGTTTTCGTACAGAGTGTTCCGCAATCTCCTGGAGTTCGATACCGTCAATGGTCACCGACCCTTTTGCGAAGGGGTAGAGGCGGGAGAGAATATTGATCAGGGTGGTCTTGCCGCTTCCGGTGGCCCCGACAATGGCGATTTTTTCTCCTCGCTTGATGGTAAAGGAGATATCTTTCAGCACCCAGTTTTCACTCTCATAAGCAAACCAGAGATTCTTGAACTCAATGCTTTCCCGGAAGCTTTCTATCTGCATTTTTCCGGCGGGCTCTTCGATTCCCTCTTTTTCATCGAGCAGGCGGATAATGCGGTCTGAGCTTGCAATGGCATTCTGAATAACATTGAAGCGGTCAGAGAGATGCTGCAGAGGGCGGAAAAAAAGCCAGATATACTGAACAAAGGAGATGACCACTCCTATGGTGAGATCGGCCTTGAGCAGCCGGACGCCGCTGTACCAGATGACCAGTCCGGCAGCAGCCGAACTCAGTGTCTCAATCAACGGATAATAGATGGAGAAGGAGAAGACGGTACGGATGTTGGCATCGCGATGATCGGCGTTGATGGCGGCATATTTGCGTGCTTCGCGTCCTTCACGGTTAAAGAGCTGGACGATGCTCATGCCGGTGAGATGCTCCTGAAAAAAGGTGTTGAGCCGCGCCTGATGGGTGAGTACATCCTGGAAGGCAACTCTTACACTGTTTTTAAAGACAATGGTGGCCCAGATCATCAGGGGAAGAATGCTGAGCACGATAAGGGTCAACTGCCAGTCGATCCACGCCATCAGTACCACAATAAAAAAGAGCTGGAGGAGGTCGCCAAGAATGGTGATGATGCCGCTGGAGAGCATCTCGTTCAGCGATTCAACATCGCTCGTTGTCCGCGTAATCAGTCGTCCGATGGGGTTTCGGTCGAAGAACCTTGCGGGCAGCTTTTGCAGGTGACGGAAAATATCCATCCGGATGTCGAAGACCGCCTTCTGGCCGATAATCTGGGTCATCCAGGTAGTGATAAACTGCTTGATGCCGTCAAGCAGGATGGCGGCTGCAAGAACAATGCTGACAACGGTTAACCCTTTGAGATTGCCGTGGGCGATGTAGTCGTCAATGGCTATCTTTGTCAGCCAGGGGCGCAGCGGGCCGAGAAAGGAGCCTGCGATGGTGATGGCGATGGCCGCAGCAACAAGCGTTCGGTAGGGCTTGATGTAGCCGAGGAGGCGAGAGACGATGTAGCGGTCTACCGAACGTTTCTTCCCTTTCTGCAGGGTATCATCCTGCTGCGGGCGGAAGCTTTTTTTTCCGGAATTGTTATTCATGCTCTCCAATACCCCCAGGCGCGGCGACTCTTTGTTCAATTGCACCTTTCAGCTCGCTGGCCAGCGCTTCAGCCCGCTCTTGTGAGGGTGCCTCGGCATAGATTCTCACAATTGGCTCCGTATTCGAGGGGCGCAGATGGACCCAACTGTCGGTAAAATCGAGCTTCAGTCCGTCAAGCCAGCTTGCTTCAGCGCTCTGGTAGTGACTGGCAATGTTGGTAAGGAGTGTTGCAAGCGCGGCGCGGCTTGTTGAACCGAGTTCAATTTTCTGTTTCGACATCACGTAGTCAGGAAAATGGCGGCGGAACTGCGAGAGCGTGCCGCCCTGGTTTTCAGTGCGCCAGAGGGTGAAAGCCTGGACGATAAGGGCAATACCGACCAGCGCGTCACGGCCGTAGTGCAGCTCGGGAAGGATGACACCTCCATTGCCTTCACCGCCGATGACGGCCTCTACCTCTTTCATCATGGCACTGACATTGGCTTCACCAACCTTTGCGCTGTAACAGGCCACACCGTATTTGGCGGCAATATCACGCAGGGCGCGGCTGCTTGAGAGATTGTTGACTACCGGCCCACTCTTGTGTTTCAGGTAAAAATCAGCGCAGGCGATGAGGGTGTACTCCTCTCCAAAGAGCGAGCCATCCTCACAGAGCAGGGCGAGGCGGTCAACATCTGGGTCTACAATCAGGGCAAAATCGCAGCCACTATGCTTGAGCGCGGTGATGGTGGAGGAAAGATTTTCTTCGATAGGTTCGGGGTTTCTCGGAAAGAGTCCGCTGCCGCCGCAGGCAACTTCGACCATGCTTTTGATACCAAGTTTTCGGCAGAGCTCAGGGATAATTGAGGAGCCAGCCCCTTCCACGCAGTCAACAAGTACACGGAACTGCTCTTTTGCAATGGCGGCGGTATCAATGCAGGGGAGTGCAAGCACCTTGCTGATATGCAGGGTGTCATAGAGCTTGTTGCTGGAGAGCGTACCGATCGAGTCCCAGTGAGCGGTCACAAAGAGTTCCTTGTCAGCAATGGCAAGCAACTCGTCAACATCGGTCGCACTGAAAAATTCGCCTTGATGGTTGAGCATTTTCAGTGCATTCCATGCAACAGGGTTGTGTGAGGCTGTGATGATGAGTCCGCCGTCGGCATGCTCACCCGGAACGGCAATTTCAACCGTAGGAGTTGTGGCAATACCAAGATCAAGCACATCGCATCCACAAAGCAGCAAGGTGTTGCAGACAAGGTCGCTGATGGCTTTGCCTGTTGGTCGGGTATCGCGACCGATGACGATCTTTGGTCGCTGCCCTGTCAGGCTCTCCCCATGCCTCTCTCTCTGGCGAAACATCAGGGCAGCAAAGGCCATGGTAAATGCAGTGAGATTTTTAGGGGTCAGACTTTCGCCGACAACTCCCCTTATCCCTGAAACGCTGATCATCAGACTCATAAAAGCTCCAAAACGGTGGTTAAAATTTTGCCCAATATAAGAAAAAGGGCGTTGAGTTTTGAGTGCCACTCTGCAAGGCGCAGGCAGAGGGAGAGAGTGTGTGTGAGAGGCTGGCAGACCATCTTCAGAGAGCGGGGGTAGCGAGAAAAATCTTTTGAATTTTTCCTTGTTTCTTCTATATTATATGTCTTTTGTTATTCAACACTACATTATCCTAACAGCACCTTATATGCCTTTACACAAATCGGCTGAGAAAAGATTGCGGCAGTCAGAAAGAAGAAATGCCAGGAACAGAGCAAGAAAAAAAGAGATGAAGGTTCTTGTCAAAACCATGCAGAAACTGATTGATACCAGTGCAGACAAGGCAGCAGTCGAAGTGGCCTACCGCTCAGCAGTCCAGAAAATTGATCGTCTTGGGGTAAAGAACTACATTCATCCCAACAAGGCATCCCGTAAAAAATCACAGTTGACGCGTCTTATGAACAGTTATGGGAAGGCCGACTAAGCTTTGCGGATTTTTCCGGCTTGGCCTAACGTAATCTTCATTGTCTGACATCCGGCTACGAAAAGCTGCTGAGAGCACGCTTTCAAAGCCTTTCCGGCCGGGTTTCCATACACTCTTTCATGTTTGCATATTTTCGCGGCAAGCTTGCTTCGCTCTTGCCAGAAGAGGCGGTTGTCGAGGTTTCCGGTATTGCATACCAACTGTTGATTTCCGCAACCACCCATCGCCAGTTGCCCGAGCAGGGCAGTGAAGTCCTCCTTTTTGCGCATCTTGTTGTGAGGGAAGATCTTTTGCAGCTCTATGGCTTTTCAAGGGAGGAGGAGCGACAACTCTTCCGGCTGCTTTTGCTTGCCACGGGTGTGGGGCCAAAGATTGCTCTTGCTCTTCTTTCGGGACTCTCCGTTCATGATATTCATGAAGCTATTCTGGCTGATTCCCCGGAACGGCTCTACGGTATCACCGGTGTCGGAAAGAAGACTGCGGCAAAAATTATTCTCGATTTGCGTGACAGAATCCTGAAACTTTCTCCTGTTTCCGCCATTGCCTCTCAGGACGGGACTCCGTCGAGTCGCTTGCGGGACGATTCGGTCAATGCCCTTGTAACCCTCGGATTTTCGAGAATCATGGCTCAAAAGGCTGTTGTAGCCATTGTGGAGCAAACCCCCCGACTTACGGTCGAAGAGGTTATCAAGGCCGCTCTTCTCTCAATTCATAATAGTTAGCCACATAACGGTGACCTACCAGGAAGCTCTCGATTTTCTTTATCCACTGCACCGGTTTGGCATAAAACCCGGTCTCGATCGAGTTCGCTCACTGCTTGATCTTGCGGGCTCGCCGCAAAAGCATCTGGGGCTGGTTGTTCATATTGCCGGTACCAACGGAAAGGGAAGCGTTGCGGCTGCACTTGCCTCCATATTTCAGGCCGCAGGCAAAAAGTGTGCGCTCTATACCTCTCCCCATCTGGTTGATTTTACCGAGAGAATCCGTATCAATGGTCTCCAGATTCCCAGGGAGCGCGTTGCTCACTACTGTTCACTCTTCAGTGATGCGGTTATTGCCGGCAAGGCCACATTTTTTGAGGCCACAACAGCCATTGCCTTTGCCTGGTTTGCTGATGAAGGTGTAGAAGTCTCCATCATTGAGACCGGTATGGGGGGGCGGCTTGATGCAACCAATGTTGTGGATTCCGATTATGCGCTCATTACAACAATCGCCCTCGATCATACCGACTGGCTGGGCGAAACCCTCCCCTTGATTGCTGCCGAAAAGGCAGCCATTATCAAGCCAAAGAGCAGGGTCTTCACATCGGTCAGCGAGCCCGAAGCCTTTTGTGTAATAGAGCAGATGGCCGAAGAGTGCAATGCCCCACTCTTTGTTGCCGGAAAAGATTCGGTATGCCAGCTCACCTCAGTTGAGCCGGGAATGGTTGAGTTTGATTTCACAACAGCTCTCCGCCACTATTCAGCACTCAAGGCACCACTTACGGGAACGTTTCACGCTTCGACACTCTCTCTGGCCGTCATGGTTGCCGAAAATGCGGGGATTGCTCCCGAGCATATCGCGGCAGGCCTTGAGGGGCTCTTGCAGACGGGATACCGTGCAAGGCTTGAGTGTATTGGTACTTATCCAGCACTCTTTCTTGATGTATCGCACAATCCTGCCGGGATGCGTGAAACCGTCAACACTCTCTGTTTATTCCGCCATCGCTACCGCCGGACCCATGTGCTTCTCGGTCTCGCTTCAGACAAGGATGCGAGGGCAATTATCCGCGAACTGCTTCGTCTCGATTGTACCTTTGTTCTGGTCAATATACCCTCGGAACGAAGTGTGCCAGCCGAAACACTTGGCTCACTCTGCCTCGAAGAGGGGGGGGAGGCCACCGTGTGTTCGACCGGCAGAGAGGGGCTTGCGCTTCTGCTTGAAAAAGTGGATGATGATGATTTGATTCTTGTGACAGGCTCGTTTTATCTTGCCGGGGATCTTCTTGCCGCAGAAACATGATGCAGAGGAACTACTGTAAAGAGCATTTTTTTATTGATTTTTTTTATATTTTGTCAAAGCTACTGAAATTCTTCGTTTATGAACAGGGAACATCCGTTCCATAACTCCTTGCTGTGCGTATCCCTTTTTCCATGTAGAGAGAGTTTTTCCCTTTTCATCTATCCATGTGTCCAGGCGTTCAATGGTAGATGATAAAGCCCCCTTTTTGCTGTTGCTTTTTTACATAACAAGCGTTGAACACAATCACAATGTCGAACAATCCGGTTTTTAAAGGTCTGGACATCAATATGCTCCAGAAAAAAAAGGTTTCTGAACTGCACGTCCTGGCCAAAGAGCTTGGTGTCATGGCTGCCGGTCTGCGCAAGGAGGAGCTGATTTTCAAGATCATCGAGGCGCAGTCACAGAAGAATACCGATTCTGATAGCGGCAATGTCATGGTCAATACCGGCGTTCTGCAGGTCATACCGGAAGGGTACGGCTTTTTGCGCTCAGCCAACTACAACTACCTCTCCTCTCCTGACGATATCTATGTCTCCCCGTCGCAAATCAAACGTTTCAACATGCGTACCGGCGACACCGTCTCCGGTCAGGTTCGGGCACCCAAAGAGGGAGAGCGTTTTTTTGCTCTGTTGAAGATTAATACGATTGATGGTAACGATCCTGAAATTACCCGTGAACGCCCCTATTTCGAAAATCTGACTCCACTGTTTCCGCGTGAACGTCTCAAGCTCGAGACCAGGCAATCGGAGGTCTGTGGACGTATTATGGATATTTTTACCCCGATTGGCAAAGGGCAGAGAGGGTTGATTGTGGCACAGCCAAAAACCGGTAAAACCATGTTGCTCCAGATGATTGCCAACGCCATCATCAAAAATCATCCAGAGGTCTACCTCATTGTGTTGCTTATTGATGAGCGTCCTGAAGAGGTGACCGACATGGCCCGTAGTGTGCCCGCAGAGGTGGTGAGTTCCACCTTTGATGAAGATCCGGAACGTCACGTACTGGTAGCCGACATGGTGCTTGAAAAGGCCAAACGGCTTGTGGAGGTTGGCCGCGATGTGGTGGTGTTGCTTGATTCCATTACCCGCCTTGCCAGGGCCCACAATACCATCATCCCTCATTCAGGAAAAATTCTCTCGGGTGGTATTGATGCCAATGCTCTCACTAAACCAAAACGTTTTTTTGGAGCAGCACGCAATATTGAGGAGGGTGGCAGCCTCACCATTATTGCCACAGCGTTGATTGATACCGGCTCACGTATGGATGATGTTATTTTTGAAGAGTTCAAGGGTACCGGTAACATGGAGCTTCTGCTCGACCGCCGCCTCTCCGAGCGTCGTATCTTCCCCTCCATTGATATTCTCCGTTCCAGTACCCGCAAGGAGGAGCTGCTCTTTTCACAGGAAGAGCTCTCCAGAACATGGTTGCTCAGAAAGTACCTGGCCGACAAAAATCCTATCGAGTGTATGGAGTTCATGCGAGAAAAAATGATGGACACCAAAGACAACAAGGATTTTTTCAAATACATGAATGCCTGACCAGGCCCTGGATGAAAAAAATGCACGCTTCTTCAAAAGAGTATGAATAATAGTTTGCATCCTGAAAAAAAGTTCTTATATTATCTGCCTTTAAAACAAGAGGAAAGACACTTACTATATGCCCTGCGGAAAAAAGAGAAAACGTCATAAAATGGCGGTACACAAGCGCAAAAAGATGCGCCGTAAGAACCGGCACAAGAAGCGCCAGAGATACCAGAATAAGTAAGTTCCGGTACTCCAGTACCTTTAGTTAC
>SESG01030793.1_pt1 | contig 30652 bp, 29 predicted proteins | sample 3171421 | NCBI WGS metagenome assembly SESG01 (sample SAMN10866946, study PRJNA518727) | freshwater metagenome | biome: subpolar coniferous forest; feature: holomictic lake; material: water; isolation source: holomictic Lake 227, 6 m and 8 m depth | place: Canada: near Kenora, Ontario | collected...
TCCGTTACCAGTGCCGAAATTGGAGTGACCGAAAAGCGCAGGCTGTTGGAACCCAGGGGTGGTTTTTATGCAAAAAGCGCGGTCTTGAGGCTGCAAAAAGCGCTGGGCGATCCCAATGCGGCTGAACGGCTGAGGCTGCTCAAGGAACAGATGAACCTTACTCTTGACGCACAGGTCAACAGCAGAAACTGACTGTGCCGGTCAACGAAGGCGCATCAGCTTAACTGGTATCATTAAGGTGTTTATACCCCCTTGAGAGCGTTTGCTAAATTCCGCCATTCTGGAAGCAGTTCAATCGTCCGTTCTGGATTGGCAATGACCCAGTCACGCATTGAGGCTCGAAATAATCCCGGATTTTTAAACTTTTTCTTTTTGAGCCATCCAGCCATCCCTGCCAGAATATCTTTGCCTGAAAACCAGAGAAGCACCTTCGACACATCGGCAACAAAGGCATCATCAAACTGAACGATATACTTTGCCAAGACTCCCCTTACCCGCTCTGTATCAGTTGCTTCGACGATGATGTTTCGATGAACACCAATAGTATCAAAGGCCCAAGAGCTTACCGCAGAAAGATCTGAGCGTGAGGGAAGAGCTATTTCACTTAAAGTATCAGGTCGAGTTTCCAATTTGTAGGCTGGAGGCAACACGCGGCGCACAACCCCCACAGTCCATCTTGCGGCCTCATAATTGCGGATTTTCTTTGCCGCACGACAAACAGCGCACTCAATTTCAGAAAGAGGCCAACCCATGGCCTCACTGACAAGTGAGGGTTCGATCAAATAATTTTCAATTTCATGCCGACACCATCTCCATCCCGTTGGGTCACTGCTTTCGAGTGTTGGTATGGAACACTCCGCAGGGGGATCATAATCAAAATCACGATCACGGAGATAACCGGCATCAACATGGTTTGCACATTCAGCGCGTGCCCGTGTTTTCAAATTACTCTTTGAACCGCCAAGTTTCAGGAGAGGTGTTCCCTGAAAAATCGAATAGAGCAGGACTGAATCAAGCTTGCCTTCAATGAAAAGTGTGCCTACAGGCATTTCCCCTCCTTTTCTCTACGCCCCTTTTCAAGGCGCACTTCGCGCTCATCGGGAATAACAGAAGAGAGAAACTCGGAATGTGTTGTCATAATAAACTGACAGTCTGGCCCGATCTTTGGCAATGCCGCCAGAAGCCGCTGCTGTTCCGACGGATGCAAGTGCAGCTCCAGCTCGTCAATCAGCACAATTGAACGATGAATATTGAGTCGGACAAACTCGTAAACCATCGGAAATACCGCCTGTTCTCCCGACGACATCTCGGCAAGATCATATCGCCGACCATCATGATCAATCATAAAATAAAAGTCATTGGCTCTGCCGCGCAACCCCTCCCCGCGAGCCTCAATTCCTGTAAATCGTCTTTCAGGAAAGACCCTTTGAAAAAGCTGCTCCAGAGGCTCAATAAAATCTTTTCCCCTGCGTTGTGATTCGGGCGTTGTATGGTGACCCCACCACCCAACAAGATATTCCCTGAGTTGCTCAACACCCGCCTGCCACCCTTCAGCGCCATATTGCCCTGATAGTTGATCAGAGACTCTGTAGCCAAGGTTGCGATGCTGATCAAACCAGAATATGTCACCAATTTCAGCATACCTTTCGCGGAGATCCGGCCTCGAATCTTTCATTGCCTTGATGTAGTAACGACCACAAAATTGATTGACCGCCTCAAAACCGTCGGGAGAAGTCAGCCGCCCTTTTTCAAATCGCAAGGTTACCTGGGTTTTCTGTGAGGGAGGAACAATGATCATCCCCTCTTTGCTGCCAGGAGGAAGAGACCCTTCCCATGCTGCAAACAGTTCGCTGGTTACCTCAACCTCCTCCTGCTCAAAAAGAATGTCCAGTTCGACACACGTAGGTCCAAGAGTTGAAACACGCTCAGGAAGAAAGCCGTGCCAATGGAATGAGGCAATGTCAGGTGTTCGACGTGTAGCCATCGAAAGAGTGAGCGCAATGGCCTGAAGAACGCTTGTCTTCCCGCTACCATTATCACCGAGCAATGCAACAAGCGGTTGAGCAAAAAGGGAGGCAGACTCCATTGAAAACTCAACGTCCGCAACGCCTTTAAAATTTTTTATTGCTACTCTCGTTACCTTCATGAAGATTGCATCTAAATTCCAAACAACAGTAATACACTTCCTTTTTTGCGAATATATTCATACTTGCAGGCAGTAGCAATAATTATTTTAACGCAACATCTCCTCCTCAAAGAGTTTTTTTCGTATTACCGATTTGTAACAACACTTTTTCGAACAGCGTTATCGTGTTGCCCACTTCAAGCAGAACACCAACATCAACGTCCACTCCAGAGCTGTCACGATAATAATGAAGGTTTGTTGTCACGCTATTAATAGCTAAATTCGAGGTTACAACATAACAAAAACAAAATGCTTATAGGCAAACACATAAAAAAATCGAATACGCCACCACTTTTTTTCTGCTTCCCAGTACGTTAGGGCAGATGGTCGTCATTCCTTGATTTAATGGTACTTGGATTTTTTTTCAAAGGCATTGAAATAGTTTTGCTTGGTAACCAAAAACAGGGACTATGAGTTTATTAATATAATCGTCTATACTCAAGCAAATATTTATTACAGGAGTACAGAAAAAAACTCTCCATGATAAACTCTTTTACGATAGGCGATATTTTGAAACAAAAAGAAGAAACAACACATAGACTAAATTATAAATAATTTCTTTTTAACTCAAAATAGCACATCAAAATGAGCCTCACACAAAGCGCCTCTTTGTTAGTATTGTTAGTTTCAATTTACTTCCTATTCCGTCTTGGTCAAGCAATAGCAGACGGCTATTTCAACAATGCTAAGATTCCTTGGATCTCAACAGTTCTTCTGATGATCTACGGTTGGGGAATCTTAGACAAAGGAGATCCAATAGGCTTTATAGGGTTTATTCCTGTAATAACTTATATATTAATAAAACTATCCGATGGAATCAGATGGGAATCTTCTATTAAGAAAAAAGTTCAAACGGTAGCTTTTTCTGCAGCATCTTCCTCTATTGTTTATATCGTAACACATCATACTTTTAAATTTGGAGTCACAGAGGCATCGCTCGGAGCAATCGCGGCAGCAGCAATACTTGGCATCGCTGGGTATAGATCATAAAAATTTTGTCAATAATTCGCGATTACTACTGATTACAAAACACAGGAGTATCAGATATGCTCTGCTCTTAAGTTATTCCTTATAAGAGTTCATCAGAAATTGATTCCGTATTAAAATAAGTAACAACAATCAAAATATCCATACGTATTCAACTTAAAATTGCGGCAAGACTTCTTGTTACCCGCTTAACACAAAATTAAATGTATAAAGTATTCTGCCAAAATACAACCCAATGTTAATTAATTATATGCCGACATAATCACACACTATTAATCCATGAAAATCAATTTGAATAACAATGAAACTACTCAAAAACAAAGATGTTTATATTATCTTAGCAACATTATTAGCTACAGTAGTTACTTTTTTTTATTTCAAATAGCGTCCATAATTATTATTAAAAGATTTTTTACTAACCCTAACCGGTATCATTTCAATTTCAGCAATTATTTTAGGATACTTATCATATTTTAGATTAGAAATAATACATAAGGAAATTAATCAAAAAATTGAAACGCCAGACAAAATAAGAACATGTCTACAAAACGTGACTCGACATGAAAATTTATCATGGTTGCTTAATGAAGCGCAACTATTGCAAGTAGAAAAATCAAAGAGAAAATGCAAAGAAATATGGATTATTTCACCTGACCCAAGTAATGATACTGGCAATAGCCCATGGGTTGAAGTTATAAGAGATAATATCAACAACGGTATTACTTATTACTACATCGTGCCAACAACAGATTATCTTGATGGAGCAATAAATGGCCTTAAAACATTTTTTAGACGACGTTTAGAAAAATACCGCATATTAAAGATAAATATGGAGGGATATAACGCATTACCACATGAGCATCTGGTTTTATACGACCCTCAAAACCAATATGATGAGACTGGCTGTTTTGCAGAACTTGATATTGAAGAAAAAAAAATGGTGGATTTGTTTACCAAAAAAAAACATTGTTGTTGCAAAATTATGCCCACTTATAGCCAAATCAGTTGCACTAAATAAATTATAAAACGCAAAATGTCACATATAAAAAAAACATGTTGTCTTTTTTTTAACAACCAAATGCAACCTAAATTGTTCTTACTGCTATACCAATAAAAATACGCATCAACATCAAACCATTTCTTTTAAATTTGCGAAGAAAGGTATCGATACCTTTCTATGAAAAAATAACATAAAACATATACGATTTTTTGGAGCAGGTGAACCAACAGAAGAGTTTTCGTTACTAAAAAGAATTTGTAACTACGCAGACAATAAATCACAATTCAAGGTAACTAAAGAAATTCAAACTAATTGCATTTTTTCTTTTCAAAAAACAAACTGGTTTGCTACCAATTTTGATATAATATGGATTTCTTGCGACGGCACACCGAAGATTCAAAATTATTTCAGACGAACAAACAATGGAGAACCAACTTCAGATATACTTGAGCAAAATATTAAATTTTTACCCATCATGGATTTGGTATGACGGGAATTCGATCTACCATTACAAATATTAATGTACTGGAACAATTCGAAATGATTAAATATTTTCATGAACTTGGAATTAAATATTTTTGGTCAGATCCACTATTCCCAACAGTTGGTTCAACGCAACCAATAGACTCCTTAGATCTGATGGTTTATGCCGAAAAATTTATCGAAGCATTTGAATATGCGAAATCGTTAGATATGAATTACAATACTTTTTTAGCATGCAACTTTGACGAAAAAGTTGAATTTCATTGTCAAGCTTGTATTCCCGCCCCACACCTAACTACAGACGGATTTATTTCCGCATGCGATATGGCACTTTTCGGTAATGATAAAAATCAAATGTCTAATTTTATCTATGGAAAGTGGGATAAAGAAAATAACACCATCATCATAGATAGTGATAAAGTCAAATTACTTAGAAGTAGAAATGTGAACAATATGCCTGGCTGTAAAAATTGTGAAGTTCGTTATAATTGTGGAGGGTACTGTTTAGGTGAAGTGACAAATGAAACTTTTGATCTTTTTGGTAGAAAAAAACAAGTTTGCGAACCTATAAAATACTTGGCTAAGCATATGTCGAAAAACAATGGCTGTTATAAATATCTTCATCCATAGCCAGAGAAGCTTCCAATCATGGCGGCGACTGTCAAAAGCGATGGCAGAGCTGAGAAAACCCTTCGGTGTATTTGACCCCTGCTGCCGAGCCTCATTCGAGGCAACCGGCAACAAAGAGGAATATCCCTGAGATCGTCATTGCCGGGTTAAATTTTAATCCAGCGTTGCAGCTTGTCGGATGTTCGGGCGGCCTGCATCACCTTCTGGATCATGAGACCGTCGGGAAAGCCCGCAGCATCATCCAGCCTCTTCTCCTGGTTCTTGAGCGCCTTGACGATGCGGTGGGCAAGAAAAGCAAAGCCGACGGCGAAAATACCGTGCACGGCGAGGGATGACTGTCGGATTTTTTCCTGCAGGACGAGCTCGTCCCACGAGAGCATGGGTTCTACAAGCTTCCAGCGAGGAGCATCAATAAGGCTGCGAGCCACTTGAGCTTCGTCATTTGTCGCCTCCCACAACCGTCCGGCCCCATCGAGCCTGATGGTTTTGAGGCTTCCGACCACCTCAAACTGAAACCAGGTGTAGGCACCAACGGTGGTGACATGCATGATTGAAGAGCTTCCGAGGGCGACTGATGAGGGGCCGAACTGCATCATCATGGCAAAATGGTCATCCGAGGTAACACGGCACGCTTTCCCTGACTTGTCGGGGCGAGAAGGAATGCTGGTTCCAAGGTTACAGGAGACTTTCGAAATTTTGCCAATGAGGAATCGATTCAGGTCAATGAGATGGGAGCCAAGGGCACCGAGGGCTCCCCCCCCTTTTTCAGCATCACACCACCATGACCAGGGCATGTCGGGGCGGTTGCGGGAAGCAAGGTTCACAACGGCACGTACTTCGTACACTTTGCCAATCTCTCCACTCTCAATCATCTGTTTCATGCAGCGAACGCCGGGGTGAAAGCGAAGCTGATGGTCGATGAGGGCAAAACCGGGAGCTGTGGAGGCAACATCGACCATGTCGGTCGCATCCGAAACATTGAGTGCAAAGGGTTTTTCGCAGAGCACACTTTTGCCGCTCTGGAGCACTCCGCAGACCATCTCCCTGTGAAGGTAAGTCGGCGTGGTAACACAGACCAGGTCAAGGTCGCACTGCAACATGTCGCGCCAGTCAGCAAAGCCCTTCTCGATATCGAACATCTTCATGAACTTCTGGCGATGCGACTCGGTCGGGCTCGACACGGCTGCAAGCTCTACATCCTCCATCAGTGAAAAAGCGGGGGCCTGGGCAATTCTCGCCCAGCCACTTCCAATAAATCCTATTTTAATTTTCTTTGTCATAGCGTTTCACAAAAAAAAGGGTGACCGAAATCACCCTTTTTGCATTGATATTGAGAGTATTTCGCTCATTCAGGTTGCTGAGCTTTTGCAAGTCGGGCTTTTTCGATGTAGGTCTTCTGGATATCGCGTGAAACATTATAAGCCTTTGAGAGGCTGTCGGAGCTCCAGAGCCTTGCGTCGAAGGCCATACAGATATTTCGGAGAAACGGAATCCCCGCTTCGGTTACCCTGACGCTCTTGTCACCCAGAACAACGATGCCGTCGTTCTGCATGTCTTCGAGGCGGTAGAGGGCAATGTCGAGTTCGTCGGTGTAGAGCTTCGGGTCTTCCCATGAGGTCTGCTGTTTGCACATCAGGTTGAGGATGTGGCGGCGAAGCACCAAATCTTCATCCGTGAGAAGATGGCCACGGTGGAGCGGGAAACGCCCTTCGTTGACGGCCTTTATATAGGATTCGTCGTCGCGCTCATTCTGGGCAAATGCGTACCAGGTATCGCTGATGGAGGATGAACCAATCGCCAGCATCATCTGTGTGGTGTTTTCGGTATAACCCATAAAGTTACGATGCAGTGTGCCGTTTTTCGCAGCAATGTAGAGCGCATCACCTTCAATGGCGAAATGGTCCATGCCAATTTCATGGTAGCCGATGGATTCAAGCATGGCACTACCCTTGTCGTATAGCTCCTGCTTGACGTCGCCAACCGGCAGATCCTCCTCCTTGAACTTCCGCTGCCCTTCGTACATGTGCGGGTTGTGACCGTAGGCATAAAAGGCAAGACGGTCTGGTTTCAGCTCCATCACCTTCTGGATGGTGTCAGTAATGGTGGCCATCGTCTGCTTGGGAAGGCCATAAACAAGGTCAAAGTTGACTGAGGTAAAGCCGATTTCGCGAGCCAGGTCAACCTTTTCCTTGACCAGTTCGAATGACTGGAGGCGGTTGATCTCCTGCTGCACAATCGGGTCGAAATCCTGAATACCAAAACTCATGCGGCGGAAACCGACACTGTAGAGCGCTTCGAGGTGCTCTTTTGAGGTTGACTTGGGATTGGTCTCAAAGCTGAACATGTAGTTGTCCATCTTGTTGACATCCTTGCAGATTCCATTGATGAGCCTGACAAGATTTTCAGGGCTGAAGAATGTTGGGGTGCCGCCGCCGATGTGCAGCTCCTTGACGTTGAGGCGACCGGGGAAAACATCAATATACATCTGCCACTCTTTGAGGAGCGCCTCAATGTAGGGAGCTTCGTAGGAGTGATCCTGGGTGCGGTGAGCGTTGCAGCCACAGAAGTAACAGTGGTTCTCACAGTAGGGAATGTGAATGTACAGGCTTATTCCGGTGGTCTCATTGCTGTCATTAAAACCTTTGACCATCGCCTCTTTCCACTCTTCCTGGGTCACGCCGTCGGTACTCCATGAGGGAATGGTGGGATAACTGGTGTAACGGGGGCCGGGATTGCTGTACTTTACTGCGAGATTAGTTGCCATTGTTATCTTCCTCTACAAGTATTATTTTTTTAAATTAGCTCTCGTGAAAATACATAAAACTCGGCAATTTCATAAATCATTAGCCCATAAAGCGCCTTAAAATCCTTGCTTCCCAAGGCTTGCGCCCTTGTTCTACCAATAGGTCGTTTTTACGAGACTTATCAAGATCGGCATCGTTATTCGCTTGTCAAGAAAAGATTAACTCATGAGAGCTCTTTCGGAGCCTGCCGAACGCACCTCTGCTTAAATAATTTACTTTAAAAGGGTTCCCTTTATAATGACACAACAAGAATTAGACAGTAAAAAGCCGATTGTCGGCATTCTCATGGGTTCAGATTCAGATTTCGATATCATGCGGGAGGCCACGCTGGTCTGTGAAGAGTTCGGAATTGCCTCCGAGATCTCCGTTATTTCAGCACACCGGACACCGCACGACCTTGAAGTGTATGCCACGTCAGCCATTGAACGGGGCCTCAAGGTCATTATCGCCGGAGCTGGCGGAGCAGCGCACCTGCCGGGTGTTACTGCGGCCATGACGGTTCTGCCGGTGATTGGCGTGCCAATTTTCAGCAAAAAACTCAACGGCCAGGACTCGCTCTACTCCATCGTACAGATGCCCGCCGGAATTCCTGTGGCCACCGTCGGGATTGACAATGCCCGGAATGCCGCCCTGCTTGCCGTCCAGATTCTTGCACTCTCTGACGAGGCACTAATGAAAGCCTTGCTTGCATTCCGTCTAAAACTTGCCGACGCATCCCGGCAGAAAACTGCCAAAATCCGTGAGAAACTCCATGCAAAAAGCTGAATTCTGGATAGAGAGCCTTGAGCTTGCGCCGCATCCTGAAGGGGGATACTTCCGCGAAACCTGGAGAAGCGAGGATTCGTACACCTTTGGTGATGCCACCCCCTTCGATGGCCCACGCGCTTATGCAACGGCCATTTACTACCTGCTCAAGGGGAAGGATTGTTCAAAACTGCACCGAATTCATTCCGACGAACTCTGGTTCTTTCATGCCGGTCATCCCTTGAAGGTGCACATTTTTCCGGAGGTTGGTAAAGCCTCCAACTTCACGCTTGGGCCCGGCAAGGGGCAAGTAATGCAGGGAGTCGTCCCCAAAGAGAGCTGGTTTGGTGCCTCCCTTTCAACGCCTGAAGAGGAACACTACGCGCTGGTGAGCTGCGTGGTAGCGCCCGGCTTCGATTTTCGCGATTTTGCCTTTGCCGACAGAAACACCCTGCTGCAAAAATTTCCCCGGCACACTAAAATAATTGAGCGCCTGACATGATTTTGGCATCAATTTGGGAAGTGATGCGGAGAACTCCCTCTTTTTTTTACTTTAGTCGATATACAGTTCTGTTTGTAAAACCAAAAAGAACATTAACATATTATAATAAAAGGTAGCGCGATAGATGAAAAAGAGGGTTGTGATTGTAGGTGGAGGATTTGCAGGACTGAATGCTGCCAGGATACTTGGCAATAAAAAGGATATTGAGGTTACCCTCATCGACCGGAAGAACTACCATCTCTTTCAGCCGCTCCTCTATCAGGTTGCCATGGCGGCACTTGGTGAAGGCGACATTGCCGCACCGCTGCGGAACATGCTGGCAAACTACCAGAACATCACCGTCTTCAAAGGTATTGTGGAGCACATTGATGTTGAAAATAAAATGGTGATAACTGATTTCAGCGATATCCCTTACGATTATCTGGTTCTGGCTTGCGGTGTGCAGCACCACTATTTCGGCCATAACGAATGGGAGGAGTTTGCCCCCGGGCTGAAAACCCTTGCGCAGGCCAAGGAGATTCGCCGGCGGGTAATGGAGGCTTATGAGCGGGCTGAACGGACAAATGATTTTGTTGAGCGCAAGAAACTGCTCACCTTTGTTATTGTCGGGGGCGGGCCGACCGGTGTCGAGCTTGCTGGCTCTATTGGTGAAATGAGCCGCTACACCCTCTCAAAATTTTACCGCCACATTGACCCCAAACTGACACGTATTTTTATTGTTGAAGCGGCCCCCCGCATTCTTGGCTCGTTTTCTCCCGATCTGGCCAGCAAGGCGACCCGCTCACTTGAGAAACTCGGTGTACAGGTGTGGACAAACAGCATGGTCAGCGACGTTGATGAAAACGGCGTACAGATTGGCAACGAACGCATCGAAGCGGCAACGGTGCTCTGGGCTGCTGGCGTTACGGCCATAGAGATTGGCAAAACAATGGATGGAGTGGAGACCGACCGTATCGGACGCATCATTGTTAACGAAGATCTCAGTATTCCGGGCCGTCCGGAAATCTTTGTCGGCGGTGATCTTGCTCACTTTGTTGCTGAAAACGGAAACCCCCTGCCTGGGCTTGCGCCTGTTGCTTTGCAGCAGGGACGGCTTATCGGCAAAAACATTCTGCTTGACCTGAAAACAAAGGCAAGAAAACTCTTCCGCTACCGCGACAAGGGGCAGATGGCTACCATCGGAAAAAACAAGGCGATTGTTGAATTCGGCAGCCTGAAATTTGACGGCATTCTTGCCTGGTTCACCTGGCTGCTGGTGCATATCTACTTTTTGACCAGCTTCCGCCATCGGGTTTTTGTGCTGCTCCAGTGGGGATGGTCGTACTTCACCTTCAGCTATGGCGCTCGCCTGATTGTGAACCGCGAATGGCGCTTCTATCCTGAAGCTGATCCCTGTGCTCTTCGGGCAGAGAAGGAGGAGAAGGAGTGATTAAAGCGAGCTCCGCCGGGATGGTCATGGGGCTGCTCCTGGGGAGTTCGTTTGTCGGTATAGCCCTTTACCTCCTCTTTTTTGCCGACCTCTCCCACGCTGCATCAACGCAGGATGTGAAGCTTTACGCCCTGCTGACCGGGGCGTATGGCCTTTGGCGCTTTATCCGCGTCTGGCTTGCGTGGAAAGATGCAGAAGAAAATGTTTGAATGCATGGTGATTCATTCTTATAATCAACCATTTACCCCCAACCCTCATAGAAAAGCATGAAAAGAGTGGACGTCAACCCTGAGAGCGAAAAAGAGCTTTTTTTTCATAATTATGCCCGACTTCCCATTGCCGTGACGCATGGCGAAGGTGCTTGGCTCGTCGGTGATGATGGAACCCGTTATCTTGACATGATCGCAGGGATAGGCGTCAATGCCCTCGGCTATGGTGACCAGCGTCTGGTGGATGCCATAAGCTCACAGGCCGCAAAGCTCATCCACGCTTCCAACCTCTTTATGATGGAGCCGCAGTTTGAGCTTGCCGCAAAGCTGCTCTCACTTTCAGGACTCTCAAAGGTCTTTTTTGCCAACAGCGGTACGGAAGCCATTGAGGCCGCCATTAAAATAGCTCGTAAATGGGCTGGCCAGTCGGGCAATCAAGAGAAAAAAGAGGTGCTCTCACTAAGCAACTGCTTTCATGGCCGGACATACGGCGCCCTGTCGCTGACAGCAAAAGCAAAATACAGCGACGGTTTCGATCCGCTCCTTCCCGGCACAGGCATGGTTGCCTTCAACGATATTGCTGACCTTGAAGCGCGAGTGTCAGAGAGGACTGCGGCTGTTTTTATTGAGGTGGTTCAGGGCGAGGGTGGCATTCACCGGGTGTCGCAACCTTTTATTGACCGGTTGAAGGAACTTCGGGAGCGCTATCAATTCCTCATCATCGCCGATGAAATTCAGTCGGGCTGCGGAAGAACCGGCACCTTTTTCAGCTATACGCAGCTCAATGCCGATCCCGATCTGGTCTGCCTTGCCAAACCGCTTGGTGGCGGCCTCCCCCTCTCTGCCGTAATTGGCTGCGAAAAGGTCGCTGATGTTTTAACCTACGGCAACCACGGCACCACCTTTGGCGGCAACCCGGTGGCGTGCGCGGCAGGCATTGCCATGATCAAGGCGATCGAAGAGGATAAGCTGATGGAGCACGCCCAGGAAATCGGTGCCTTTATCAACCATGAGGTGCAAAAGCTGGCCGCAAAACATCCGCAAATTCTTGAGATTCGCCAGTATGGCCTGATGGTAGGCATCATGGTCGACAAAGAGGCCAAACCCTACGTAGGCAAAGCACTGGAGAAGCATGTTCTCATCAATGCCACCAGCGTTAACGTTATCCGCCTTCTTCCACCCCTGACAATCAGCCTGGAAGAGGCTCAACACTGTATCACAACTCTTGATGAAATCTTTACCGAAGAGAGAGCTGCAGCCAAAACAAGCTGCTGAAAAAGCTGTCACCATGCCCCTCGAAGCAGTCAACTATATCATGATTGCTCTCGGGGCTCTGGTGATTGCCGCAAGCTACTGGGGGATGTATATGGAGCGCTCAGTTGACGGTGTTTTCGCCCTCTTTATAAGCCCCGTAACGCTTATCGGGGCTTATCTCTGGGTTGCCTTTGCTGTACTCTACCGCCCGAAACCGGCAAAAAAGTAGCCGCCTCAGTCGAGCTGAAAGCGGATCGGAACGGTGAACCACACCTTTATGGGGCTGCCGTTCTGGATGCCGGGATAGTATCTTGATTCCATCACGGACTTGAGGGCAACGGCATCGAAGACTTCGCAATCAGCAGGGACGCGCTTCATCACCTTTGCCTTGATTGGGCGACCATCTTCACCAATAAGGACCGCAACAAAGACCTTTCCGGTGATACCGGCGGTTCTTGCCATTTCAGGATAGGCGGGTTTTTTCTGGTCAAGAAAACCGGGCATTTTTTCGCAGGGAACAAAGACCGGAGCCTCATCACTTGAAGAGGCGCTCCCGCTTCCATTTCCTGTGCCAGTCTGTATTGCCTGTTTCAGCTCCTTCTGAGTAGCAACAGTCTGCAAGGGAGGCGCTTCCTCCTGGCTGACCTGCTTGATTTTGCCCACGTTGGGCGGAGCGGCAACCGCCGGAGATGAGGGGGTAACCGGAACCGGTTCCGGCAGATCAAGCGGAGGGGGCGGGGGAAGCTGTGTCACACTGGTCACAACTTCATAACACTCAATCATGGGTTTGTCGTCACTGCCGAACAAACCAGTCAATGAAACCAGTTTCTGCCAGTTGGCCGTGACAAGCCAGAAGATGCCAAGAAGCACAATGGCCGTAATGACCCCGTGGCTGAGAAAAAGATGGGCCTGACGGCGCAAGGCAAGATTGCCGTACGGCAACCGCCGCAAGCGGTCAGTATCAAGAAACTCTTCCGGAAAAGACCATGAAAGGGCTTTGCGGTGAGCTTGATTATGGATGGTATCGAGTTTTGACTGCACTTGAACGAACTCCTTTTCCGGGATTCCTCTCCCAAAGTTAAATAGCTCTTTGTATTTCGACTGCATCCTGATCGGTATAGTCATCAAGACTGAAGCGGTCAATTTTCATGAGGTTCAGCTCGTCTATAATATCGACCAAATGCTTGTACTTCGCCTTTTCACTGATTTTGACCACAATGACGAGCTTTGCATTCGCCGCCGTCTGCTGCCTCAAAAGCTGGCGCAACTCTCCACTCAAGGCCAACTGATGCGTGTCGCGAGGATCGTAAAGGGGGATTTTACGGGGCGCCTCATTGCCAATCGAGCAGTAGGCCATGACGTTATCAGCAATACGGAGTGTCATCACGTTCGACTCAACAACCTTCACCTCCACCTTTTCGGGAGGCATATTGATCTCCATCGTGTTGGATTTTGAAAAGGTCGTTGTCAGCATGAAAAAGGTGAGCAAAAGAAATGCCACATCAACCATCGGTGTCATGTCGAGATGAAAGCCGATCCTTTTAGAGCGCCTTCTCCCTTTTTTTCGGGAACTGCGTCCACCTGGTGAGTCAATAATACCCATGGTCAGCGAACCTCCCTTTCAAGAACGGTAATGAGGTTGAAGGTGAGCATGTTTGCCTTTTTGTACACTTTGATGACATGGTTCACCGCGTCAAAACCTGCATCGGCATCAGCGCGGATGACCGGACGAAGCTTCTGGTCGGCAAAACGGGCCATGACCACAAACCGGTCAAGCTCATCGCGATCGACCTTGAAATTTTCGGCCAGTTTGAATTTTTTCAGGGAGTCCGCAACGGCAACAGCAGAGAACCCCGCTTTCTGAAGCTTGGGTTGCACAACGGAATTAAAAATTTTTACCCTCGTCTGCTGTGAAGAGACCCCCATGAAAAAGGAGTTGTCGCCACCAACCGTCACGGTCAGAACATCTGACTCGGGAAGCTTCACCTGCGAATGAGATGAAGGCAGATCAATAGATACTACCTCGAGAGGACGAAACTTGGTGGTCAGCATGAAAAACGTCAGCAGAAGAAATGCGACATCCACCATGGGCGTCATATCAATCCGAAACCCGATCCGTTTAGACTTGATTCTCGACATCAGCTATTATTCCGGTTTACCGGTTCCGAGAGTCTGTATAATGTAAAAGGCAGCTTCGTCAATCATGTAGCTGAAACGGTCAACCCTGCTGGTAAAAACGTTGTAAGTGACAATACCCATGATGCCACCGAGAATGCCGATTGCGGTATTGAAAAGCGCTTCGGAAATGCCAAGCGAGAGCTGCACGGCATCCGGAGCACCACTGGTAGCCATGGCCGCAAAGGCACGGATCATGCCAAGCGTTGTTCCAAGAAGACCAACCATGGTAGAGATGGAGGCAATGGTGGAGATGGCTACAAGGTTTTTTTCGAGAAGCGGCATCTCCATCACCGTGGCCTCCTCGACCGCCTTTTCCATATCACTGATCTTTTTTTCGCGATCAGTAACATTGTAGGAGACAAGCATTTTGTACCGGTCAAGCACTGAGCGAAGGACTGCGGCGAGGGAGCTTTGATGCGCGTCACACTTGGCAATAGCCTGGTCAATAAGCCCTTTGTCGATATCCTGTTTGAGGCTCCGCACAAACTCCGGAATATTTCCCTTTCCCGAAGCTTTGTTCAGGGCAATGATGCGCTCAACGATGTAGGCGACGAGCATCAGAATCAGCGCCATAAGCACAGAGACAACCGGGCCACCCTTCCATATAGCATGAAAAATAGACTCCGGAGGAGTGGTGCCCATCCAGACATAAAAGAGCAGAGAGACCGCGTAGGTTACTGCAATGAGTATCCCCGTAAAAAAACCCTGTTTCATAGACTCTTATTTTTTTTTGACTATTCTGAGAGGTAAACGAAGCATTATGAACCGCCCTGCAATTTGCTATACTGTGACGCGGATTTGAAAGCAAACCCGGCACCCTGTTCTGGTACCCGAAAGAGTTGAACGGCAGAGCCCCGTCAACGTATCAAGGGTTCAGAATGTCAAGTTAGTAAATAAGCTGGCAATTTTTCAACAGTAATCGTTCATTAAAGGAAAAAAGCACGTGTTCCTGCAACAATATTCAAGACATACAGGCGCATGATCCCTCCGGCAATCGTTGACGAGGTACGTCAGACAGCAGACATTGTCGAGGTTATCTCTGATTACCTGACACTTCAGCCTTCGGGACGCAACTACAAGGCTCTCTCTCCCTTCACTGCGGAGAAGACACCCTCATTTTTTGTTTTTCCCGACAATCAAATTTACAAATGTTTTTCGACCGGCAAAGCTGGCAACGTCTTTTCCTTTGTCATGGAGATGGAAAAGCTCCCCTTTCCTGAAGCGGTAGAGCTGGTTGCCCGGCGCTCGGGCTTCGACCTCACCCGCTTTACCGAAAAAAAAGAGCCCAAATCTGCACATGAAGAGAGCATGACAGAGACCCTCCGCTGGGCAGCAAAATTTTTTCACGCAAAACTCTCAAGCGGAGAGGGAAAAGCGGGTTATGACTACCTGACAACTGAGCGAGGTTTGACGGAACAGACAATCCAGACCTTTGGCCTTGGCTATGCGCCCGACGCATGGGATCGTCTCTTTACCGAGGCAAAGCGCACGGGAATAGCGCAGGAGCAGCTTATTGATCTCGGGCTCATCACAGCAAAGAAGCAGGGAAACTCCTGGTTCGACACCTTCCGCAACAGGGTGATCTTTCCCATTTTTTCTGTGGGCGGTACTGTTGTCGGCTTTGGCGGACGCACTCTTGAAAAGGAGACACAAACGCCCAAATACCTCAATTCACAGGAGAGCAAGCTCTTTGAAAAATCAAAGCTCCTCTATGGACTGCACGCGGCAAAAAATGAGATCCGGCGGATGGAGAGCGCACTGCTTGTTGAAGGGTACATGGATGTTCTGGCCCTGCACCAGGCGGGTATGACCAATGCGGTAGCCTCATGCGGCACCTCACTGACACGTTACCAGGCAAAAATTTTGACCCGTTACACCAACCGCGTGCTCTTCATGTATGATGCCGACTCTGCAGGACAAAAATCAATGATGACCGGAATCGATATTCTTCTTTCAGAGAACCTTACCCCCTTCGTCATCATGCTTCCAAAAGGTGACGATCCCGACACCTTTGTTCGTCGTGAAGGGCGTCAGAAATTTTTGCAGTTCGCCGAGGAGAAGATGCTTTCGTTTCAGGATTTCCAGCTCCGTTTTTTTAAGGAGTCGGGAAATTTTGAGCAGCCTGAGACAAAGACCAAAGCGATCAGGACAATGGTACACACCATCTCACTCATTCCTGACCGTATCCGCCAGGAGCTCTATTTGCAGGATCTGTCGAAAAAACTTGCCATCACCCAGGAGGCGCTCAAGGAACTTCTTGGCAGTGAAAAGGCGGTGCAGGAAAAGAGAAGATCAGCAGAGGAGAGCCGGCAGGAGGTGGCACCACCACGCAAGCCTGAAGCGGAGCTCTCCGTACTCGAAAAGACCTTTTTGAAAGCGCTGCTTGAGAGCACCCAGTACGGAAATACCGTGCTCGAATTTGCCGCTTCGCATGAAGAGATGCTGGAGTTGCCACACCGGGTGGCACAGCAGATTTTTACCCATCTGATCCGTCGTTACCGGGCCACAGCCAACAATGCGGAGGAACGGATAGATATTGCAACCGAGATAAGTCAGTTCAGCACTCCTGAATCGAGAGATCTTGCCGCAAGTTTGCTCATTGATCAGCCTATCAGCAAAAAGTGGCTCGAACAATCCAACGTCCACGCCGATAACGCAAAACGGTGCCTTGGGATGTTCCTTGACGGCTTCAAAAACCTTATTCTTGAACCCCTGGTAGCTCAAAAAAACCGTCTCACCGAAAGCATTCGGGTTGAAAGTGATACGGATCGCGAAATTGAGCTGTTGAGGGAGAAGATTGTGCTCGATAAGAAAATCCAGAAAACCTCCCGTGATCTGAAAAAAATGATCACCTCCATTCTCGAAAACAGTTGACAACCTTCACCCCGCACCATTAACAATGCGGGGTGAGGCTTATACAAATAGCTACACGTTGTACCCTTCAATCGGGTTGCGCAGGCAGAGTGCCTTGATCTCCTCACGGACAGTGCGGCAGACATCAGCGGCATCAGCCTTTTCAGCCGATGAGATCACCCGGTCGATAAGCTCAACAACAAGGGTGCTATCGGCCTCCTGCATTCCTCTTGTGGTCATGGCGGGGGTACCGATGCGGATACCACTCGTCACAAAGGGCGATTTGTCGTCAAAAGGCACCATGTTCTTGTTGACAGTGATGCCTGCTGCGTGCAGGAGGTTCTCGGCAACCTTGCCGGTAACACCCTTGTTACGCAAGTCAAGCAGCATGAGATGGTTTTTGGTGCCACCGCTGACAATGTTGTAGTCGAGCGAGAGAAACTTTGCCGCCATCGCTGCGGCATTTTTGATGACCTGGGCCGCATAGTCGCGGAACGCAGGCTGAAGCGCCTCACCAAAAGCAACCGCCTTGCCAGCGATGATGTGCATCAGGGGGCCGCCCTGGATGCCCGGCATCACTTCGGCGTCCATCACCTCCGACATCATCTTGAGGCGTGAACCTGTTTTTGTCTTGACGATAATGCCCATAGGATTTTCGAAGTCGGTGCCCATCATAATCATGCCACCCCTCGGACCGCGAAGGGTCTTGTGGGTGGTGGTGGTCACAAAGTGGCAGTGCGGCATAGGATCGCCCAGAAAACCGGCGGCAATAAGGCCAGCAGGATGAGCGATATCGGCCATCAAAAAGGCCCCGACCTTGTCGGCAATTGCGCGGAAAGCCTTGACATCAAAACCCTGTGAATAGGCGCTTGCGCCAGCAATAATCAGTTTTGGACGAACCTTGAGGGCAAGTTCCTCAACCTTGTTCATATCAATGCGACCCGTTTCGCGATCAACACCGTAGGAGTGCGCATCGTACATCTGACCTGAAAAATTGACCGAACTGCCGTGAGTCAGGTGACCACCGTGCGACAAATCAAGCCCCATGATAGTGTCACCGGGTTTCAGCACCGCAAAAAGCACCGCCATGTTGGCGCTTGAGCCGGAGTGGGGCTGAACGTTGACATAGTCGCAACCAAAGAGCTTTTTGGCCCGGTCGCGAGCGAGGTTTTCGGCCACATCAACATATTCGCAACCACCATAATAGCGCTTGCCAGGATAGCCTTCGGCATATTTATTGGTCATCACCGATCCGCACGCCTGCATGACGGCACGACTGGTAAAGTTTTCAGAAGCAATCAGTTCAAGCGTTTCGGTCTGCCGCACGGTTTCGCTGGCAATAGAGTCGAAAAGCTCTTTATCCTGCAGTTGAAGGATATCGGTATCCATCGTCTTTCATTCCTTTTCCTGACGGAAGTTTACGGGTTGGTTGATGTTTTTTCAGAAGGGGTGCTCCCCGCTGCGCATGAACAGCCAATGATATGGCCAAGCTTGTCGCGCTTTGTATCGAGATAGATCTTATTCATCGGATTTGAGGCAATTTCAAGCGGAATGCGCTCAACAATTTCAAGGCCATACCCCTCAAGACCGACCACTTTTTTCGGATTATTGGTCATCAGCTTCATGTTGCGCACCCCAAGATCCTTGAGAATCTGTGCTCCAATGCCATAGTCGCGCAAATCAGCCTTGAATCCGAGCTGCTCATTGGCCTCGACCGTATCAAACCCTTCGTCCTGCAGGTTATAGGCTTTCAGTTTATTGATCAGGCCAATACCCCGGCCCTCCTGCATGAGGTAGACCAGCACTCCGCGTCCCTCTGCTTCAATCATCGTGAGTGCTGAGGCGAGCTGATTGCCACAATCGCAACGCAAAGAGGCAAAGGTGTCGCCCGTGGCACACTGTGAGTGCACCCTGACAAGAACCGGCTCATCGGTGGTAACGTCGCCCTTCACAAGAGCAACATGATTATGCTGGTCGGTAAATGATTCGTAGGCGATCAACCTGAACTCCCCGTAGATGGTCGGCAATCTCGATTCAACCGCCCGGTGCACCAGTTTGTTGCGCTGCATCTGATAAGCAACAAGTGACTTGATGGTGATAAGCTTCAAACCGTATTTCGCCTTGAGCTTGATCAGTTCGGGAAGCCTTGCCATGCTGCCGTCATCATTGAGAATCTCGCAAAGCAATCCGACAGGACTGCAACCCGCAAGATGAGCAAGATCAACCGCAGCTTCCGTATGGCCTACACGCCGCAGAACACCACCATCCATCGCCCGGAGAGGGAAAATATGGCCGGGACGCGAAAAATCGTCCGCCTTCGAAGCGAGATCACCAAGCATCTTGATGGTCATGAACCTGTCGTAGACTGAAATACCGGTGGTAACACCTTCAGCAATTGCATCAACCGATACGGTAAAGTTGGTCTCATGCTGGGAGGTGTTTCTCTGCACCATCGGATCAAGCTGCAACTCTCTGGCTCGATCCATGGTGACCGCCACACAAAGAAGACCCCGCGCCTCCTTCGTGATAAAATTGATCATGTCATAGCTCACCCGGTCGGCAGCGCCAATAAAATCGCCCTCATCCTCACGATCTTCGTCATCAATAACAATGACCAGTTTTCCTTTGCGAATATCCTCAAGCGCAGCATCAATAGTATCGAAATTCTTTATATCCATACTCCTTTATTACACCTTTTAGCAAGACAGAGAAGAGAAGAAGAGAGGGTAATGTAAAAAAAATCCTGAACCATTTTCACGAGGCAAAAAAAGATAGCAGAGAGAGGCGCAATCAGTCGCTTTGAGAAGCATAGGCATTTTTGTATACTGAAACGGTTTTTAAATATAAAAAGGTGAAGAACCACCTTTACACAGCTCTGAGCTGAAGCACCTTAAACCTGATCAAAATTGCATGACCATTCAAGCTTCCGACCTGATACAGGAGGTTACTGACCTTTCCAGAAAATTTCCGAAAGAGTGGCTCTTGAAGGCCAAACAGAACGGATTTTCCGATTTTCAGCTTGCTACCATTTTCAATACTTCAGAACCTTCCATAAGGGCGCTCAGAAAAGAGTACGGCATTGAGTCCGTCTTCAAGACTGTCGATACCTGTGCCGCAGAGTTCGATGCCAAAACACCCTACCACTACTCGACCTACGAGGAGGAGAACGAATCCATCTCTTCCGAGCGGAAAAAAGTGATTATTCTCGGCGGCGGCCCGAACCGGATTGGCCAGGGAATCGAATTTGACTACTGTTGTGTGCAGGCGGTCTTTGCCCTCAGAGAGGCTGGCTATGAAACCATCATGGTCAATTGTAATCCTGAAACGGTTTCGACCGATTACGATATAGCCGATAAACTCTACTTTGAGCCACTCACCTTTGAAGACACCATTCGCATCATAGAGCACGAAAAGCCTCTCGGTGTCATTGTCAGCTTTGGAGGTCAGACGCCACTGAAACTCTCGACAAAACTCCATGAGGCGGGCGTCACCATCCTCGGCACCTCCTCAAAAGGGATTGATCTGGCCGAAGACCGCAAAAAATTTGGTGCACTTCTCGAAGAGCTCAATATACCCCATCCTGAATACGGCACAGCCATCAACTTCGAAGAGGCGAAAGAAATTACCCAACGAATTGGCTACCCTGCCCTGATTCGACCAAGCTACGTTCTTGGCGGACGGGCAATGAAAATTATCTACAGTGATGACTCACTCAAAGAGTATGTCGATCAGGCCCTCTTTATTACTGATAAATATCCCCTGCTGATTGACCGCTTTCTGGAAACTGCCGTTGAATTCGACATTGATGCCCTTGCCGACAGCACCGACTGCGTCATCAGCGGTATCATGCAGCATGTTGAGGCCGCAGGCATACACAGCGGCGACTCCACCTCTATTTTACCCTATCACAACATCAGCCCCAAGGCCATTGCCCTGATGAAGTCCTACACCCGAACCCTTGCAGAAAGTCTCAAGGTTGTTGGGCTGATGAACATCCAGTATGCCGTCCAGAACGAAAGCGTCTACGTCATAGAGGTCAATCCAAGGGCCAGCCGTACGGTACCGTTTGTCGGCAAAGCCACGGCGATCCCGGTTGTAAAAATTGCAACCCGCGTCATGCTCGGCGAAAAGCTCTGCGACCTGCGCCAGGAGTGTGACCTGAAAGATTGCGATGAGCTCGGCATGAAGCATCTTGCCATCAAGGAACCGGTCTTCCCCTTCTCCAAGTTCGTAAAATCAGGTGTCTACCTGGGCCCCGAGATGCGATCAACCGGTGAAGCGATGAGCCTGGCCGATAAATTTCCTGAAGCGTTTGCCAAAGCCTACCAAGCCGCAAACATGCAACTCCCCCTCTCCGGCGCGGTCTTCATCAGTGTCAACGACCAGGATAAAAACCAGCGCATCATCGACATTGCCGAAGCGCTCTTCCGGATGGATTTTGATCTGGTTGCCACAGCGGGCACACACCAGTTCCTGACGGAGCATAACATTGAGTGCAAGAAGGTTTTCAAGGTGGGAGAAGAGGGACGACCGAACATTTTCGACATTATCAAACATGGCAAAATCAACTTTGTCATCAACACCCCAAGGGGCGAAAAAGCGTTGCACGATGAAGAGGCAATAGGAGCGGCATCAGTGCTGAGCAACGTCCCCTTTGTTACCACCATCGAAGCGGCCGAAGCATCGGTACAGGCCATCGACTGCATCCGCCACCAGGAGTTCGGCGTCAAAAGCCTCCAGGAGTATGCCTCCTATCGCAACAAGTAGAGGGGGATCAAGCCAATCATGCGCCTCCGTCAAAAAGAGGCGCTACAAAAAAAGGTTGACCATGCACGAAGCACACCAGAAACATCTTGACGAGTCTATACAACTGGAACTGAACCTTGCGACGCTCTACACCATCTTTAATGATACTTTTGCGGAGGATGAGGATTTCTGGTGGGAGCTTGTCATGGAGGAGAGAGCACACGCCGCGCTGCTCCAGCAGGAAAAAAAACAGCCCCATCAAAGGGAGTTTTTTCCGGAAAACCTGTTAGCCAAAGAGCTGCAATCACTCATTGAGGCCAACGCAAGAATTGTGCAACTCCTCGGCAACTATAAAACGACTCCTCCATCAAGAAACGAAGCCCTGCTCGTTGCATACGATCTTGAAATGGCCGCAGGAGAGTCCCATTTTCAGCAATTTCTCGACTGCCCCACCAGCTCTCCTGCTGCAAATATTTTCAAACAGCTCAATCAGGATGACTGCAACCATGCGGCAAGAATTCTTGAATACCGAACAAAAAACCTTATTGAATAAAAACGCCCCCTCTTTCGATTTCCCCCTGAAACATTATCTGCTGATGAGGCTGGCTGGAGCTGTAGCATCAAAATAATCACGTAACACAATGGCAATATTGCTGATAAAATAGTTTCTTGTATGGGGAGCGGGGCTCATGCGCCCCTCATTCAGGCTCAACGGTGGCCTGACAATTACAAAAAAAGGGAGGCAAATAATGATTAACAGCAGAAAAATTGAAGAGTTACATCCTCATGTGCAGAACTTGTGCAAGCGTTTTCTGGATGAGTGCGAGTTGGCCGGAATTGATGTTTTGATAACAAGCACGTATCGAGATCATGAAAGTCAGAATGCACTCTACAACCAGGGCAGAACACTTCCTGGCCATGTTGTTACAAATTGTCGGGGAGGCCACTCGTTTCATAATTGGCGAGTTGCGTTTGATGTTGTCCCCTTGCGTTTTGGAAAACCTGTGTGGGGGACAACGGGTGCAGATGGTGAACTTTGGCAACGTATTGGTTCTCTTGGCCAGTTATGTGGGCTTGATTGGGCTGGCAATTGGACAACATTTAAAGAGTTGGCACATTTTCAATACACTAACGGCTTGACCTGTGCCGATTTTCAAAATGGCAAATCGTTAATCGCGTAATTGTAACACAGGGGCGGAAAGGTCCCGCCCCTGCGCTGCATCACAAACTGACAAACTGCTGCTCACAATTTCCCTGCCCATCAACAAGCAATTCACTGTAACGCTGCGGAGTGTAGCGGAAACTACCTCCATTGACAAAGGATACTCCCTGAATGGTATAGAACTGAAAGCGGTGAAAATGGCCATGCAACACCACCCTGGCGCCGAGATTCTGCATGAGGGCGAGAAACTCTTCACGGTTTTTCAACTCCATGGTCCAGTCGAAAGCCTGGTCAAGCAGTGAGTCCGTTCCATAAACCCTGTACGCATGGTGGCAGAGCCCGATGACAAAAGAGCCTTTCAAAGAGGCAAGCACACTTTCATGACCGAGGGCACGCAACTGGCCGGAAGTAATAACCCCTCTGGAACCAAGCGGATTATCAGCGGGGTACCAGGGGTAAACCGAATTGAGTGCTACAAAAGCGATCTTCACACAAGGATAGTTGATGATTTTTAGAAAGGGAAATGCCGCGCCCCCTTGCCCCTCATCCGTTATCAGCTCCTGAAAAAAAAGACAAAACTCTGCCAGCTTGCGCTCAAATGCCTTTTTCCTGACCGACTGAAGAGGGTTCAGTGCATTATAAAAGCGCATCTCCTCCTCAAGATTGATCAGATCATGGTTACCGACAATAATTGTTGTTTTTTCCCAATGATACCATCCATGATCCTCCAGTTTTTCGCGAACAACACACCAGTCTGCCGGGTCAGCGTTATTGCTCAGATCCCCTGAAATAACCAGATGATCAAACCCTTCCGTGTTGAAATGGTCAAGCATACGCTTAAAATCATCAAGCTGACGACGATCCTGTCTTCCGGAAAAATGAAGATCCGATAAATGCGCTATTTTTATGTTCTCTTTAATCAATTTCTTTTAGGCTTGCGGTTTTTAATTCTAAAACAGTAAATTGGCCATACATTTTCAATCTGGCATTAACCAACCTGCAACAAAAAGCATCGAGATTACTGCCTTTATTTCAACCTGCTGATGCAAAGCAAAGACCAGCCCTGATCAATTATGCAAAATAAAATAACATCCCTGAAAGAACTGTCAAGAAATCTTTGGTGGTCATGGGATACTGAAGCGAAACAGATTTTCGAAGAGCTCTCCCCTCTGCTCTGGGAAAGGAATAATCACAATCCTGTCGAACTGTTACAGCACATCTCCAACGATGAACTGACCGCCCGCTGCCAGTTCGAGTACGGAAAAAAAATAGAGGCGGTCTCCACACGTTTTGCCGCCTACATGAACGACAAGGAGACCTGGGCAGCCAAAAACACTCCCGAACTGGTGAAAAACCCTGTTGCCTATTTCAGTGCTGAATTCGGCATTCATGAAAGTGTGAGAATTTATTCGGGCGGACTCGGTGTTCTTGCCGGAGACCACCTGAAATCGGCCAGCGACCTTGGCATTAATTTTATTGGCATTACCCTGTTTTACAAAGAGGGCTACTTCCGCCAGTACCTCAACCAGGATGGATGGCAGACCGAAAACTACCCGCTTCAACACCCGGAAAGCCTTCCGATTGAAAAAGTGACCGATGCTGAGGGCAATGACCTGATCATTTCGGTTAATATAGCACAAAGTGAAGTTTTTGCACAGGCATGGCGCCTCAAGGTTGGCCGCGCTACACTCTATCTGCTCGACACCAATATTACGGCCAATGAACCCCATTACCGCGACATCTGCTGCCGCGTCTATGGCGGTGACCAGAATATGCGTATCAACCAGGAGATTCTCCTCGGTATCGGCGGCGTAAAACTTCTCGACAAACTTGGCGAAGAGCCAACGGTCTATCACATGAACGAGGGCCACTCAGCATTTCTGACACTCGAACTGCTTGCCAAAGAGCTTGCCAAAGGAGTTTCGGAAACAGATGCAATGGCAACGGTCCGTTCACGCTGCGTCTTCACCACGCACACTCCGGTTCCTGCAGGTCATGACCGCTTTTCGAGAGATATGATGCATTACACCTTCGACAGGTATCTTTCAGCGATCGGGATGAGCTTCGATGACCTGATGAGGCTTGGTTCTGAAGACACCAACAATATTTACGGTCTCTTCACCATGACGGTGCTTGCACTGAACCTTTCGCGCACGGCAAACGGTGTTTCAAAACTTCACGGAGAGGTTTCACGAGTCATGTGGCAGCACCTCTACGCTGGCAAGAGCGTTGATGAGGTGCCCATCGGTCATATCACCAACGGTGTGCACGCCAGCAGTTGGACCTGTGGCCATACCGCCCTGTTCTGGAATAAATTCGGAGTCAGTATTGACGAAATGTCGCTCTCACCCGAAGCGGCTGAAGCGGTTCTGGCAAAAGTGACCGACAGCGAACTATGGTCGCTCCGCTACATCCTGAAACGCAACCTTTGCGACTTTATCGACCGCTATCTGGCCAACCAGCTTTTTCACCAGCACCTCAATTCGTGTCAAACCGAATATGATACACTGAAATCAGCGAAAAACACCTTCTCTCCCGACGTTCTGACCATAGGCTTCGCAAGACGTTTTGCTACCTACAAGCGCGCACCACTTATTTTCAGGGATCTTGAGCGCCTGAACAGAATCATCAATAATGAAACCAGACCGATGCAGATCGTTTTTGCCGGAAAGGCACATCCGCATGACGATGCCGGCAAAGACTATATCCGCCAGATTGTCCAGCACTCCCGCCGCTCAGAGTTCAACGGCAAGGTTATTTTTCTTGAAAACTACAACCTCGGTGTTGCAAAACGGATGGTCTCAGGCGTTGATGTCTGGCTGAACACCCCGGTAAGACCAATGGAGGCGAGCGGTACATCAGGTGAAAAGACCGTACTGCATGGCGGACTCAATTTCAGTGTTCTTGATGGCTGGTGGCCTGAAGCCTACAACGGCGAGAATGGTTTTTCAATCGCCAACGGCGAATGCTTTGAAAATCATGAAGAGCAGGACAGCTTTGATGCGGAAAAAATGTACAGTACTCTGGAAAACCAGATCATACCAGCATTTTACGAGCGCAACGAAGAAAACATCCCTGTACTGTGGCTCAAAAAAATCCGGAACGCCATTGCTACCATTGCTCCAGAGTACAACACCCACAGAATGGTGCGTGACTATGCAACCAAATACTATCTGAACAGAAAAGATTAAGGCTTCGTCTTGCATCTCTTTTTTACTCCTGATTGGCTCCATCACAGCCAGTCAGGAGTAAATTTGTTCTCATCCTCTCTCAAGCAACGCCATGAACCACAACGAAATCCCCGATACTCCACCCTGTGCTGCACTCTCTCTGGGCCGGGGGCTTGAATTGAAATCGCCGGTACTCCTTGCATCAGGCACCGTCTCTTATGGCGAAGAGCTGAGTCAACTCTGTGATCTTTCCAAAATCGGCGGCATCGTCACCAAGGCCATCTCCCTTGAGCCAAGAGCGGGCAATCTTCCCCGGCGCATCGCTGAAACACCATCGGGCATGATTAACGCAATCGGTCTGGCCAATGTGGGAGTAGAGCGCTTCATTACTGAAAAGGTGCCCTTTCTCCGCCAACTCAAAACGAGCATCATCGTCAATATTGCCGGACGTTCAATCGACGAGTACTGTGCAGTTGTTGCGCAGCTTGACCAGGTCGAGGGGCTCAGCGCCTACGAAATCAACCTCTCCTGCCCGAACGTCAAGGGGGAGTGCATGATTATGGGAGTGAACCGGGAGGCCACCTTCGAAATTGTTTCGGAACTGCGCAAAATTACCAGGCGCCATCTCATGATAAAGCTGACGCCAAACGTCACCTCCATCAGCTCCATTGCCCTCGCTGCCCAGGAGGCCGGTGCCGACTCCCTCTCGCTCATCAACACAGTCGTCGGCATGGCTATCAATTATAAAACCCGCAGGCCTCTTTTGAAAAACATTACAGGAGGTCTTTCCGGTCCGGCAATCAAGCCTATTGCCCTTGCAAAAGTGTGGGAGGTCTACAATGCTGTTGCCATTCCCATTGTGGGCATGGGAGGCATTGCGTGCTTTGAGGATGCCATGGAGTTTTTCCTTGCAGGCTCAAGCGCCATTCAGATCGGCACCATGAACTTTGTCTATCCCGATATCGGCGAAAAGGTGGCCACCGCCATTGAAGAGTACTTTTCAGCACCGGGCGCAATCCCCCTCAAGGAATACACCGGAACGCTTCTCACCGATTAACCCTTAAAACCCCCAGGAACCATGCGTATTGGAATTGGTATTGATGTACACCCATTTGCCGAGGGCCGAAAGCTGGTCATCGGTGGCGTTCATATCCCCGGACACAACGGTCTTGAGGGGCACAGTGATGCCGACGTTTTACTCCATGCCGTCAGCGACGCCCTTCTTGGAGCAGCAGCCCTTGGAGACATCGGCCTGCACTTTCCCAACACCAGCCCGGAGTTCAAGGATATCGACAGCATGATTCTGCTCCGGCATGTCGGAAAGCTTCTTGAAAAAAATGGTTACCAGATTGTGAACGTCGACAGCATGCTACTTCTTGAAGAGCCTAAAATCGCTCCCTACATTACCGACATGCGCAAAAACATTGCACGCTGTCTCAAGGTTGAAATCGGAGCGATCTCTGTCAAGGCAACCACCAACGAAAAACTTGGCTACATCGGGCGTGTTGAGGGCGCTGCTGCACATGCGGTCTGCCTCATTCGGCAAGCCTAAGCACCAACCTCACCTCTGAGAATGGTCACTGGCACATAGCGTGTCGCCTTTCTTGCCGGGCTCCACGAAGAGATCACGGCAATAAGGATACCGAACACTATGACGATCAAATGGGCATCGGCCATCTCAATAATGTTGATCCGGTCACTCTTCAACACCCCGGCCGTCGTTGCCTCAAAACGGATAGAGGCTACTAACTGGCAAATCAAGTGACCAATCGGACTGCCGATAAGCACTCCGAGAACACCAATCATAAACCCCTCAAGCATGAAAATACGGGTAACATCCCGCCCCGCCATCCCCATGGAACGCATGATGGCGATATCCTTGACTTTTTGCAGAATGACCGTCGTCATGACGGATGAAACACCGAGCCCTGCCACCACAAACACAAACCCGACAAGAACCAGCGTAATGAGTGCATTGCGGTTATAAAACTCAATAACATTACGGTTGGTTTCATCCCAGCTCTCGCTTTTATAACCACTGAGCGCCTCCACCCTGTCGGAAGTCTCATGGGCACGTTCAACATGAGCCGTCCTCAGGCCGATACCACTCACCGAATTGGAAGCTACTCCCTCCATCCGCTGGGCAAGAGAGAGGTTAACGTAGGCCTCACGCTCATCCTTTGCATTAAAGCCGCTGCTGAAGCGCCCCACAACCGTTACAGGAAACTCTTCGCTGTTTTTTGTCACAAGCACAACTCTGTCGCGATAGTGGACATTGAGTTTTTTTGCCAGAAGATCACCAACCAGCACACCATTGGGCGTAGAGGCCAACTCGTTGAGGGCATCTGGATCGAGAAGGTTCTTTTTCAAGCCCGCTATCTCAGCCTCAAGATGAGGTACAACGCCCCTCACAATGCAGGGGGTAAAGCGGGTTTTATTGCGGGCAATCACCTTGCTGAGCACAAAAGGTGAAATGCTGCGAAGCTCCTCGACAGGGCGAATCCTCTCCACAACTTCAGCATAGTTCTTGATGACCTCCGCTTCATTCTGATTAATAGTTCTGGTCACCATCGAAATCATGCTGCCCTGCTGGCCGATAATGTTGTCGGGCACCAGCGGTAGCACCCTTTCAGCACCAATCACCACATGGGGGGCCGTATCGATCACCTTTGTAATAACATTCGATGATGAGCCGCGTGATACGGCAATGGTCGTCACAAGCATGGCCGAACCAACGGCCACACCAAGTGCAGTAAGGAGTGTCTGCCGTTTTCTCTCCTTCAGGTGCACAAAAGCAATCCTCGCCTGATCTCTGTAGTTCATGAAAAAAGCTGTTGTTCAATCATCTTCCGAGTGTAGAGTCTGTTATTAAATTTTGAGAGTTGTCAGTTGAAAAATCACACAAAAAATCTATCTTGACTCCAAGAAGCAGAGGAGGTTTTTCTCTGACAAATAAAGAAATTCGACCATTAAATACTAACCTTGACATCGAAACAGGAGAACATAACTGTGAAAAAAATTGGTATCCTTACCAGCGGCGGCGATTGTGGCGGGCTTAATGCCGTGCTGAAGGGCGCTGCAATGATGGCTCTCTCAAAAGGGCTGGAACTCTTTATTATTCCCAACGGCTACGCCGGTTTATACAACCTTGTTGACCAGGAGACAATTGTCCGGCTCGATCAGGTTCGCCTCGACCGCTTTGACGCAAGTTTTGCCGGATCAGAAGCGGGCCATTCGAGAGTTAAAATCAAGGCCATAAGCAATCCTGAAAAGTACAACCGCATCAAGGCCGGCATGAAAAAATTCAGCATTGATGCACTCATTATCAGCGGAGGCGACGATTCAGGCAGCGTCATGGTCGATTTGAACCAGCAAGGGATTCAGTGCATCCACGCACCCAAAACCATGGATCTCGACCTTCAGACCTATTCGGTCGGCGGAGACTCCACCATCAACCGCATTGCACAGTTTGTGCATGACCTTAAAACAACCGGCAAAACCCACAACCGGGTACTCGTCACCGAAGTGTTCGGACGTTATGCAGGCCATACCGCTTTCCGCAGCGGCGTTGCGGCTGAGGCTGACTGTATTCTCATCCCCGAAATTCCAACCGACTGGGATGTGGTGTACCAGCACCTTGCAGAGCGCTTTACCCGCCGGATCAGAGAGAGCGACGTCCACAGCGGCACCTATACCGTTGTTGTTGCGGAAGGGGTAAAAAATGCCGACGGTACCGATATTGTTGATGAATCGGCAGGCATTGACGCCTTCGGTCACAAAAAACTTGCCGGTGCAGGAAAATTCACCTGCCAGCAGATTCAGAAGAGGATGAAAGCCGATCCGGCCATGCCGATTTTCATGAAAGAGACCGGCATGTTTGTCGAAGGTGTCTATGAAATTCCGGAAGTCCGTGAAATCCATCCAGGCCACCTTGTCCGTTCCGGCAACTCTTCAGCCTACGACATCAACTTCGGCTTCGAAGCCGGTGCGGGTGCCATACTGCTCCTGCTCGACGGAAAAACCGGCGTCACCATCTCCAAGGTCAAGGGACGCAAGGTAGAGTTTATCGAATCGAGCAAGGCGATTGTACAGCGCCACGTCGATTTGGACCACATCGCCATGTATGAGTCACTCGGCATCTGCTTTGGCCGAAAACCCGCCATCTACGACCCGATTTTACGTGAAGTCGAAGGCGTTTACGAAAGAATTTACTGATCTTTTCATGGTTTCGGACATAAAAACCCCGCAACAGAACGCGGGGTTTTTATATCTTGAGCTTTACTCCTGTCTAATACCATTAACACCCAATACCTGCA
>SESG01025853.1_pt1 | contig 30624 bp, 25 predicted proteins | sample 3171421 | NCBI WGS metagenome assembly SESG01 (sample SAMN10866946, study PRJNA518727) | freshwater metagenome | biome: subpolar coniferous forest; feature: holomictic lake; material: water; isolation source: holomictic Lake 227, 6 m and 8 m depth | place: Canada: near Kenora, Ontario | collected...
AATGGCGAAAATTGATGAAGTGAAAGCACGAATTGATTGGCTAAAAGAATTATTCAAAATTGTAGTTGCTGTGATGGTGGCTGATATTGCAGGAATGGCTAAATTGTATTTGGACAAAACCATTGATGAAGTATTTTATATGGGGGGTTTGCTTTTGCCCGTTTTAGTAGTTGTTTGTATCGTCATCAGTAGAAAAATGGAACGTAAAATGAGTGAATTGGAGCATTTATAATGGCTACATTAGTGATGATTTTGGCATTTGTAATGATTGCTGCGGTGTTGATTTATCCCGTTTTGAAGGTGCATTAGTTGTAAACTGAAAACCCCGCCGGACGAAAGGAAGGCGGGGGGTTTTTATTCAAGCAAAGCCCCCCTAACCCCCCTTCAAAAAGGGGGGAAGATTCCGCCTAAGGCGGTAGAGCAAAAGAAGTTTTGTGCTTTACCCGCGATAGGCGGGGCTTTTTCTCCCCCCTTTTTGAAGGGGGGTTGGGGGGCTCTGCTCTAATGTTGGAGGAGGAAAAGATGTTGCCCTATTCAGAAACGTCGAAAGTATTGGCGCGGGAATTGCGAGATTAAAGCACAGCCCCCCTGCCCCCCTTCAAAGGGGGGAAAGCAAAAAGCGGGTGATGGTTTCATCCGGTTGACCTGATAAAAAGCTCTGCTTTCCGAAAGGAAGGTGGGTTTTTTTGCTTTCCCCCCTTTTGAAGGGGGGCAGGGGGGATGTGCTTTAAACGTGGAGGAGGAAAATGCTGGAATCGGTGGGTTTGAACGTAATTCAGTTTGACCATTCGCCGGTTTTTAAGGAATTAGAAATGCGAGATTAAAGCACAGCCCCCCTGCCCCCCTTCAAAGGGGGGAAAGCAAAAAGCGGGTGGTGATGGTTTCATCCGTTTGACCTGATAAAAAGCTCTGTCTTCGGATGGGGCTTTTTTGTTGTGTTATGATTTGCGGGTGAATTTGAAACCAATTGGAGAAATGAAAAATGAGCGTTGTGGCTTTGCATTTGTATGAAAAACTGAATGATGCACCTGACGATAAAGCCCGTTCAAAAGCGATTGTGGAAGCCTTTAGTGAATTGGAAGAACGTTATCCCGATTTGAAAGAAACCGCAACGAAACGAGATTTGAGTGAAACTGAATTGCGGTTGCAAAAAGAAATTCAAGCGACAAAGTTAGAAATCAAGACGGTTGAAGCGAATTTGCAAAAGGAAATTCAAGCGACAAAGTTAGAAATCAAGACGGTTGAAGCGAATTTGCAAAAGGAAATTCAAGCGACGAAGTTAGAAATCAAGACGGTTGAAGCGAATTTGCAAAAGGAAATTGAAAAAACACGACTTGAGATTGAAAAAACTCGTGTTGAAATGAGACAAATGGAAATGAATTTTGCCAAAACGGTTCACAAGCAAACGCTTTGGATTATTGGGGCGATTGGTTCGATAATTATGAGTATTCGTTTGCTCGAATGGTTTTTGACGCATTTACCGCATTGATTTTGTGATGAGAAGCGGTTGATGTTTTAACCTGCTTTGCTTGATGTGGTTGTAAAATGAAAGCCGCGCCGGACGAAAGAAAGGCGGGGGTTTTTGTTGTGTTATGATTTGTGGGTGGTTTTTAATTTTGGAGAATTTGAAAATGACAGGCAAAAAATTGAAAGAGAAAAAGTTGATATTTTTCAAAAATAAACTAAACTCCAATCAATTTTTACTTCGTCGTATTTGAATTCCATTATGTCTTTCTTTATTCGCTTTAGTTTTGTGGTTTTTTAGTGTTGCTGCAATTGGTAGCACCGCTAATTCACGCCCATAAAAACGAGCAATTTAGCATTGGCTCATCGTTTCACCTTCCAGAATTTGAACAAGTTAATGCAATTCCTGCATCCTAAGTTCGAGTTCAATTTTAAAAGAATTTACTTTTTGATTTTAAAACACAGAGGAAAACATCATGACTACTCCATTTACAGTTTTTTCAGGTGCAACATCTGCCTTAACAAATGCACTTTTAGCACCCAATTCTGGCATTTCAGTTAGCAATATCGCACTTAATGCGTCTGCTTCGGATGCCGTTAATCTTTACGACGGCTCTCTTTTACCACTTGGTATTGGCGCGGGGTTATTACTTACTTCTGGCACGACACCAGGGACAATCAATACATCAACCAGCTTTGGGCAAGACAATACTGTTTACGATTCAATCACGGGTATTGCTATCAATTATGATAATGGCGATGCCGATATAAACGCAGTTGTTAATACCGTTTTTCAAACGCAATCTTACGATGCGACAACTCTTGCATTTGATTTTACTGTCTCAGATCAAAATGCTACGTCGGTAACGTTCGATTTAGTGATGGGGTCTGATGAGTACCCAGAATGGGTTGATGCGTTTGTTGATTCAGCGGTTGTTATTGTTAACGGTGTGAATTACGCGCTGTTTAATCATAACGCTTACAACCCGTTAAGTGTTCTTAGTCAAAATCTTGCAGCGGGTTATTTTCAAGACAATGCCAATAATGTGTTGCCCATTGAGTATGATGGTGTGAGCCAGGTGCTAAAAATTGTTGCACCCATTAACGCAGGTATAACGAACCACATCAAAATTGGTATTGCCGATACAGGTGATCACGTTTTAGACACTGGTATTCTTATCGCCAATTTATCAGCGGGTACAACACCAGGTTCAGGAGTTGTCGCCACACAACCAGATACAAGCACCGTAGGCAATGACACTGTAACGGGTTCGGTTAAAGACGAATACTTAGATTTACAAGCTGGGGACGATATTGCTTACGCGGGTGCGGGGGACGATATTGTGGTAGCGGGTGCTGGTAATGACACTGTCTATGCGGGTACGGGTAACGATGAAATTAAAGGTGATGCGGGGGATGACAGTATTGATGGTGGTGATGGAATTGACACTGCTGTTTATGCTGGTTCAAAATCAGATTACCAATTTTCGTATGATTCCGTTACGGGCTTAGAAACAATTAGTAATTTAGCTGATGGGATTGATACGTTACAAAATGTTGAAAATATCAAATTCAAGGACGGAACGTTTGAGTTAGTAAATGGAAATCTTTCATTGTTAACAGCTAGCACTGTACCAACACCACCTAGCAACACACCAGGCATGATTTTCATGACTGGAATTGCAATGACAGGACAAACATTAACTGTGAATGTGTCTGATGTTGATGGTATCAACGGCTCTGTTAGTTGTATTTGGCAATCAAACGGTCAGAATATCCCCGATGCAGTTAGTAACACTTACGTTATTTCTGATGCAGATATTGGTTCAAATATCACCGCCATTGCCACTTACGTTGATAACAAAGGTAATTCAGAAACACTTTTAAGTAATCCAAAAAGTATTATCGCGGCGAATAACGGCGATTTCTCCATTTCCTTGCTCAACATGACAGCACCGATTGGTGCGAGTGTTGTCAATCCACTCACAACGTTAGTTCAAAATGCAATTGATTTAGGCGTTCAACCTACTGAAGCAAATATCATTGTCAAAAATGTTTTGGGCATCGCTTCAAGTGTTAATTTACAACACTACGATTCATTGTTTGTTTTGAATAATCCAACCGCTTTCACAGCTACAGAGCTAAAACTTGCACTTGCAGTGGAAAAAATTGCAGTTGAAGTAGGGATGACGACTTCCCTGGGTGGAGATGAAAATGGCATAGGTTTAACCGAAGCCATTTTGAATTCGTATGAAAACGGGACACCGCTAAATTTAAAAGATGAAGCAACGATTGCAAATATTCTGGGTTTAAATTCGACCAATGCCGTAACACATGAAATTGTGGATCGTAATAAAAACATTAGCGAAGATGCAAAAAACATTGCCGATATTGACAGCCAATGGGCGCAAGCACAAGGTAGCCTAACTGGTAATGGTCTTATTTCTCAAAGCATTAGTGATTTTAGCGTTCATATCAATCAGGCTCCAATAGGCAGTACCGATGTTGTCTTGCAAAGTGGTTTGGTGAACCAGGATTATTACATTCAAGTTTCAGATTTACTCAGTGGTTTTTCTGACCCTGATTTAGAGGCGTTAAATGTTAATAATGTTAATTTAAATCCAGCGGTAGGAACGGTTATTGCGAATGATGGGATGACAATTACAATAGGTCTAACGCCTGATTATACCGGACCTGTTGAGTTCACATACGATGTCGTTGACCCTCAAAGCGCGTCTATTTCTGCAACGCAAATGTTTGTCATAAATTCGCCTAATCAAGCCCCGACCGTCACGTTAGAAAATACAACAGTGTCAGCGGATGAAAACACAAGTATCGCACCCGCGTTAAAAGTTGCAGATATTACAATTGTAGATGATGGTCAAGGCACTAATGTTGTTGGCTTAACCGGTGCAGATGCCGCTAAATTTGAAATTGTTAATAACGCTTTGTATTTAAAAACAGGCACCGTTCTGAATTATGAAGTTAAAAATCAATACGATGTCAATGTTGATGTGTCTGATGATGCTCTTGGTGTTACATTAAGTGATCCTTACACACTTCTCGTTAATGATGTGAATGAAGCACCCGTAATAACAGGTATTTCTGTGGCTAGTGCGACAGAAGATGGCGTTGTTACTTCAATTGATGCCTTAAAAAATGCTAGTGATGAAGATAAAAACAGCATTTTATCAATTCTAAATGTTGCAACATTGCCTGCGGGAATCACTTATGATTCAAATACTCATAATTTTTCATTAAATCCTGCAAATAGTGCATTTCAAGCTCTTGAAAAAGGTGAAAAATTCGCTGTAACCGTTGGTTATAGCGTAACTGACGATACTTTTGTTGCTCCCACGTCAGCAACGTTTAATGTTGTTGGTGTCAATGATGCTCCCACTGTATCAGCCGCTTTGAGTGCTTCCGTTATTGAAGGCGATGCGGTTGTTTCTTTGGCTGCTCTTTCAAATGCAAATGATGTTGATCATAACGCTACACTTTCGGTTGTTAACATACCAACAACTTTACCAGCTGGTGTGACTTATAACGCAACAACAAAAAGTTTTTCATTTGATCCAACTAATTCGGCTTACACATCATTAACAGCTGGGCAAGTTTCTAATGTAACGATTGGTTATGGTATTTCAGATGGGTTAGCCACAACATCTGATTCGGTCATTTTTAAAATTACTGGTATTGACACAGTCATAGTTACTCCGCCAACTAACACCACCATCAATGGCACAGCGGGCAATGATTCCATAACAGGAACGTCTGCTAATGATTCTATTAGTAGTGGTGCTGGCAACGACACTATAGACGGTGGACTGGGTGCTGATACGATGATTGGAGGCATTGGTGATGATTTATACATTGTTGATAAATCAAAAGATGTTGTTACCGAATCATCAAATCAAGGGACCGATACCGTTCAATCTTCTATCACTTATGAACTTAAGAGTAGTAATGTTGAAAATTTAACATTAACAGGCACAAATGCACTTGATGCTGTCGGCAATGATGCTAATAATGTTATCACTGGAAATTCTGGTAAAAATCAACTTGAAGGTGGTAGTGGCAACGATACTTTAATCGGCGGACTTGGCACCGATAGTTTATCTGGTGGTGCTGGATCTGATTTATTCAAATTTAACGTATTATCTGATAGTTCAGTTGGGACTGGGCGTGACGTTATTAAGGATTTTGTAGCCGGTGGCGACAAAGTAGACTTGAGTGCAATCGATGCAAACACGAAAGTAAGTGGTAATGACGCTTTTACAGCAACAATAGTCGCTTCATTCACTAAAGTTCCAGGGCAGTTGTGCTTTGTTCCCGCAACAAGCTCAACTACTCAGGCTATATTGTCTGGCGATACAAACGGTGATGGCGTAGCAGATTTTGAAATAGCAATGACTGGTGTTTTGACATTAACTTCTGCTTCAATAGTTTTGTAATTTTAAGTCCGTAGCACTTGTAGGTTTGAATCGTAACACAGCCTTTAATTTATAAGGCTGTGTTTAAATGTGAAATCCGCCCCACCACTAAACAAACATTTTAATAGCATTGAGTATAAATAATTAAATCCACGCTACGAGGGTTAAAACATAGCGTGAAAATGCAATTTAATCCCGTTAGGACTATTGTGACAAGTATAATCAACCTACTGTGTCCCCTTTTTTAACAGATTTAGAACCCCATTCTGTTTTCCAGATTCTGGCTTTTTTATGTGGGTATAAATCAAATAATCATTGCCGCCACACGCATTGTTTAATCGAATCTAAACGCGCTTCGTGGGCGTGTAATTCTTCTTCGTCGCAACGCAAAACCGCTAACGCCGGACGATTGGCTAACATTCGGACGATGATTTTAGTTGAAACTTCTACGTTGGATTCGGCGGCACGGCTTTCATTCATCAACGAAAACTGTCCGCCGGTCATCATCAAAAACACTTCGGCGAGAATTTGCGCGTCCAACAACGCGCCATGTAATTCACGATTTGAATTATCCACGCCATAACGTTTGCACAGCGCGTCCAAATTATTGCGTTGCGCGGGATGACGTTTTTTTGCATCGGTAAGCGTATCAAAAACGGTGCTATACGTTTCAATCGTCCGCCCATTTGGCAAACGCGCCAATTCATAATTCAAAAAACCCACGTCGAATGGCGCGTTGTGAATAATTAACTCGCTGCCTTGAATGTAATCGATAAAGGCATTCGCAATTGAATCAAACTTGGGTTTGGTCGATAAAAATTCGGTCGTTAAACCGTGAATATTCAATGCGCCTGGTTCGCTATCGCGTTCCGGATTGAGATAAACGTGGAAATTATTGCCCGTCAAACGACGGTCAATCAATTCTACACAACCGATTTCTACAATTCGGTTGCCGTCTTTGGTGCTTAAACCAGTCGTTTCAGTGTCGAGTACGATTAAGCGACTTGCGTGTGTGTGTTCCATTATTTTTCTTCGTGGTCTGTAAATTGAATGGCGTGCAAACGAGTGTACGCACCATTTTTTGCTAATAATTCACGATGCGTGCCTTCTTCAACAATCCGCCCCGCATCAATTACCAAAATTTTGTCAGCATTTTCAATGGTCGATAAGCGATGCGCGATCACCAACGTGGTGCGATTGCCCATCACTTTTTGCAATGCCGCTTGAATATAACGTTCCGATTCGGTGTCTAACGCTGAAGTTGCTTCATCCAAAATCAACAACGGCGCGTCTTTCAATAATGCTCGCGCTAACGCCAAACGTTGACGTTGTCCACCCGAAAGTTTCACGCCATTTTCGCCGATTTCAGTATCCAAACCTTTGTCGAATTTATTGATAAACTCAATTGCGTAAGCATCGGTTGCGGCTTGCGTAATCGCTTTACGACTTGCGCCCGCCAAACCACCGTACGCGATGTTGTTCGCAATCGTATCGTTAAATAACGTCACTTGTTGATTCACTAGCGCGATTTGGTGACGCAAATTACCCAATTGGTAAGCGTTAATGTTCACGCCATCGAGCAAAATTTCGCCTTGTTCGTAACGATAAAAACGCGACACTAAATTTACCAACGTACTTTTACCGCCACCTGACGCGCCGACTAATGCAATGGTTTCGCCTGCTTTGGCGGTGAAACTAATGTCGGTTAACGCAGGTTCTTCCATGCCGTCATAACAAAATGTGACGTTTTTAAATTCTAAATCACCGTGACAACGTGCCACGTTATAAACGCCGTCGTCAATTTCAGATTGTTCGTCTAACACTTCAAACAACGATTCGGCGGCAACAATTCCGCGTTGAATATCGCTGTTTGCGTCGCTGAGTTGGCGGATTGGACGTGGCAATAAAAACGCCGCCGTTAAATAACCGACAAATGAACCAACGCTCGATTGTTCCATAAAAAACAGCGCGGCATACATCAACACCGCCAACGCAATCGCAATAATTAGCTGCATCAATTGATTGTGAATCGCCGAAGTGCTGATAAGTTTCAACGATTGCCGACGATTGTGTTCACTGCTGTCGATGAAGCGTTGACGTTCATAATTTTCGCCACCATAACTACGCACCACGCGATGTCCATTCACCAATTCGGACGTGATATGCGTCATGTCGCCGATGGATTCTTGAATTTTTTTACTGAGCATCCGAAGGCGTTTGCTGACGTAACGCACCAGCCACGCAATAATCGGCGTAATTACCAGAAAAATCAGCGACAACCGCCAATCGATATAAAACAAATAACTCAACAAGCCGACTGCGGTTAAACCTTCTTGTACTACTTTTCGGACAGCATCGGTCGTGGCTTGCGCGACTTGATTCACGTTGTGCGTGATGCGCGAAATCATGTAACCGCTGTTGTTGGAATCAAAATGCGCGGTTGGAAGTTGCGTGTATTTCTCGAAAATTTCACAGCGCAACGTGTGAATGACGTTCGACGACACTTTGGCTAAAAAGTAATTGCCGAAATATGCACCAATGCCTCGCACGATAATCAGACCGCTAAATAACAACGGCAAGTAATACAGTTTTTCGTGGGATTTGGCTTGCAAGGTGTCAATGATTTCTTGAATCATTTTGGCAAACAACGGTTGCGTCGCCGAATATACCAAAAAACCAATAATGCTGATGAAAAAGAATTTTCGATGTGGTTTAACGTAAGTGACGAGACGTTTGTAGATTTCTAAATTGGTTTTTTGCATGACTTAGAGTTTTATCCCAGTTTTTCTTGCTATAGTATAAATGTCTTTTTTTGGTGAAATTATTAACGACGGGGCAATTTTTTGTTCGCCCAGCGCGAGATTTAACGCCGTTAAAAGTTTAATTTTTTTGTCTAAAGTCGCCTCAGAATCTTGTGTTTCAACATATAAATCAATGTCACCGCCTTTCGCGTTATCATTGCCCCGCGAACCAAAAAGCATCAAGTGTGCATCAAGGTGGTGTGAATTCTAGTCACATTGAACTAAAAACGCTATGATTGTGTACCCGATTTAACTTACTGGAGGAAACGTGTGACAGAAATAATAAACAGAAAATCACTTGATTTAGGTTGTAATAATCGCCCTCGTAATCCCTATAAATACGAGAAATTGTATGGGATTGATTTAACACCTCAAGTTATTGATGGCATTACTTATGCTGAAGCTAATTTAGCACTAGAGCCAATTCCATTTGAAGATAATTATTTTGACTGTGTTAGTGCTTTTGACTTTATAGAACATATTCCCAGACAGTTATTGTCAGTGGATACGAAGAAAACGAGATTGCCTTTTATCGAATTGATGAATGAAATTTGGCGAGTATTAAAACCAAATGGTATTTTTTACGCGCTAACACCAGCTTATCCGTCAGCAGCCGCATTTCAAGACCCTACACACGTTAATATCATCACTAAAGAAACGCACTCTTATTTTTGCGGGGACGCGCCAATGGGTGAAATGTATGGATTTCATGGACGTTTTGAAAAAAAACGGGTTGAATTTGTTGTTCCAAAAACAGCTTTGACTGCTGAAAATAACCGCGCAAAAAAATGGTATAACCTAGAAAAAAGAATCATCAATCCAAGTCGTTTGAGTCATTTACTTTGGGAACTGCAAGCTAAAAAATGAAAATAACATCAGAAAACCCTTTAATTTCCATTGTTATTGCAACCTATAACGGTGAAAAATTTTTAGCTAAACAAATCGATAGTCTTTTGAATCAAACTTACAAAAATTTTGAAATCATTGCCGTCGATGATTGTTCTACAGATGAAACATTAAACATTCTCAACGAATATGCCGCACAACATGACAATTTTACCGTTGTTAAAAACAATTGTAACTTGGGCTATGTCAAAAATTTTGAAAAAGGTTTTTTACTCGCGAACGGTGATTATATTGCCCCGTGCGATCAAGATGATGTTTGGTTATCAGAAAAAATCGACATTTTACTCGACAACATGACAGATTGTGAAATTGCTTATTGCAACTCCGTTTTTATTGATAGTGAAGATAATTTAACAGGGGATTCGTTAGCAGATAGAACAAATTTTAGCGATTTTGATAATCCGCTAATGTACGTTATTGGCGCATCTGCCCCAGGTCATGCCATGTTGATAAAAAAAGACATCGCAATGAATGCAATGCCTTTTCCTGTTTTATTTTCACATGATAATTGGTTGGGTTTTGTCGCTACTTTTAGCGGCAAAGTTAAACTAGTCAATCGGATACTAGTTCATTATCGCCGTCATGACAGCAACGTTTTTAGTACAGTTCATAAAAAGAAAAAAATTAAAGAAACCAAACAACAAAAACTTGAAAAAGCGCAAGAACGCTTACAGACGCTGTATGAAAAATGTCCAAATCATTTGCCTGAAAAAGAAATTTTGGCTCAACTTTGTAAAAGTTATGAATCCTACGCTTTTAGTAATAATTTTTTGAGAATGAAGCTGTTTTTTCAACACCGCAATAAAATTTTACTATACAAAAAACATAGTGAACTGCGCCGTAAACTCTACTGTTTAAAAGTATTTTTTAAAATAATATGAATACAAAATTAGTGTCAATTGTTGTTACCACTTACAACGGTGAACGATTTTTAAAAGCGCAATTAGACAGCATCATTGCTCAAACGTATCAACCAATTGAAATTATTGTTGTTGATGACGGTTCTACAGATAATACGTTGAACATTTTGAATGAATACGCAACAAATCATAAAAACGTTAGTGTTATTAAAAACGAGCAAAATCTTGGTTATGTCAAAAATTTTGAAAAAGGATTTTCGTTAGCAAAAGGCGATTATATTGCGCCGTGTGATCAGGACGATGTTTGGTTGCCAACAAAAATAGACGTTTTAGTTAATCACATCGGTGATGACGCAATTGCATATTGTGATTCTGAATTTATAGATGGTGCAGGACAGACATTAAACAAAAAAATGAGCGACACCAAAACACTCACTGATTTTGACAGTCCACTAATGTACATTGAGGCGGGAATTTCTGCATTAGGTCATGCAATGTTAATCAAAAAAGAAGTTGTATTCGCAGCAATGCCATTTCCCACGCTTTTCTCACACGATAATTGGCTTGGTTTTGTAGCAACTTTTTCAAGCAAAGTGAAATTTGTCGATGAAGTTTTAGTGCAATATCGTCGGCATGACGCGAATTTAACCAATGCGTTACATAAAAAAGATAGAAAGAAAAATATACATCAAAAAACAAAACAAGAACGATTAGAAAATGCGTATAAACGTTTAACAGCTCTGTACGAAAAATGCCCAGATGCTTTACCTGAAAAAGAAGTGATTGGACAATTACGCAAAGGTCACGAAAGTTACGAATTACGCTATAATTTTTTGAGAATGCGTTTGTTTTTTCAACACCGCGATAAAATTTTACGCCACAAAAAATATCAGTATCCTCAACTCAAACGCTGTCTGCATTGCGTTAAATTTTTTTTCAAAACCATTTAATTTATGAAAATTCCTTCTAATGTAATTATTAGTCGCACCGACAGTATTGGTGACGTTGTTTTGTCTTTGCCTCTAGCGACAGTTTTAAAACAAAAGTTTCCTGACATGATTATCGGTTTTATGGGAACGAAATATACGCAATCTATTATCGAAGCCTGTAGTGCTGTTGATTTTTTTATTGATGTCGAAGATTTTTTAACAAATGAGATTACGTTAGCAGGTCAAAAACCACAGTGTATTATTCATGTTTTGCCGCGTAAAAATATCGCCAAACGAGCGAAAGAGTTGGGGATTTCACTTCGTATTGGAACGATTAACAGACTTTATCATTGGGTGATGTGTAATAAATTTGTTAGATTAAGCCGCAAAAATTCGCCGTTGCATGAAGCTCAACTAAACTTAAAACTGCTTAAACCTTTTGGGATAAAAACGGATTATTCACTCTCAGAAATCACAGATTTATTTTCACTGACAAAAATTTCTGAATTGCCAAAAAAATTTGCAGATTTATTGCAAGCTGATAAGTTCAAGTTAATTTTGCATCCGAAATCACGCGGTAACGGTAGAGAATGGGATTTGAATCACTTTATCGCTTTGATTGAACTACTTGATTTAAATAGATTTCAAATTTTTGTATCGGGAACAGATGCTGAAAAAGAATTTTTACAACCGTTAGTTGATAAAGTTGGGCATAAAATTACAAATTTAATTGGTTTATTAACACTTCCCGAATTTATTTCTTTTATTGCTGCCTGTGATGGCCTGCTAGCTTCGGGGACAGGCCCCGTACATGTTGCAGCGGCATTGCAAAAAAATTCATTCGGTATTTATCCGCCTATGCGTCCGATTGACCCAATGCGTTGGCAACCCATTGGCAAAAAAGCACAATTTTTTGTATTAAATAAAAAATGTAATGATTGCAGACCGGCAAAAACACACTGTGCGTGTACTCAGGCAATTCAACCTTCGGAAATTAAACAAGCATTAGAACTAATTTGTCAAAGATAAATGCTCACTTAAATAAACCGCTCCAACTTCATTCAAATGATTATTGTCTCGATAAAGTAGTTTATTTGCTTTGATAGCCCAGCAATATGCTTCGTCGCATAACGCGGATACGGGATCCAGCACTTTCACATTTGGAAAATCACGCAACACAGATGTAACAATTTCAAGATATTTTTTTCGGCGAGAATCTACCAATGAGCGCGGTACAGCGCAGGGGGATTTTGCTTCTTCGCCGCTAAGTCGCCAAGGGCGTTTTGTACACACAATCGGTTCAAATTCTAATTCTGGAATATCGAGAATAAAGACAATTTTCTTATTCGCTTGCGTTAAACGTTGTAAGGTTTTTCGCATTCCGTTTTGAAAAACAAAATACGGATTATTAGTTTCTTTTAAACTTGAAAAATCCAACGGCGGTTTTTTAGGCATAAAGGTTTTTTCGTTGATTTTTGTGACGGCACGGCTTGCCAAAATTACCGTTTCGATAGACGACGTGACGATTGCCATTTCTAACAATTCATTGATAAGTGGCAAACAGGTTTCGTTTGGATAGATGGGATTGTCGAAAAAGGGGAAGCAACCCCCCAAACCACGGTTGAGTAAATTACCACCTGTTAATTTTGTATCTCGAATCAGCCAAGAGTACAGATGGTTTGCGTGACTATCGCCCAGCAATAATGCGGTTGGTGGCGATTGGGCATTTTGCACAAGACAAAATTCATTTTTCGAGAAATTTTTATAAGGCACTTTACCGTATTTATCGACGCATTTTTTTTCAAACACCAAACCATTGTTGGCAAATAAATCGTTACCTAATTCACCTTCCACCCAATCTTGTGTAAATGTGTAGCGACCAGAATAGCCTTTGTATTGTTGGACAATATAGCCAGCTGAACCGATTAACAGCAAGACCGCCAACAATCCTAAACTGATAAATTTTGATTTTTGAAAACGTACGTTTTTTTCAACAAATTGATACGTCAAAAACGCCAAAACAAAACTAATCACTAAAATCAAAAGTCTTAATAACGCACTTAACTTTTCAATCTCCGTAATTCGCGCAAAACTCAATAAAACCCAATGCCACAAATACAGCGGATAACTAATCAACCCAATAAAAACGGCAATTTTACTCGCTAAAATTTTACGATTAAACCACGCCGTTTCACCTGCAAAAATCAAACTCGCCGCGCCAATCGTTGGCATCAACGCCCACCACGACGGAAACAGAATTGTTTTGCTGTCTAAAAAAATCCACCCAGTAAAAATCAATAAAACGCCAAACCACGCCAGCCAATTTGAAAATCGCTCGGCTTGTTTTTTACCAATTGAATAAATGCTTAAATAGGCAATCAAACTGCCAATCAACAATTCCCACGCGCGTGAAGTCAGAAAAAAGAAAACTTCGGTCGATTTGTCGTCGATTTGAATCACGTTGCACAAAAACGAAATGCCCAAACAGGTAGCAATAATCACCAACAGATTGATGCGAAAACGTCCGCCCAAAATCAACAGCAACGGAAACGCTAAATAAAATTGTTCTTCAATTGCTAGTGACCAAAGATGCAACAGCGGTTTGAGTTCTGAATCAATATCGAAATAACCCGATTCACTTTGTAACACGAAATTTGAAATATAAATCGAACCAGCGGCGATGTGTTTGCCTAAAAGTTCATATTCATTTTCGAGCAAAATATACCAACCCGCCACCAACGCAAATGTCAGTACGACAATCAACGACGGAAAAATACGTTTAATTCGGCGGCTGTAAAAGTCGAGCAAGCTAAAATTATTTTGGCTTTGCTGTTTAAGAATAATGCTGGTAATCAAATAGCCCGAAATGACAAAAAATATGTCAACTCCAATAAATCCGCCGCGTACAAATTTTGGGAAAGCATGAAAAATGATGACCAAAAGAATTGCAACAGCGCGAAGTCCGTCAATATCGGGGCGATAAGAAAAATTGGGATTGTGTGGCGTATCGGACATATTTTTTTGGGGGTAATTTAAAAATCGCGACAACAGCTTAAATCTTACCAGTCATTCGCATAAACAACATAAAAATAGAAATCAATTGAAGCAATCCAACGCCCACGCCGACGGTTAATATGGTGCGTGATAATTCTGCTTTTGCGTCGGATATATCACGTTGCAAATCGGCTCTTACCAGCTCAATTTGCAATTCGATTTCTTTAATTCGAGCATCTAAATCTTTGTTAGTCGTTATATCGTCGAGGCGATAATCACGCTTAATCTGGTCAATGATTGCTGCATTCAATTCTTGATTGGACGCATTCATCCCAGTCTTACCTGATTTTTGGTGAAGGTATTGCCCACAAAAAAGCCCTATTAGCGAAAACTGCCATAGGGCTTGAATTTATTGGTCGGGACGATAGGATTTGAACCTACGACCCCTTGTCCCCCAGACAAGTGCGCTACCAAGCTGCGCTACGCCCCGACGATTTTCAAATTGTAGCACAAAGTTGCACATAGTTGCACATACTTGCTCAATCTGAGTAAACCTATTATCCAATAACGAGTTGGTGTAAGCATATCAGCTCAACAATCGCTTATTTTTTGTGCGATTGTTGAGCTTTTTAATGCACTTTTTTTATCAAATGTAATACCATAATAAAGTCATAAACAATAATATTATTTTTAATTGCGTCATGATACGCAAGGACAGCACAGCTCATGAAAACCCGTAATTCAATTATATGGTATTTACCTTTTTTGATGACGATAATGGCAACTTCTAGTAGTTACATTGTCGAAGATATTTCCGAGATTACTCAAATCAATAACACTGACAATGATGTCACCCTTTCTCAAATCGATTCGAATAAAATTGCCACTATTACTCAAATTGGCTCGAAAAACGATGTTGACACTGTTAACGGCAATAAAACTACCATTTCTCAAATAGGTAATGAAAATACGGTGAATAGCACAGATACCAATTCATTTAGCATCTATCAAAGAGGCGATATGAATGAGGCGACCGTGACGGGCTATAGTGGTTCAGTTGTTATTAGGCAAATTGGCTTCAACAACATTTCCACCGTGTCGCAATAAATTTTTTAACGTTAAATCAACTAAAAATTATCGAATATTTTAAGTGGATTTACACTTTCCATTTCACACGCAACTTGTTTGCCGTCAAAAACCCCAATCACAACGACTTCAAAAGATAATCAGGGCAATCGTCAATTTATTGAACAACACGGTCAAAATAATCACGCCAGCATCAGTCAAACCGGTGAATGTCATGAAAGCAGCGTCTCGCAAACCGGAAATTCTAATAATGTTGTGATACGTCAAAAAAACCGATGAAACTTTGCACGATTATTGCTTTATGTTTGATTGCACCCGTCGCTCTTGCGATTGAACCTAAATTTTGAAATTGGCGGGTTGGGTTGGTTATCGATGAAAAGCTGTCGCGTGTAGGACATTCATTTTCGTCAACGATTGGAATACAATCAAACAAGTCGACACGATTACGATTCATGAACGTTTTGGTTTTTTCGCAGGCAATGTGATTTGGATAGACGCGAATGAAAATACCGTATTTCAAAATCGTGTGGGAATTCGTGTCAGTGCAATAGAAGAAAAAGCGCAAGCCACGCCTAACGCATTGAAATCGTATTTACAGCAACACAAAGACATTTATTTTAGGTTTATTTATGATTCGTTTATTGATTACATGTCAACTATGCTTTTTGTCTGGAACGGTCATGGCTAATAGTAGTCGCACGGTCGAAGATATTTCTGTAATCGCTCAAATCAATAACACTGACAATAGCGTCACCCTTTCTCAAATTGATTCGAATAAAATTGCCACTATTACTGCAACTAGTTCGGATAACGACATTGTCAACGGCAATATAGGCAATCAAAATGTTGTGAATAGCACCGCTGATACCAATTCATTTAGTGTTTATCAAAGAGGCAATTTCAATGAGGCAACCGTGACCGGCGATAGTGGTTCTGTTGTTATTAGACAAATTGGTTCCAACAACATTTCCACCGTGTCGCAATAAATTTTTTAACGTTAAATCAACTAAAGATTATCGAATTCAATGGCTCGTCATCAATTTTTTTATATTTTATTCACCTCAATTATTTTAAGTGGATTTACACTTTCCATTTCACACGCGGCTTGTTTGCCGTCAAAAACTCAAATGACAACAATACAAAAAGATAATCAGGGCAACCGTCAATTTATTGAACAACACGGTCAAAATAATGAAAAAGTTGTCGAGCAAAATGGCAACGACAACACGCTGACGTTAAAACAAACGGGACAAGATAATCACGCCAGCATCAGTCAAACCGGTGAATGTCATGAAAGCAGCGTCTCGCAAACCGGAAATTCTAATAATGTTGTGATACGTCAAAAAAACCGATGAAACTTTGCACGGTTATTGCTTTATGTTTGATTGCACCCGTCGCTGTTGCGATTGAACCCAATTTTGAAATTGGCGGGTTGGTCATCGATGAAACGTTGTCGCGTGTGGGACATTTATTTTACGAAGAATTCGTAAATGATTGGGACGCTTCTAAACAAATCGGCACGATTACCGTTCATGAACGTTTTGATCCTTTCGCGGGTAATGTGATTTGGATAGACGTGAATGAAAACACTGTATTTCAAGATCGTGTAGGAATTCGTGCCAGTGGAATAGAAGAAAAAGCGCAAGCCGCGCGTGACACATTGAAATCGTATTTGCAACAACACAAAGACATTTATTGAGGTTTTTTATGATACGTTTATTGATTGCGTGCCAATTATTGTTGTTGTCTGGAGCAGTGATGGCAACAGAACTAGTGTTTCATTTCACCAATCCCAATTTTGGTGGCAATGTCGGAAATGGAACTTTTTTAATGAATCAAGCCGATGCTCTAAATAGTTTTAAAGCGCCTGTTGTAGTGACAACAGCTAAAACGCAAATTGAAACATTTAAAGATAATTTACAACGCGCTATTTTAAACCATCTTGCTACCTCAACCACCGACGGATTATTCGATACGAACGGCAATGTCAAATTGGGAACGGATCTTAATTTTGATTTAAATAACGATGGTCAAAGTGATTTTTCAGTCAAAGTGGGCGACACAGCAACCGATGGCAATCTCAGCATTTCGATTACAGACGGTCTCACTAGTACAACGTTAGTTGTTCCAAGTACGGTAACAAAGCCATGAATCACTTAATTTTCAAATTACTGAACAGTTTATTGGCAACCGTATTTTTAATTTCTTGTTCGGGTGCTTTTAAACCAATTAGTTCCGACAAAGCTAGCACAGATTATCATTCAGGAATGTCTGATTTATTGCGTTCATTGCCGCCGCCACCACAGCCCATTATCGTCGCAGTTTATAAATTTAGGGATCAAACAGGGCAATATAAAGGTAGCGATACGTTGATGCAGTATTCTACGGCGGTGACACAAGGCGCAACATCGATGCTAACTCGTGCTTTGATGGAAGCGGGAAATGGAAAATGGTTCACCGTTGTCGAAAGAGAAGGACTGACCGATTTGATGAATGAACGCAAAATTATTCAGCAAACGCGCGAAATGTACGCTGGCGATAAAAAAAATGAATCTCAAATTCCGAGCCTGCCGCCCTTAATTTACGCACCCATTTTATTGGAAGGCGGTATTATTTCTTATGAAAGCAACTTATTAACAGGTGGAATGGGTGGTTATTATTTGGGCGTTGGCGGATCGAGTGAATTTAGACGTGACACCGTAACCAGTATGTTACGCGCGGTATCAGTGAAAAATGGCGGCATTCTAACCCAAGTCGATGCGAAAAAAACCATTCTTTCATTAGAATTGGATTCGGGATTATTTCGCTATATTGCGTTCAAACGATTGTTGCAAATCGAATCGGGCGTTTCAAGTAATGAACCGCCACAAATGGCCGTCATGGAATCGATAGAAGCGTGTGTTTATGGAATGATTATTGAAGGATTCATTAGTAACACATGGAGTTTAAAAAATAAAAAACTGGTCAAGCCATTGGTTGAAGATTATTTGAAACAACGCGATTCTCAAATGGTTGCCGAATTCGATGCTGAAGGACGCATTATCAATGTAACGCCTAAAAAACTAAATAATTTCAACGCTATTTCAGAAAAATAGCTTTTTGTGTAACTGACGTTTTAAAAAAGGGAGTCTATATTTTTAGATTCCCTTTTTTTATGTGGCAAATTACCTACTGTTCCAAAAAATTGTGCGATATGCCTTAAAAAATCTATTTATATTTAAGAAAAATTGCGCCAATGCCTTGAATTTAAAAGTTAATTTTGAAAGGCATAATTATTGCCGGTTAGACGAGGTTGCTAGTTTTTTTAGTCACGTTGTTACACAAAACTTTTTTAAATTTTAGGAGGATTTATGCTCGATAAACAAATGCCGCCACATCGGCAAAAGCGCAGACTAGGTCTGATTGCACTTGCGCCCATTGTGACGGCAATGGCAATTGTTCCGCCATTGGCGCAAGCCGTTGTTGCGCCTGTCACGGCAACGGCAAAATATGACACGATGAGCGGTAAAGTGATCGTGACGGGTAAAACCGCTGTTACGGTTGGCGTGGGCGCAAAAGTGTCCGTGTTCGACGCAGCCAATCACATTGTGTTGTACACCGTGAACACAGACACGACCAACACATTCAGCATGAAATTACTCAGTGCAACCTCCATTCCGTGTTTGGTGCGTATTGAAGTAACCAGTCCAAAAGATAATTCACAATCGCAATTATTAGTTCCCGTCGTGGGTGCTGATACAGCATGCGCCACAACGGCGGCGGTGCCAGCGTGCGCGATTACGAAACCTGCCAGCGATACCGAAATTTTCGCTGGAAGTTCGCTTTCTTTTGAAAGTACAAAAGTAAAAGGCGATTATGTTTGGACAATTAGCGATGGTTCAGACGATGTGGCACAAGCGACGTTTAATCACCCTTTCCCCTCTGTCGGTAAATATCGGGTGATATTGAAAGTCACCAACAATGGCGTGCAATGTTTGGATGATATGATGGTGTCGGTTATTCCACCGAAAGGCACCAATCCCAATGGCAAAGTACCTGAACACGCGCCGCCAACACTGGGCGAGGCATTGCCGAAAGAAAAAGCAGGCAAAGTCACTAATGACGAAGGCGCGTATGTGGTGTTGCCATTTGAAGAAATGGGAATGCAAGGCGGCAGTCAGGTGAATTTGCCGTACAACGTGATGATTCCGTACAATTCATTAAACGCGCAGGTTTTACAGAAAAAAGCACATAAACCGCCGCTGATTGAAGACACCGATGTCAGCGTGGTTTATTCCGCTGCGTCGAATGTGAAAGATCCCGCTGGTAAAGATTCGATTAACTCCACCAGTCAAAATTTATTCGACAAAAACCAAGTCGGCACCAATTACGATACCGTCGCGAGTAAATTGGACGTAGCCACGGGCAAACCATTGAAAAACGTTTTTATCGACGGGCAAGATTACCGCCAAGCGAAGATTCGTAAAACCGAACAATGGGACAGAATTCATCAACCGTACGCCAAAGAAACGGGCGTTGACGAAGCGGGCGCGGCATTCGCTGACGGTCAAAACCGTTTTACACCATTTTTTGCGCCAGCTTTACCCGATCAAGGTGTGCGCGGTTATGTAGATAATTCGCAAAACATGCGCCAAATGCCAGGGATTAAAAACCCGTATGTGAAAAACGATCCACAAAAATTTAATTACAATCCACAACAACAAGCGTTTGTGGCGCAATTTATTCCGGTCAGTGATATTGACGATCAAGGGCGCACTAATCCTTATCCGTTAATGCGCGTGGAAGCAAAAATTGGCGATAAAGTCATCGCTAAAACCGACACCGTTTATACCACCGCGTCTGAAACCCGTTGCCGCGAATGTCATGCTCAAGGCAAAATTGCAGGCGATGAAGATGTTTGGCGGATGCCAGTTTCAGTGGATGAATTAACGGTGAATGGTAAACCAGGAGCGGCAACGGGCGCAGGCAGTTTTGATCCAGGTGCGGATGCGACGAAACCTTGGCCGCCCGCGATTCATAACAAATTCGACGATAAAATTGCCGACAATCCTGATTTTACCAACCTCGCAAAAGGCGTGAACGATCCAAAAAGTGTAATTTATATTCCTCGCGATCAAAACAATTTGCGAACCGATAGGGTAAAAGAATCGCGCTGGGTGAAAGTTGATGCAGCCGGCAAACCTACCAGCCAAACTAGCTTAACAAAACCTGCGAATGCAGACGGTTGGAAATTGCAGGTACGTTTGAATTTCCGTGAGCCAGAAGAAGAAGGCGGTAATTCGTGGGTTGAACAAGAAAAAGCGGCGGTATTTAACACGCTAATCATGCACGATTACATGGTGTATTACGGCCCAACTCCGGCAACGGGTAAAACATGGCCAGCGAGTTATTCAACGCAAGTGGCTGATTCGTATGCCGATGACAAAGGTAAATCTCGCGCTCAACCGATGTATTTCTGTTCGGGACATCATCAAAGTGCGCTCAAAGCGGACGTAGGCATTGTCGCGCGTTCATTCCAAACCAATCGTTCGGATTATTCCAAAGCCTTCCACGCTTTCCACGGCAAAATGCAAGTTTATAAAGCAGACGTAAGTGCGGCGATTAGTGCAGACGGTTTGGCACATAAAAAAGGCGATTTAATTCGTGACGAACGCGGCCATCCTAAAATGTTAGGCGGACGCGGTTGGGATTCTCAACACAACGACGATAACGGCGTGCCGTTGACACCCGATAAAACGACGGGCGAATTAACCGTTAAAACGGTACCGACTTATGAAGCGGCGAAAAATAATTGGCGACCTGATTTATTCCCAGCGGATAAAAATGGCGAACCGTTGGTTAAATCCGATGCAAAAGTAGCGGACGAGGATGGTTGTAATAAATGTCACACCGGCTCGACTGAAAAAAGTTACCGTGATATTCATCACACAGCTGGTTTGAAATGCGACAGTTGCCACGGTGATATGTTGGCGGTCGGTAACGTGTATGCCAATAAAGATTACAACGCCAATTTAACCGGCGGTGGCGCATTTACGGGTGATTCAGTTAACTTCCGTAGACCGTGGTTAGATGAACCAAATTGTGGTTCATGTCATGTTGGCGATGGTAATCTGGATAAAGACGGCAAAAATGACCAATTCAGCGCAGGCGTTATGCGTCAAGCATGGAATGCCGGTGATAAAACAGGTCGAACGATTGATCCAATCAACGCGCGTTTTGCTGTGATGCCAAGCAAAGAAGCACGTCCTGAGCAAGTCATTATTGATGGTAAAACCATTTATAAACCTCAACCGGTTTCACAAACGTTATATCGTAAAAGTGCGGATGTGCATGGAACGGGGCCGAATGGTGAATTAACCTGTTCAACGTGTCACGGTGGTTCGCATTCGATTTGGCCAAACCAAGATCCGAATGCCAACGACAACCAAACAGCGAAACAGTTGCAAGGTTATGATGGCAACATTGCGGAGTGTTCAGTTTGTCACGTTAAAGACGATTTCAAAACCGGCTTGGTCGCAACCGATGGCGGCACAAGTGGTTTAGGTGTCGCCCAAGGTGTGCGTGACGGAACGCCTGTGGATTCAAGTTCGCCAAAAGCATTCCTCGCAGGGCCACACGGCATGCACCCTGTCGGTGATAAATCGTGGTATTACGATGCGGCGGGAGCGGCAAAAAATACTGCAAAAACGCAAAACGGTAAATTCAATGGCGGTTGGCACAATGACTTTGCCCAAAAACCCGGCCCCGATGGCGAAGATCAATGTGCTGCGTGTCATGGTAAAGACCATTTAGGAACTCGTTTATCGAAAACCTTAGTGGCGCGTGATTTAACCGATTCAACGGGCAAAACGATTAAAGTCGTGAAAGGTCAAATTATTGGTTGCGACTTATGCCATAAAATCGAAAAAAGTTTCATGAATTCCCCCACCGGTGTTGCCCAAGAACACGCGCCACCGAAACCTGAAACCTTTACGATTAAAGCAGCTCCTGCCGCAACAGGTGGAATGAGTATGGGAGGAATGGGACATTAAAAATCTGTGGTAAATTGTCAGAAATGGGATGTTGCAAAGCGTTCCTTTTTGAAAAAAACCGAAAAGGTGGGCGCGAATTTATTCGCGCTTTTCTGTTTCAACGCCGCGTGAATAAATTCGCGCCCACAAAATGCAACACTCAAATTATGAATAAAACGTTAATTTTAGCGGGATGGCTAGTTGTATTTAGCGTTCACGCACAAACCACCAATCAAAAACCTATTGCGAACGCTGGCGCAGATCAAAATGTTAGCCTTTCAACTCGTGTGACACTTTCCGCCGCGCAAAGTTTCGACCGTGACGGCACCATCAAAATTTATCAATGGCTACAAACCAAAGGCGGAAAAGTCGTTTTACAAAATCCAAAATCTGCCGCACCGTCGTTTGTCAGTTCAAAAAAAGTTGAAACGTTAGTGTTTAAATTAACCGTGACCGACAATCAAAACGCCACCGCCTTTGATTTGGTGAATATCAACGTTCAAAACGGGTGTGAATTACCAAACGTGATGGAAAAAAAAATTTGTGTCGATAAATCGACGCAAGCCAAATTGAACGACACGGGAATTACATTTTGCACCGATGGCGCGTTCAATGTGGACAGTTGCCAAATTGCCAGTTATCCGCGTCAAGATGCTGAATTCGGGCGCGATTTTTTCAACAATGACGATCAAGACGGTCACGCGGGTTTTAGTTTTAGCAAAATTAGCGCGACGGGCGAAAAATTATCTCTGAATGCGCCCGTTTGGTCGTGCGTGAAAGACAACGTAACCGGTTTATTATGGGAAGTGAAAACCGCTGAAAATGCGAATTTCAATTATCGTTATGCTGAAACGGAACCATTTATTCAATCCACGAACACGAAAAAGTTATGTGGCATGACAAATTGGCGATTGCCCGAAATTCAAGAGCTGCAAGGCATTATCGATTACAGCGTGCCATTGCCAAATCCCAGCATTGACATGAATTTTTTTCCGAATTCAACCAACCAACTTTATTGGTCTGCCACGTCTTATGCGAAAAATGTTACCGATATTTGGGCGATTTATTTCAACGATGGGCGAGTGTTTGAACAAGACAAAAATACCAGTGCCGCGATTCGTTTAGTGAGTTTCGCGCAAAAAGTGACGGCAAAAAACTATGTAATTTCAGATGACAAACAAGAAGTGCTGGACACGCAAACGGGGTTAATTTGGCGACGATGTGTCGAAGGCATGACGTGGAATGGCGCAACGTGTGCGGGCGAACCATTTGGCGGAATGTTACAAGAAAGTTTGGAGCGTGCCGCCAGTCAAGCACGCTTATCGGGTAAAGCGTGGCGATTGCCAAACATCAAAGAATTAGCCAGTTTAGTCGATACGACGCAACCCAACTTAGCGATTGATTCGACTATTTTCCCCGCGACACCGAACGATCAAGTTTGGTCTTCATCGTCTTACGCCGTGGATGCGTTTTTTGGTTGGGTGGTGCATTTTTATTACGGTTCCAGCTATTACACCTACCTGGAAGACACGGGCGTAGTTCGATTAGTCAAAAACTAATCAGTTTTGTTGTTAAATCATTGATGTTTATTATCTAACACATTGAAATAATTATTTTTATTGTTTATTGGACTTTATATTGCTAAAGTTAAACATTATTACTGGGTTTATCAACCCGATTTCATCCACGGTAAACATGTTTAAATCTGATTATGAAAAAAAGTAAAGTGCGTTATTTGACTGCAGCTTTAGTTGCTACCTCTTTTTTGTCCAGTTCTGCGCCTAGTTATGCGTTGGGAATTGGTGAAATGAAATTACAATCTGCGCTGAATCAAAGTTTAAAAGCTGAAATAGCCTTGATTTTATCGGAAGGAGAGCAAGCTAACGATTTTAAAGTTGGCTTGGCTCCCAATGCTAAATTTGATGAATTGGGCATTCCGTGGACAGTATTTTTATCCAAAATTAAATTTGGAACGGTTATTAAGGATGGCAAAACATTGATTGAGCTGAACTCAACAGATGTTTTAAAAGAGCCTTTTTTAGATTTTTTACTTGAAATTAAGAGTGTGAAAGGCACTTTGTATCGTGAATTTACGGTATTGGTTGATCCGCCGGAAGCGTATCAAGCAGTTAAAACGCCGCAAGCCTCCGCGCCAACAGAGTTTGAATTGCCGCTGCGTTTTATCTCGGCACCGGTGAAAACAAAGCGTGTTGCACGTCCTTCGGCAATTAAACCTATTCACACTCAAGGAAAATCAGCGATTGTGTCCAATCCACTTGCTGGCGACACACCGAAAGAAACACCGGCAAAATCCACTCCCGTTGCGGCAGTTGAATCTACCATTACGCAGCAAAAAATGGTGGAATTTGAACAAAAATTATCCGCAATGCAAAAAATAATTGCTGAAAAAGACGCACAAATCGCCACCTTAAAATTATCAGAATCAGAAAATGCCGTCAATCCTGTGGCGACCTCTCCAGTAATAGCACCACCTGTATTACCACCGGCACCGGCAACCTCTCCAACAACACCAATCCCGCCCATTTCGCCACTCATTCTCACGACACCGACAGCAGAAAGCGTATCGCAACCGATTTCAATATTACCACCCGCGACTTTGCCCGTTATTACCCCGCCCAAAAAAGTTCCCGTTGCCGTGGCGGTGAATCCAGTGAAACCGTTGGCAGGAAATTATTTCGGCATTTCTGCGGAATTGTATTATTACATTGCAGGCGGAACCGGTTTATCGTTGCTTGGCTTAATGGCTTGGTTGCATTTGCGTAAAAAGTCTAAAACGGTTGTCACAAAAAATGCTCCTATCGCTGAATCAAAAGGAGAAAAAAATGATGGCAATCAAACAGAAATGGATAATGAGAAAACGCAGAGCGATTCATTTAGCATGCAACTCGGCAACGAGGATTTGGATATGCATGACGCGGAATTTGAAGAGCTTTTCGGAGCCCAATTTAATGACATGGCGAATACTAATTCCGACGCTCGAAACACCAATGATGTATTGTCCAAAGCCGATGTTTATTTGGCTTACGGTAATTATGAACAGGCGGAAAAATTACTACACGACGAATTTATCGAACATCCTGACGCGCACGATTACGCGCTGCGATTATTAAAAATTTACATTTCACAAGACAACAAAGCCAAATTCAAAGATTTTATGTTGACGTTAATTAAATTGGGTAAAAATGAGTTACCTGAATTTTGGGTACCTGTTTCTGATCTTGCGGTAGATTTTTATCCCGAATCCCTATTTTTTGTACCGTCCACGATGTCGGATTCATTGGCTTCTACACCCTTTAAAAGCACGCTCGACAACAAAAATTCAGTTGCACAATTTGACGGAGGCTTTGATTTTAGTTCGATGGATTTTGATGATTTAGATAGTTTAGATGATGAAAACATCATGCCTGATGAATTATTCGGAAATGAAGCGTTAAACAAAGTGGATAATTATGTTTTTGAATCCGCTGTTGAATTTGAAAAGCCAACCTCAGAATTGGAAGAGTTTATTTTTGGTGAGCCGTTAAAAAATGAAACGACGGAGTTTGAATTTAATGACGGATTGACCTTAACAAAAGAAGAACCAGAATTAGATTTTGGTATATTTGAAACACCGATTAAAGAACCGACTTTAGATTTCGATATGTTTGAAATGGGCGAATCGTTTGAAGTTGACATGCTGGAATTTGAAAAATCTACCGAAGAACCGAGATTAGATTTCCACTTGTTTGAAATGAGCGAATCATTAGAAACTGAGATATTGGAATTTGAAAAATCCACCCAAGAATCATCGTTAGATTTTGGCGTGTTTGAAATAAGTGAATTGTTGGAAACTGAAACACTCGCATTTGAAGCTGATGATATGAAACTAAAAACGGAACCTGTTTTGTTAAAAAAAATCACGCCGGAAAAATGATTTAACGGATCGTGCGAAATTCCCAGCTAAAATCTATTTGATTAAATTGCGAATGCCTTTATTGATTACATTCAAGGCAGCGAGTTAATTATTCACAACGCGCCATGCGGACAGTTTTCGTTGATGAGTGAAAGCTGTGCCACCGAATCCAACATAGCGGTTTTGCGTTGCGAAGAAGAAGAATTACAAGCCCACGAAGCGCGTTTAGATTCGATTAAAGAATGCGTGTGGCGACAATGATTATTTGAAATTTATGCCCGCATAAAAAAAGCCGCTGGCGAATTGAAATTCGTGACAGCGGCTTTAAAATCAGTCAATGTTGATTCTGGTTTATTCAATACTCGATTCCAATAATCACCATCCATTGCCATATCTGCTTGATTGATTGCAACAATAACGCGCTTGGGTTCAATTGATTTCAGTATCACTGATTCAAGTAATTGAAATGTAGTTCCTAAATCACGCGAACTACCATCCAGCAAAACCATAACTACATCAATAAAACCATTGTCGTTATTTTCGCCACAAGTGCTAAGAAGTTCCGAAGTGATATTTTTTGAATGATTCAAATCATTTTCTTTGCCATCGCCTAAACCCGCTGAATCGTGAAAACGCAAATAATCGTGCAATTTATAAGCTGAAATTTTTTGCGTTTCTGGGTCAACACCTTCACCAACTTTCGCAATAGTCGAATTAAACAACGCATTCAATGTTGAACTTTTACCTGTTCCTGTTGCGCCAACTAATAAAATATCCAATGGAACTAATAAACCATTGCGATTGATGTGTGATTGAATATCGTCGTGTCGGTAATTTTGCATATATCACCAAGGAAGCCAACTGCGAACTTTACTCAGCCCACGAGATATTGCGCCACCAATATCAACAGCCACATTTAAAACATCACCCACGACATTTGCAACATCGCCTATCGTCTCAACAACAGAATCAAGCCAAGTTTTTTTAATTGCTTCACTATAATTTTCTAATCTATCATCGTCTTTCCACATGGTTTGATCTTTGTTGATGTCTTGAGCAAAAACGGCTCTTTTTTCTTGCTTTGTGTGACGTAAAATAAACAAGAGCAATTTGGAAAGATTGTAAGGATTTTGCGCTAAATTACCGCGTTTGCGACCAGCACTATAATAAATCGGTTCAACATCAATTCCTGTTGATGCTTTAATTCTGGTTTGAATCGATATAACTTGTTGACCAAGAAAATTTATTAGTTCTTGTTCTGGACAATTTTTCTCTTTACTCCAATAATCACCGTCCATTGCCATATCTGCTCGATTGATAGCGACTAAAAGTCGTTTTTTATCTTCACCAAGATTAGGAATAATCACCTGATTGATTAACGTATATGATGTTCCAAGGTCACGAGTGCTACCGTTAAGAATCACAAGAACTAAGTCAATCAACACATCACCGTTTCCGTCTTTTTCATAAAGTTTATCAATGATATTTTTTGAATGTCGATTGTCAATTTCTGTACCATCACCAAGACCTGGTGAGTCCCATAAAATGATGTTGCTGTATTCATATTTTTGAATATCCATTGTTTGAGGATTAACGCCTTGTCCTACTTTTGCTCTTTCAGAACCAAAAAGCCCGTTGATTGTTGACGATTTACCGCACCCAGTCGCACCAGTGATGAGGATATTTACTTTTGTGTTTCTCAATTTTTGGATATTTTTCATCACGGTGGTTTTGGCATCATCGCTCAAACTATCGTCTTTACCAATCGCATCAATTAAATCATCTGTAAAATGTTTTTCGTTTGTCATAAATTTTCCGCCGTTAAATTTGTTTGAGTTCACAGTATAAATCACACTTATGATAGGTTGTGCATTAAATCCACGTCCATCAACGTAAAATACGCCCCACGTCTATTATTACTCAGTCGTTTTCGCTAAAATTCAAAGACTTTTTACCATTCACGTTAAAACCTCATGACAAACATTCATTCAGACAAAATTTTAATTCTCGATTTCGGCTCACAATACACGCAGTTAATCGCTCGCCGAATTCGTGAAATTGGTGTGTATTGCGAAATTTATTCATGCGAATGCACCGACGCAGAAATTCAAAATTTCGCACCCAACGGCATCATTTTATCGGGTGGCCCTGAAAGCGTCACCGAAGGCAACACGCCGCGTGCGCCCCAAAGCGTTTTTGAATTAGGCGTACCCGTTTTGGGCATTTGCTACGGCATGCAAACCATGACCGAACAACTCGGCGGCAAAGTCGAAACGTCCGACCACCGCGAATTTGGCTACGCACAAATTCGAGCGCGTGGACATTCCAAATTATTGAACGGCATCGAAGACCATCTTTCTGCGGAAGGTTTTGGCTTGCTTGACGTGTGGATGAGCCACGGCGACCGCGTGGTCGATTTGCCCGAAGGTTTCAAATTGATTGCGAGTTCCGAAGGCGCACCGATTGCGGGAATGGCGAACGAAGAAGCAGGATTTTACGCATTGCAATTTCACCCCGAAGTCACGCACACGAAACAAGGCGGACGCATTTTGTCGCGTTTTGTACTCGAAATTTGCGGCTGCCAAGCGTTGTGGAATTCCAACAATATCATCGAAGACAGCATCAAAGCCGTGCGCGAAAAAGTCGGCACCGATGACGTGATTTTAGGATTATCGGGCGGCGTAGATTCATCGGTGGTCGCGGCGTTATTGCACAAAGCCATTGGCACACAATTGACCTGCGTGTTTGTCGATACGGGTTTATTGCGCTTGAACGAAGGCGACCAAGTCATGGCAATTTTCGCGCAACATTTAGGCGTGAAAGTGATTCGCGTCAATGCCGAAGAACGTTATTTAACGGCATTGGCAGGCGTAAATGACCCAGAGAAAAAACGCAAAATCATTGGCAATTTGTTCATCGAAATTTTCGACGACGAAGCGTCAAAACTCGAAAACGCAAAATGGCTCGCGCAAGGCACGATTTATCCTGACGTAATCGAATCGGCGGGCGCGAAAAGCGGCAAAGCGCATTTAATTAAATCACATCATAACGTCGGCGGTTTGCCTGAAAATATGACCTTGAAATTGGTCGAACCATTGCGTGAGTTGTTCAAAGACGAAGTACGCAAATTAGGCGTGGAACTCGGTTTGCCAGCGGACATGGTTTATCGTCATCCATTTCCTGGGCCTGGTTTGGGTGTGCGGATTTTAGGCGAAGTGAAAAAAGAATTTGCCGATTTATTACGTCAAGCCGATGCGATTTTTATCGAAGAACTTTATAAAAATGATTTGTACGACAAAGTCAGCCAAGCGTTCGCGGTGTTTTTACCGGTAAAATCCGTCGGCGTAATGGGCGACGGGCGACGTTACGATTATGTGATTGCGATTCGTGCGGTGGAAACGATTGATTTCATGACCGCACGCTGGGCGCATTTGCCGTATGAATTTTTAGATTTAATTTCACGCCGAATTATTAACGAAGTCGCGGGAATTTCGCGCGTCACTTACGATATTTCTGGCAAACCACCCGCCACGATTGAATGGGAATAATCGGCTCATGATGCTTTCTGAATTTTCGTTAATCGACCAGTTTTTCAAAAAAACTGCGTCGAAAAATCCAGAAACTCGTTTAGGAATTGGCGACGATTGTGCGTTGTTGTCGATTCCGAGCGGTTATGAATTGGCAATCACGACCGACACGATGGTTGAAAATGTGCATTTTTTCGCCGACGCGAATCCCGCTTCTGTGGGGCATAAATTGCTCGCGGTGAATTTGAGTGATTTGGCGGCGATGGGCGCGAAACCGTTGGCGGTCACGTTGGCATTGACGTTGCCGCGTGTCGATGAAAATTGGTTAAGCGAATTTTCGGCAGGATTTTTAACGCTCGCGCAACATTATCACGTCGATTTAATTGGCGGCGATACCACGAAAGGCGCGTTGACGTTGACCGTGCAAGCAATGGGTTTAGTGCCGAACAGACAAGCGTTGAAACGTTCCACCGCGCAAGTCGGCGACATAATTTACATGACGGGATTGTTGGGCGAAGCGGGTTTAGGGCTGAAAATCAAACAAGGTTACGATTGCCAATCTGAAAATGCGTTAATTCGTTTTCATGAACCGATGCCACGCATTGAAATTGGTTTGGCATTGCGCGGAATTGCGAGTGCGTGCATTGATATTTCGGACGGTTTAGTTGGCGATTTAGGGCATATTTTGAAACAAAGCGGCG
>SESG01029767.1_pt1 | contig 30509 bp, 21 predicted proteins | sample 3171421 | NCBI WGS metagenome assembly SESG01 (sample SAMN10866946, study PRJNA518727) | freshwater metagenome | biome: subpolar coniferous forest; feature: holomictic lake; material: water; isolation source: holomictic Lake 227, 6 m and 8 m depth | place: Canada: near Kenora, Ontario | collected...
ACCCGGCTTTGGCTTTTGCATCAATCAGCAGCAGGGCCGGGACAAAGATCAGGGTCAGGAAGGTTGCAAAGCTGAGGCCGAAGATAATTGTCCATGAGAGAGGCCCCCAGAACATCACATTATCCCCCCCTACCCATATATGAGGATTCAGTTTGGTGAACAGGGTAACAAAATTGATGTTGAACCCCACCGCGAGTGGTACCAGCCCAAGCATGGTTGCTGTAGCTGTAAGCGCAACCGGGGTAATCCTTGTCTTGCCGGCGCCAACGATGGCTTCGAGGGTTGTTTTCCCTTCGGCCTTTAACACATCGGCAAACTCGACGATTAGGATCCCGTTTCTGACAACAATACCTCCCAGGGCTACAATTCCGATGCCTGTCATGGTTATGACAAAAGGCATCTTGAAAATAATCATTCCAATGAAAACCCCAATGATGCTGAAAATAACTTCGCTGAGGATGATGAGGCTTTTACTGAGGCTGCCAAACTGGGTGATAAGGATGAAAAATATCATTCCGAGTGCAATGATCATTGCATTGATAAGGAACTTCATAGTTTCAGCCTGGTCTTCCTGCTCACCGGTAAAATTCACTTCAACGCCTTTCGGAAGTTTATAGGTTTTAAGCGCAGCGCCGATGTTTGCCAGAACTTCATTGGCAGTATGTCCTGAGGTAACATCCGAAGATAATGTAATGACGCGTTTGAGGTTCTTTCGTTTGATCCCTCCGTAAGTATCCTTGTAATCGACTTTGGTTACAGCCGAAATAGGTATCTGCCTGAGCTGGCCGCTGTTCATGTCGCGATAGGTGATCTTTGCATTCATTACATTGTTGATATTCTTACGCTGAGCCTGGGAGTACCTTACCTGGATGGGATATTCGTCCTCATCCTCTTTGTACTTGGATGCTTCGTAACCGTATATGGCAGTCCGCAGTTCCATTCCGATCTGCCCAACAGTGATGCCTTCACGGTTTGCCCTTATACGGTCAACTTCAAGAACGATTTCCGGCTTGCTTTCATCAAAATCAGACCTTAGCTTATCGATACCGGGGATCTGGAGTGAATCGAGGTATCCGAGAAAATCCCTGGAAGTACTTATCAGGTCAGTGATGTTATCACTGGTGATCTCAATATTGATGGGCTTCCCGGTGGGTGGTCCCATTTTGTTCTTCTCAACCGAAATCGTGGCTCCGGGGATATTCTGTACATTCTTCCTGATCTGATCCATATAATCAAGAGTCCTGACTCCCTTGCGGTCCTTGCTTTCAACAAAGCCCACAGTGACCTTGCCTTTTTCAGGCGAAATGGAACGGTCGAAGAAACTTTCCCCTGCCCCGAATCCAACATTGGCGATGATGGACTCAACAATGGGATTATCCTTGCCCAATGTTGCAACTACCTTTGATTCGACGATCCGGGTTACCGAGTCGGTTACATTCTGGTCTGTCCCAACCGGCATCTTTATAAAGATATTGATCGTTGCCGGATTGTTATTCGGGAAGAACAACACCTGGGGTTTGAACAAGCCGTAAAGATAAATCGTGAAGAAAAAAAGCACTATTACGCCTGCGAAGAGGTAATATGGATTACGGCCCCTGAGAAAGAACCGGAGCTGCTTTTCATAGAAATTCAGGACGGCAGGCCATAATCTGCTCTGAAACGCGATTATCGCATTTTTAATCCACAAACGGTAAACCAGGTTGAGGATGAGGGCAAATGCAAGCAGGTTCCCCATGAAAAACACACCGGCCAGGTAAAACAAGGCAGCCAGGACTCCCAGGATAATACTGCTGACAAGGAATGGCTTTTTCCTTAACTTGTATTCATTGCCATCATATTCATGTTTCATGAAAGTGACCGCAAATACCGGGTTGATGATATATGCCACAAATAATGAGGCGAACAGTGTCAAAATAAGGGTAACCGGCAGATAATGCATAAATTTCCCTACAATGCCCGGCCAGAATACCAGTGGAAAGAACGGTGCCAGGGTTGTAAGCGTTCCCGACAGGATAGGCAGAAAGACCTCCCCGGCAGCATGTTTCGCCGCCGTTTTTATATCCGGAATAAACCGGTGAATACGGTGGGTGTTTTCTATCACAACGATAGCATCATCGACAATGATACCCAGGGCGAAAATGAACCCGAACATGACGATCATATTCATGGTAAAACCCAGCCCGGGCATCACAAGATAGGCCACAAACATCGATAAGGGAACTGACATGGCAACAAAGAATGCGTTGTTCAGACCCATGAAAAACATGAGAACAAGAGTAACGAGCAGGAAGCCTATAATGATGGTGTTATTAAGCTCCTCCAGTGTGCTGCGTGTAAACCTTGACTGTTCACCGGTAAGTTCGACTTTAAGATCAGGAGGGAAAGAATTCTTTTTGAGGTCACTGATAAAATCCTTGATCTTGTCGGAGGCATTCAGAAGGTTTGCCCCGCTTTTCTTGATCACATTCAGTGTGATCACATTCTTGCCTTCAAAACGGGCAAAACTCTCCTGGTCCTTATATGAATCCTTTATTTCGGCGATATCTTTGATATATACCGTAGCTCCGCTGGACGACTTGAGGATGATGTCATTGATCTCAGCCGGAGATTTGAACTGTCCGGTGACCCTGAGCGTGCGTTTCATCCCGTAGTTGGTGATATTACCTGCCGACACCGTGACGTTTTCAGCGGCGATAGCATTCTGGATATCCCTGAACGATACGCTGGCCGCCTGCATCTTGTACATATCAACATCGACCTGGATCTCCCTGTCAAGCGCCCCTACGATATCCACCCTTGTTATTTCAGGCAGCGTTTCAATCTTGTCCTGGGCTTCTTCGGCATATTTCTTCAGCCTTTGCAGGTCGTAATCACCCGAGAGGTTGATGTTCATGATAGGTATTTCGGAGATGTCAACCTCGGCGATATCAGGGTCCTTCGGCAGGTTGTTCGGAAGGCTTGATTTAGCCTTGTCAACTGCATCCCTGACCCTCTGCTTGGCTTCAGGTACCGGAATGCCGGTCGTGAACTCGACTACGATGGAGGAAAAATCCTGAATGGAATTACTACTGATCTTCTTGACGTTCTGCAGGGATTTTACCTGTTTTTCGATCGGCCGGGTCACAAGGTTCTCCATATCCTCGGGAGAGGTCCCGGGATAGGCTGTGTTAACTATGATGGTTGGGATGACAATTTCGGGGAACTGCTCTTTCGGTATATTCATGTAGGATATCACTCCCAGCATGGTAATAATTATCGTAAGTACATAAATACTCGCCCTGTTGTCGATTGCCCAGCTGGTAGCAAAAAATTCTTTGATTTTTTCAGGTTTCTTCATGGCTTTGCAAATCAGATTATAAGGCAATCAATTGACCGTCATACAAGTCCTTAAACCCTGTTGTAATGATTTTATCCCCTTCATTAAGCCCGTCGATGATTTCGGTAAGCCCGTTATAGGTAATGAAGGTTGTAACTGTACGCTTCCTGGCATAAAACTTCCCATCCTTCTCTTCAACCACGAAAATAAAGTGGCCATCATCACGTCCCGATTGTATGTAATTCTGGGGGACTGTAAGGCTGCCCGGGTTGCTGTAATCCTTGATCCTGACCACTGCAATCATATTGGCCCTGAAAGTTAGTGAGGGTGAAGGGGGAAGCAAGGCTTCGACGATGAACGTGCGGTTGGTGGGATTAATGTATTTGCTCGAAAATGTAACCGTCGCGCTTATCTCGGTATCCAGGTCCGGCAAAAACACCTTTACCGGGTCACCTGATTTGATTTTTGAGGAATAAGCTTCACTTACGTCGGCAATTGCTTTTGCCCTGGAAAAGTTCACAATCCTGAAACAAGGCTGGGTTGAAGCAGGCGATGCCATCTGCCCTACTTTGATCGGGATATCCTCAACCGTGCCGTCGATTGGTGAAACGATCGTCGACATATCGAGCTGGTCCTGCAAGGTATTCATCTTGCGTTCAAGTGATTCTTTCGAATTTTTTGCAGCAAGGTACTGGGCTTCGGAACCGATCTTCTGATCCCAGAGGTTCTTCTGGCGGTTATACATATCGGTCGCATAATCAAGTGCTGTCTGGAGTTCCTTCTTCGATTGTTTCAAAACTTCATTGTCAAGTTCGGCAAGCACCTGACCGGCAGTAACATGGTCCCCCTGTGCGACAAATATCTTAGTAACAACTCCTCCCTGGTTCCTGGGTACAACGCCAATATTTTCATTGCCGTCGATACGACCCTGTACTTCTATAAAATGCTCAAACGGACCCTTTTTCAAAGTCATAGACTTTACAAGCGTTGCGGTTTGGGTTCCCTGTGGATTTATTTCATTTTCAAGCTTCGTTATCTCAGTAGTAAGCTTATCTCTTTGCTTTTTAAGGTCATCCAGCCTGGCTTCTTTGTTCCCTGAATTTCCTCCGCAGGAAACAAGAAAAAGAATCATCCCGCTGATCCAAAGTATCTTCTTCATTTCGTTCAGTTTATTATTTTATTCTTTAAAAGTCGGTTCAATATTAGTAGTGGCAAAGATATTAAATTTCCCTGACTCAAAAACTATTTATAGAGAAATCGTTTCCGGTTCACCTGCAAATTTTCACGGGGCCGGTATACAAAAACCATCAAAACAGCTACACTTGCTAAAAGCAGCTTGATCTCTGCCTTTCCTTGCATTACATTTGCATCAATTACGCTCCGATATGAAAAAACTGGCCTGCCTTCTGATACTTTCACTGATCATTACATCTTCATGCAACAAGAAAACATCTGACACCCCTCAGCAGGGAATGAAAAACCTGAAAGCGCCAAACAGTTTCAGCTGGAGCACTTCAGAAAACATACAATTCAGGCTTCATAATATTCCTTCCGGGGTCCTTAGGATTTCCTCAGGAGATGAAAGCATGCTGCTGCTTAAGATGTTCTTTGCATCCAGTACAAACGAATACATCGTTTCTGTTGCAGTTCCCACTTATGAGACACAGGTAATGATCAATTCGATACAGGTTCCGCTTGGAAGACCATTAACCGATTTCACATTTCCTTCGGTAAAAAGCGTTTCAGTCAATTATTCCATGAATTTCAACGGGACGACCGACTGGATCAAGATGCCCAATTCGGCCGGACTTTCTTTCCCGAATAAATGTTCTTTTGAAGCATGGGTAAAACCAACCCGTCAGCAGTCAGTAAAAATCTTGCAGAAAGGCGACTGGGATGGTTGCGGTTTGGGACAGGACGTTTACAAAGGATTCCAGGTGAGCATATACCTTGGAAATTTCACCAGTGCCATGATCAATTGGGGTGCGGGCCAGCCGACACTTAACACCTGGTACCATCTTGCAGGAGTGTATGACGGCACAACACTTTTCCTTTACGTGAACGGTATACTTAAAAATTCAGCCCCTGTAAGTTCAGTCCTTGTGAACAACGGCAGGACCATTTCAATAGGATCGGATAACGGAGGGCAAAAATTCTTCCAGGGCCTGATTGACGAAGTAAGTATATGGACGACTGCCTTAAGTGCCCAGCAGGTGACGACCAGCATGTCGGTTCCATGGACCGGCAATGAGACCGGGATCAAAGCGCTATGGCATTTCAACGAAGGAAGCGGAACAACAGCATATGATGCGTCCTCAGACCATTACGACGGCACCATTACGGGAGCTGTTTTCAATACTGATGTAAGTTATTCACTCAACAGCGATACAGATGGTGACGGGGTTCCAAACAGCTATGATGATTACCCCAATGATCCTCTAAGAGCCTTCAATAATTTTTTTCCGGCGACCACTGACGGAAGCCTTGCCTTTGAGGATCTCTGGCCCAACCAGGGGGATTATGATTTCAACGACCTGGTGGTGAACTACCGTTTCAACACTATCACCAATGCCCAGAACAAGGTAGTCGAATGTGACGGAGTGTTTACCCTGAGAGCCGTTGGAGCTTCTTTCCCAAGCGGTTTCGGGTTTCAGCTTACGGGTAGCAACATCCCCTCATCCGCAATAAGTGCTGCAGGATATACACTTTTTGATAATTATATCAGCCTGGATCCGAACGGCCTGGAATCGGGGCAGAACAAACCGACAGTAATTGTAACTGACGATGACTTTAAATCGTTTGGCACTACTTCTGGGATGATAAATACCTTGCCCGGCCTGCCTTATGTGCAACCGGTTGTCGTCAACCTGACAATGACCTTCAGTCCTAACCTTTATTCGATTGCAGATCTGAACATTGCAGGCTTTAATCCATTCATTATCTTAAACGGGGACCGGGGAAAAGAGGTACACCTTCCTGACCAGGCTCCTACTGCGCTTGCGAATGCTGCATATTTTGGAACCGGAAACGATTCCAGCATCCCGGGACAGGGAAGGTATTATAAAACCTCAAACAATCTCCCCTGGGCTATCAGCATTTATGAAAACTTTGATTATGCTGTGGAATCTGCGGATATTCTTACAGCTTATCTGCGGATGGCAGAGTGGGCTACATCGGGCGGATCATTATATCCCGACTGGTACAAAAATCTTCCCGGCTACAGGAATCAGGCGAAGATTTACCAGCACTGATCAGCGGGCCTCAACTTAAACTTTTTACCCAAAAAAAGTTTCCCGGATTTTATTTTAATACCTTTGTATGTATGAACGACAAAGTACAGGGTATTTTAAGCCATGTGAGCAAACTATACCACCGTTACGGCATCAAAAGTGTAACAATGGATGATGTTGCTCACCATCTCTGCATTTCAAAAAAAACCTTATACGAATATTTTCAGGATAAAAAGGATCTTGTAACCAAGGTTCTTGATGCAGAGCATTCAGGCAATTGCATGGTTTTTGAAGAAATCATGAAGAGAAAACTTAATGCGATTGAAGAATTGTTTGAGATGTATAAGTCGATAAAAAAGATGATCCAGGATTACAATCAGTCTATGGATTATGATATCCGGAAGTACTATCCTGACCTGTACACCAGGGTAAGGGAAGCCAGGCGATCGGCGATGGTTGGAAACAGCCTGATCAATATGAAAAAGGGTAAAAAGGAAGGCCTTTACAGGAAGGACCTGAATGAGGATATCCTTGCCCGGCTTCATATGTTCAGGATAGAGAATCTTGCCGACAATGAGCTTTTTTCAACTGATGAACTGAATTCCTTTGAGGTTTTTCACGAATTGTTTGTGTATCATCTCCAGGGAATTATGAGCAGCAAGGGGAGGGATTTTTTCGAGAAGAATTTCGGTAAATTCCGTGAGGCACTTGACTGATATGGTAATGTTAAACCAATAGATAAATAGAGATTCAGGCAACCCTGTGAAATAAGGTTTGTCTTCAAATTAGTCCTGTTAATGGTCATCGATGAACACATAGTGAAGGACTGTATTGCCGGCAAGCGCAAGGCGCAACGAACTTTGTTCGAAACATTCGCCCCTGCAATGCTTTGCGTTTGCATGCGGTACTGCAGAGACCGGGATGAAGCTGAAGACATTTTACAGGAGGCTTTCATCAAGGTTTTTCAGAACATTCACTCCTTCCGTGGCGAAGGTTCTCTGGCCGGCTGGATTAAACGGGTTGTAGTCAACCATGCAATCAATTATATTAATAAAAGGAACAAGATTGCAAGGCATGAAAAGATTGATGAGATCAGGGAAACTGAAATTCTGAACATAAATGAAACCATTGAGTTCCCCGATGAGTATAACCCGGCATTGTTGTTGAAGCTGATACAGGAACTGCCTATTGGTTACCGTACGGTTTTCAACCTGCATGTTTTCGAGGATTACGGGCATAAGGAGATTGCAGAAACCCTGGGAATATCGGAAAACACATCAAAAACACAGCTCTTTAAAGCCAGAAGATGGCTTAAAAATAAAATTGAAGAAACGAGATTGAAAAAGAATTTGTAGAATTTATGACTGAACCTTCAAATCTGAATTCCGGTCCCGGAAAAGATCTTGACAACCTGTTCAGGGAAGCCATTGGAAAGCAGGAGTTTACTCCTTCTCCCCGTGTATGGAGGGCCCTGAACTGGAAGTTGCTGATCAGGGAATTGATGCATTTCAATTTCACTAATGTGCCCCCGCTTGCGCTCCTTTCAGCATCCGGAGGACTGATCATTCTCGCATCTCTGACTTATTGGGCGCTGCGCACGGAGGCTCCTTACGAAGCTGCACTGATTGCCAATCCAACCTCTGCCTTTAACAAAGAGGCAGCCATCTCTGTTCCAGTCGAACAGGCTGTTAAATCACAACCCGGGCTTGTTGCCTCAACACCATCAACTCCTGCCTTAAGGGAAAACAAATCTTTTGTCAGCCCCGACAGGAAGCCCTCAACCGATACAAAATCCACCCTCCTGGCATATAATAATAAACCAGCGATAACGCCTGCCGTATCTGAACCTTCCCCGGTCATAACCTCAAAGGAAGAAATAAATTCCCAAATGACTGTTACCGATGCATCTGTGCATTTTATAACTCCCATTGATTTTTCAAACTTTGAGATTTTACCTTCTGATGATACCATAAGTTTCATTCGTTCGGGAGAAGTATTTAAATATGTAAGAGAAACACCCCAGGCATCATCCTTCTTCTCGGTCAATGCCGGCATCGCCCCTGAAATGGCGTTATACCATTCAAATGGCTCAACAACAAGAGATTACAATTACTGGTTAAATGCCGGGGTAGGCTACCATTTTTCAAGGTTCTCTGTCAGGACCGGTATTGGCATCGGTTACACCTATGATGAAGGTGTGTACAAAGTTCACTACGAAAGTAATGACAGCGTAAGTTATTTCAGGGAAGTGATCGGGTATTACACCGATCCGGCAAATCCTTCAAATATCATTTACATCACAAAAAATCATACCATTTACGACAGTGTGACGCATATAGCCGATGACAGAACCCGTAACCGGTATACTTATATTCAGATCCCCGTTCTGCTTGGCTACACTGTGCTGGAAACTCCCCGGTTCTCGCTTGGTTTTGAAGCCGGTCCCGCTCTGACAATACTCATCAATGAGAAAAAAGCAGAGCCTGAGATAAACATACCGAACGGAAGGCTTATCCTGCTGCAGGACAATACTCCTCCACGACTGTCGACCAACTGGCAACTCTGGGTGAAACTGAATATCGGTTACCAGATAACCAAAAACTGGGGTTTGATGATCAATCCTTATTATAAATATTACCTGACATCACCCAACCAGTCCGGAGAAAACGGCAAACGAACTTCCCAGGCATTCGGGCTGGATATAGGGATTCAGTATTTGTTCGGAAAAAAAGCTCAGAAGAAATGAGAATACCTCAAGGATACCTTTTACTGATCATATCGATATTCCTTTTATCTACCTATTCTCACAGGCTGAACGGAAATCCGTTTAAGGATGACCGGCAACAGGCGATAAATCTCATTGTGAGCGGGAAGATACTCAACGATTCTTCCGGCCAGCCCGTCTCAAACCATAGTGTAATGGTAAAGGTACCATACATCGGCTATAGTTCGACCGTGTATACCGATACAAGCGGCAACTATTCCGACACTATTCACGAACTTCCCGGACTTGGCGATACCTTATGGGTTAGCACTTTCGATTGCCATAATGTTATTCATATTCAGGCACAGCCCATAGCGTCATACAGCCTGGTCATTAACTTTTTCATCTGTGAAAAGTTCAGTCCCAGCTGTATTGCTGAATTCATTACCGAGATCGACTCTTCATCGGTTATACCCAATAAATACAGGTTCATTGACCTTTCTACCGGTAACCCGGACAGATGGATATGGAATTTCGGCGACGGTACTTCCTCAGCCGAAAGAAACCCAAGCCATATCTACAATGTTTCAGGGCATTTTCAGGTTTGTCTCACTGTGAGCCGGGAACAGATATCTTCACCCTGCTCAGATTCCTCCTGTACTTATATCAGCACTCCAAAGTATTACAGCATTGGAGGCCATATTTTTGCAGGTGACAAGCCCATCAACAACCCTGTAAGTACCAGCGACACAGGCATCGCCTATCTGTATAAACTTCACAACAACCATGTGATCCCTTTCGACACCTTGACATTCACTTACCTGGGGTATTATTCATTTCCCCATCTGCTGTCGGGTGATTATCTTGTGAAAGTTTTGCTTACACCCAATTCGGCAAATAGCAGGAAATACGTTCCTACATATTATATTGAGAGTCTGTTCTGGCAGCAGTCAAGGCTGTTAAGTGTTGCAGACTCCAGCATTTTCAATTTCGATATTCCTCTCAATCCCGGCAATGACAGCCTCGCCGGCGCGGGCAGGATTTCAGGTAAAGTTGAAAGGCATACCCAGACTTCAGGGATGTTTACAATCTTCCGTTCTGAAGTTCTGCTGTTTGATTCCCTGAAACACATGCTCACTTACACCTTGAGTGACGCTTCAGGCAACTTCAGTTTTCAAGGTCTGCCATATGGGGAGTACCAGCTTTTTGTTGAATCGACCGGGAAATTCTCAAAATTCACCAAGGTCAGTCTCAATGCACAGTCGCCGGTTGCCGACACCCTTGTGCTCGACATTTACGATCATAATATAACCGCGGTTCCTGAAATTTCCAATTCAGGTGATGTTGTTGCCGGATTGCCCTTTCCCAACCCTTCGACGGGTTTGATTAACATACCACTCAGGGCACCGAAGCCCCTGATTATAAAAACATCTGTATATTCAATGCAATCAGCGTTGTTGCTCGAAACCGTTTTAAGTGCGGGGCCGGGCCTTAGCATGCTTAACACCGATCTTTCTTCACTTCCTGACGGAATTTACATAATTATCATGAGAACGGCCGAAGGAACAGTAATCTGCAGGAATAAGATCATCAGATCGCATTAAACCAGGATTTTTTTTACCTTCGTCAGGATATTTTATCCTCTTACCTGTTTACAATGACTATCCCGGCCGAGGTTTTTGACCAGTGTTTGCATGACGAACCACGCGGCCAGGAAGCGTTTTACAAGGCATACGCACCGCGGATGTTCGGGGTCTGCCTTCGTTATGCCGCAAGCCGCGCCGAGGCTGAAGATATGCTGCAGGAAGGATTCATCAGGATATTCCGGAATCTTGGCAGCCTGCAGTCACTCGATTCAATAGACGGCTGGGTACACCGGATCATGGTTAATACTGCCATCAATTATTACAATAAGCAGCTGAAGTTCCAGAATGAAGTCCAGATTCGAAATGAAACCCCTGATGCAACTATTCCTGAAGATGCACTGTCAAAACTATCATACAAGGAGCTAATGAAGATACTTCAGGGGCTTCCATTAGGTTACAGAACTGTTTTTAACATGTATGTTATTGATGGTTACACACATAAAGAAATAGGCGAGGTGCTTGGAATATCTGAAAACACGTCCAAATCCCAATTGTGGAGGGCGAAATCGTCAATGAGGAATATTTTAAGAAGAATATTATAAAGGCATGCAGGAAAAAGATTCCATAGAAGAATACTACCGGAAAGCATTTTCGGAATTCCAGCCGGAGCCTCCCCAGGGTACATGGGAAAGGATAAGGTGTGAATTGCATCCTGAGAAAGAAAAGAAAAGTGGTTTATCAGGGCTCAGGACAATCCTGGGCCAGTTCGTCCGCTCCCGTCATCTTTACCCTGTTATGGCCTCGGCCGCAATGGTGCTTTTGCTGATGATGATCTGGTTTTCCTATTCTAACAAACATTTTATCCGTGGCCATGCCTATGCTGGGGAATCGAGGCTTTGCCGGGGGACGGCGTTCCTGTTTAAAGTATATGATAAAGAAAAACCATTCGACACTGTAAAACTGATCCAGGCGGTTCCTGTGGATGCAAAGGGGTTTTTCCAGTTCAGCGACCTTGACCATGGCAATTACCTGATACGCATCAATCCTGTTGCAGGGTCAGAAGCAATGAGAAGTTATATTCCTGCCTTTTTCGACCAGGATTCGGCATATGCCGAGGCTAACCTGGTCAGGATAGAAAAAGATGATCCCACCATCGATATTCGCCTGATTCCCAGGTAGCTCTTTTCTGCTGTATTATTCTATTTGGTCCGAGGCATACCATTCGGCAAAGGAAGAGGATGTTTCTCGCAAAACAAGATGGTGGAGCAATATCCCTGCAGGAAGCAGATTTTTTATCCGCTCAGCGAAATCCAGAATAATATTTTCGCTGGTTGGCTGATAATCAACGTACAATACATTTGTAAATGGCTCACCGGCCGGAACAATTCCCTGGTGCTTCATCGAAGAGTGAAGTATCAGTGCATGGTCGAAGCTGTCGATGATTTCCGATTTGATAAGATGTTTGAGATCTCCGAAATCCATCAGCATCCCGTATTTAGGGGATAACGAATCGGAAGTGGGTGAACCGGTCACGGTCACTGCAAGTTCATAGGAATGTCCGTGTACATTCCTGCACGGCCCGTCATATCCTTTAAGAGCGTGTGCAGCTTCAAAACCGAATTCCTTTGTAATTCTTATGATCGACATTCCATTGAAGTTTAGAGATTTATAAAACGGATAAGTGCTGAAGTAAGATCCGCAGTCCGATACCGATAAGCACAATCCCACCGAGGATCTCAGCCCATCGGGGCGAAATATGTATTGATTTTTTACCAACCCAGGCGCCGGCAACTGAGTTAATAAAGGTCACCAGGCCAATAGTAACAATGGCAAGAAGGATGTTAACCTTAATAAACCCGAAACTTATTCCTGTCATCAGGGCATCAATACTGGTAGCAAAGGAAAGGGTCAGTAAAATCTTCCATTGCCTGATATCAAAGCTGCGCTTTTCACTTTCATCCTTGAAAGATTCAACAATCATTCTCAACCCGATAAATGAAAGTATACCAAAAGCAATCCAATGATCGAATGCAGCGAGATAATTTTTTGCAGCGTTTCCGGCGAGCCAGCCAAGGAGAGGCATAACTGCCTGGAATAATGCAAAAAAGAAAGCGAATTTCAGAACATCGTTCTTCTTAAGCTTTTTCTGGGCTCCGAAGCTCAGGGCAACAGCAAAGCAATCCATTGAAAGACCGATTGCGATAAGAAGAAGTTCGAAAAAACCCATGTTAGTGATTTACGAGTGACGAGTGACGAGTGACGAGTGACGAATTACGAATTACGAATTACGAATTACGAATAAGAATGGCTTCGTAGCACCTTGCCATTGCTGCGAACCAACAACCAATCCCCAATCCCCAATCCCCAATCCCCAATCCCTAATCCCCAATCCCCAATCAAACCAGTGCGACAATTTTTTCAAGCCATTCGGCATCAGCTTCATCAAATGAGTTCAACGATTTGCTGTCGACATCAAGCACCCCGATGATCCTGCCTGAGCGGTTTTTCAAGGGAACAACAATTTCAGAAGCTGAGGCTGAATCGCAGGCGATATGGCCCGGGAATTTATGGACATCGGGCACAATCACCGTTGTTTTAGTATCTATTCCGGCCCAGCACACGCCGGTATGACTTTTCAGTACCTGGCAGGCAAGGGGACCCTGGTAAGTTTTCACAGTAAGTTCCCCTTTGACCAGCTGATAAAATCCAGTCCAGTAAAAATATTCCATTTTATTATGCAGCACGGCAACTATGGTTGCCATCCTGGCCTGGGGATCGGGCGTTTTAGTCAGAAGGTCGCTGAGCTGATCATAAAGCCTGCTGTACCTGGCCCTTTTTCTTGCCCGATCCATATTCTCAGATCTTTTCAAGCTCAACAGTAAAATGTCTCATAATCGGCGCTTCCCTGACGATCCGGAATCCGTTCTTAATGTTCATCCGCTTGTCCCAGATGATCTTCAGTCCGGCTGCAACCACATCCATATGGTTATTGGTATACACCCTTCGGGGGATGGCGAGCCGCATAAGCTCCAGTTCGGGGAACCTGTTTTCGCGGGTTACCGGATCACGGTCGGCCAGCAGGGCTCCTATTTCGACACCTCTCACACCTGCTTCAATGTAAAGGTTTACAGCCAGGGTCTGGGCTACAAATTCTTCTTTCCGTACCTGTGGAAGAAAGCGTTTTGCATCAACAAAAATGGCATGCCCTCCAATCGGCTGCTGGATAGGGATACCGTATTCCAGAAGTTGATTTCCAAGATATTCAACCTGCCTTATCCTTGTGTCGAGGTAATCGAATTCTGTTGATTCATAAAGTCCCTGGGCAATCGCATTCAGGTCGCGGCCTGCCAATCCGCCATAAGTAAGATACCCTTCATACACGATTTCGAAGACACTGGCGCTTTTGTAGAGCTCTTTATCCCTCATTGCGATAAAACCTCCGATGTTCACGATGGCATCCTTTTTTGCGCTCATTGTGATTGCATCAGCATAGGAGAACATCTCCCTTACAATTTCCTTAATGCTCTTATTCTCGCATCCTTCCTCCCGGAGTTTGATAAAATAAGCGTTCTCGGCAAACCTTGCCGAGTCCATGACAATTTTCTTCCCGTACTTGTCGGCAAGCTGCTTCACTTCCTTCATGTTGGCCAGTGAAACCGGTTGCCCGCCCGAAGAGTTGCAGGTAATAGTGAGGATGATAAAAGGCACTTTGTTCCCGTTATCCTTAAGGACTTTTTCAAGTTTTGCAAGGTCAACATTACCCTTGAAAGGATGGATCAGGGTTGTGTCGAAAGCCTCGTCGATAGTACAATCGACAGCTTTTGCCTTACGGATTTCGATATGGCCCTTTGTTGTATCAAAATGAGAATTACCAGGTATAAAATCGCCCTCCTTCACAAGGACAGAAAACAGCACATTTTCAGCAGCTCTTCCCTGGTGTGTCGGCAGGACGTATTCAAAGCCTGTGATCTCGTTTATAGCATGTTTAAATTTATGGAAGGACGAGGCCCCTGCATAACTTTCATCTCCAAGCATCATCTCACTCCATTGCCTGTCACTCATTGCTCCTGTTCCGGAGTCGGTAAGAAGGTCAATGAAAACATGTTCGCTTCTCAGGTTGAAGAGGTTGTAGTTTGCATCTTTGATCCATTGTACGCGTTCAGCTCTTGTGCTTCGGCGGATGGGTTCAACCATCTTGATCCTGTAGGATTCGGCAAAAGGTAATTCCATAGGTGAAAGGTTTGTTGCTGGTAGCAAAGGTAGAGAGTTTTTTGTTGATTTTTTTGGGAAAGTTTGCCCAAATCCTAAAAATGCCGTAGGTTTGCTATGCTGGAAAACCCTTAAGGAACATAACAATACAAAATAAATCTATAGGAGGAAACAAACTATGACTACCCAAACTGAAGCCCCAAAGGGCGTACTCACAAAACTAAGCGAACTTCAGGAATTAGCAAAGAAGTCAGGAAAGAAAAGGCTTGCTGTAGCCGTTGCCCAGGACGAGCATTGCCTTGAGGCGATATGTGCCGTTGACAGGATGGGCCTCGTTGAAGCCATATTGATCGGCAACGAGAAAAAGATCAAAGACCTCGCTGCGAAGCTTGGCCTTGATGTAAGCAAGATGAAGATTATCAACGAAGAGGTTGATGCTGTCGCTGTGAAAACGGCAGTTAAGATGGTCAGGGAAAAGCAGGCCGACATCCTGATGAAGGGGAATGTCCCTACAGCGATTTTTCTGAAAGGCGTGCTTGACAAGGAAGTTGGTTTACGCAAGGGCGATGTTTTGAATCATTTTGCCTTGTTTGAAATCCCGACATACCACAAACTTCTGGGCCTCAGTGATGCGGCGATGATCCTTGCCCCGGATTTGAAAACCAAGATCGCCATTGTCAATAACTCAGTCAGTTTCATGAACAAGCTTGGCTACGCCAAACCCAAAGTAGCCGTTCTTGCGGCAGTTGAGGTAGTGAACGAGGCCATGCCTGCAACAATGGATGCCGCCCTCCTGGCCAAGATGAACCAGCGCGGACAGATAAAAAACTGTATTATTGACGGCCCTCTTGCTTATGACAATGCCGTGAGCATGGAAAGTGCCAAGCACAAAGGAATTGTCAGTGACGTCGCCGGTGATGCAGACCTCCTGATCGCACCCCAGATTGAAGCCGGGAACCTGCTTTACAAATCGTTTGGCTTTTCGGCCAATGCGAAGCTGGCCGCCTGTGTTCTCGGTGCAGCCGCCCCCATTGTATTAACATCCCGTTCTGATACCGAAGAATCCAAGCAGCTTTCAATCATTATGGCAGCCGCTGTAAACTGATTTCTTGCGGATACTTTCACCCCGGACCTGGTAACGCCTTAAACTAATTTAAAAGCCGATCCAATGGGCAGTAAACTGTTCACGATAAAGCCTATACAGGAACTTCTTGATGAAGCTTCCGACAACAAGCAAGGGTTCAAAAAAGCCCTGACAGCAACGAACCTGACGACCCTGGGTATAGGCGGTATTATCGGTGCCGGTATTTTCGTTCTGACCGGCCAGGCTGCTGCCCAGTATGCCGGTCCGGCCATCGTAATATCGTTCATCATTTCAGGTATTGCCTGTGCTTTTGCCGGACTTTGCTACGCAGAATTCGCTGCGATGATCCCTATTTCGGGAAGTGCATACACCTACGCCTATACAACATTGGGAGAGTTCCTTGCATGGATTATCGGATGGGACCTTATCCTTGAGTACCTTTTTGCGGCCTCCACAGTTTCGGTAGGCTGGTCGGGATATTTTGTCAGTTTTCTGAAGGACCTGGGCATTCACCTGCCGGTACAGTTTACCCAGGCCTCAGGCACATACCTGGTCAACCTTCCTGAAACGACCGGCTGGGTAGCGAAAACCCAGGAGATGGCCACCAGCCTTGCCGCCAAAGGAATAGACATAAACACCCTCCCCCATGTACATGCCATTATGAACGTGCCAGCCATGTTCATCATAGCCGTCCTCACTCTTCTTCTTATCATCGGCATCAAGGAATCTGCCAGTTTCAACAATGTTATGGTCATCACCAAAGTAGGGGTGATCATAGTGTTCGTGGTGATCGGGTTCTTTTTTGTAAAAAGCGTTAACTGGACACCTTTCATACCACCCAACACAGGAGAATGGGGGCATTTCGGCTGGTCGGGAATATTCAGGGCGGCAGGGGTGATTTTTTTCGCTTATATAGGGTTTGACGCGGTCTCCACTGCGGCACAGGAGGCAAAAAATCCGCAGAAACATATGCCTATTGGCATTATGGGGTCACTCGGCATCTCAACAATCCTTTACATCCTGGTAGCCATCGTCCTTACAGGTATCCTCGCTTATCCGCATCTTCTCGTACCTGATCCGGTTGCCGTTGGGGTAGATTCCATGGGAGACAAAATGTTCTGGTTACGTCCGATCATCAAGATCGCAGCGCTTGCCGGGCTCAGTTCGGTTGTGCTGGTGATGCTGCTGGGCCAGCCAAGGATCTTTTATACCATGGCCAAGGACGGACTTCTTCCGCAGGTATTTTCAAAGGTTCACAAAAAATTCAAGACCCCTTACATCAGCTCGCTGGTCACAGGTTTTTTTGCGATCGTTTTAGCAGGCATACTCCCGATCAGTATTTTAGGCGAGCTGGTGTCGATAGGCACATTACTCGCATTTACCATCGTTTGCATCAGCATTATTTTCCTCAGGAAAAAACGGCCCGATATTCCAAGGCCATTCCGCACACCCTGGGTTCCTTATATTCCGATACTGGGAGCATTATTCTGTATCGGGCAGATGGCTTCTCTCCCTGTCGACACATGGCTGCGTCTCCTGATCTGGATGTACCTCGGTTTCCTGATCTACTTTATTTACAGCATCCGCCGCAGCGTTATCGGTCTCCGCACCGGAAGATATCTCTTCCGCACCAGGGATGGGGCAATGCTTGCCGGCGTCTATGCCGGGTATGCCAGGTTGTTCAGTGTAAATCCGATGCTGGTGAGGTTTTTTGCGAGCCTGTTTCTCCTGATCCTGCCCTATTCGCTTCTTTGGGTACTTTATCCGCAGATGATACTATTAAGAATTACCATTGCTGCCGGGTTATTTACAATACCTTATTTTATCGCATGGTCGGTGTTCAAAACCAAAAACGCGTAAACCGGAACAAAAAATTTAAACTATGGAAATGGACAATGTCCGGGTAATTGCTATCAACCCGGGATCAACTTCAACTAAAATCGCAGTTTTTCAGAACGACAAAGCTGTCTTCCTGAAAACCATCAAGCATACTTCAGAGGACCTGGCGCCTTATCCGAAGATCGCCGACCAGTTCCAGTTTCGTAAGAACATCATCCTGCAGCAGCTATCCGATGCCGGCATCAATCTTGAGCAGGTCAAGGCAGTTGTTGGCCGGGGTGGCGTTCTCAAGCCCATCCCTTCCGGTGTTTATGAGGTCAATGATACAATGATCCATGACCTGATCCATGCCGAAACCGAGCATGCCAGCAACCTCGGCGGACTCATCGCCAATGACCTGATAAAGAACCTTCCCGGAGCAAAAGCATATATTGCCGATCCCGTGGTTGTTGATGAACTCGAGCCCCTGGCCAGGTTTGCCGGTCATCCCCTGTTCAAACGGATTTCGATCTTTCATGCTCTTAACCAGAAGGCCATAGCAAGAGAATATGCACGAGCCGTGCAGAAAAAGTATGAAGAGATCAACCTTATCGTTGCACATCTCGGAGGCGGCATCACAGTAGGCGCTCATAAAAAAGGCAAGGTCATCGACGTGAACCAGGGAGTTGACGGCGAAGGCCCTTTCAGCCCCGAGCGCAGCGGCACACTTCCGGTGAACCAGATCATCAAAATGTGTTTCAGCGGGGAATATGACATCAAGCAGATCAAAAAAATGGTCACAGGTGAAGGCGGACTTGTTGCTTACCTTGGCACCAACAATGCGGCCGATGTGGAGCAGAGGGTAAAAGACGGGGACGAGAATGCAAAACTCGTTTACCAGGCAATGGCCTACCAGATCGCGAAGATGATTGGCGAAATGTACACCGTGCTGAAATGCGAATGTGATGCAATCCTGATTACAGGAGGCGTTGCCTACGATAAAATGTTCGTAAGCTGGATACAGGAAAGAGTATACAAACTTGCCCCTGTGCAGATCTATCCCGGGGAAGATGAAATGCGCGCCCTGGCCCAGAACGGCATCATGGTTCTTAAAGGCGATATCACACCAACACTTTATATCTGAAAACACAAAGCATGAAACGCTTATTCAGTATCCTTACAGGCCTGGTCTTACCGGGCCTTATTTTTGCCCAGGTGAAACTAATGACCATGGAAGAGGCAACCCTTGGCAGGGGGCTTACCGCAAAGAATTTATCACAGCTGCAGTGGAACGGGGATGAGAGCACCTGGCTGTATGTGGCAAAAAACTACCTGCTGAAAGGAAATCCCGCAAATTCATCCCGCGACACCCTTCTCAGCCTGGCACAGCTTAACAAAAAGCTGAAAGATCAGAAAGAAGACAGCCTTTCGGCCATTCCCGCGCTAACAGCTTATAAAACCAATGAGATCAGTTTTACTTCAAAAGGAAAATTATTCAGTTACAGCCTTGCGGATGGCATCCTGAAAAAACTCAATTACTGGCCCGATTCGGCGCAAAATACCGACATTTCACCAGGAACCAGTTTCGTTGCTTACACTATAAAGAATGATCTTTTCGTAAGCGTAAACGGAAAAGAAATAAAGGTTGAAACATCTCCCAATCCTGATTTCTCCTATGGTTCGAACAGGGTTCACCGCAATGAGTTCGGGATCTCAAAAGGAACCTTCTGGTCGCCCGCAGGCGACAGGCTGGCGTATTACTATATGAATGAAAGCCAGGTTGCCACGTATCCAATCGTTGATATCGTTGATCCGATAGCAGTTTTAGATGGTACAAAGTATCCCATGGCAGGGCAGAAAAGCCATAGCGTGAACATTCATGTTTTTTCGGTTGAAAAAAACACCCATGTGGCGCTTGAAACCGGGGCTGACACATCAAAGTATCTTACCAATGTGACCTGGAGCCCCGATGGTAAACTCATCTACATCGCGGTTCTCAACCGCGGACAGGACAGCATGTGGATGAAGACTTATGATGCCCTTACCGGTAAGTACCTGAAAACCCTGTTCACCGAGTTTGATTCCAAGTATGTCGAGCCTGAAACCGGGCCCATTTTCATTCAGAACGACCCTGCCCGTTTCCTCTGGAGGAGCAGGCGCGACGGCTACCTGCATTATTACCTGTATGAAGCCTCCGGTAAACTCATCAGGCAGGTTACCAACGGGGCCTGGGAGGTTGGCGATTTCATTGGCACAGACCCGAAAGGTGAAACGATTTTCTTTATGTGCAACAAGGGCAACCCCATCGGGAGATCCCTGTGTTCAGTTGAACTTTCAACAGGCAGGATAAACGGGATAACCTCATCCGCCGGCAGCCATACTTCAAAACTCAGTAAGGACGGGCTATTCATCCTTGATTCGTATTCCACACCTTCTGTTGCAAGGAAAGTGGAGCTTCTCGACTTCAAAGGGAAGGTGATACAGGAATTGCTTACCGATGCAAATCCGCTTAAAGATTACAAGATCGGGAGAATGAGCATTTTTACGATCAGGAACAATCAGAACACCGACCTTTACTGCAGGCTGATCAAACCCGTTGATTTCGATTCAGCAAAGCGGTATCCCGTGATCATTTATGTTTATGGCGGTCCGCATTCCCAGATGATAAGCGATTCATGGCTTGGTGGGGCAGGATTGTTCCTGAATTACCTTGCCGAAAGGGGGTATGTTGTGTTCACCCTGGATAACCGGGGGACAAACAACCGTGGCAAGGAGTTTGAGCAGGCTGTTTTCAGGCATCTCGGGGATGCCGAGGTTGAAGACCAGATGTGCGGGGTTAAATACCTGAAGTCACTTCCCTGGGTTGACAGCAGCCGGATAGGCATCAATGGATGGTCATATGGCGGTTTTATGACGATTTCCATGATGGTGAGAAACCCAGGGGTTTTCAAGGTCGGGGTTTGCGGCGGACCGGTGATTGACTGGAAATATTACGAGGTGATGTATGGAGAACGTTACATGGACACTCCTGAATCCAATCCTGAGGGGTATAAGAATGCGTCACTTATCAAAGATGTGAAAAATCTCACAGGCAAGCTACTGATCATACAGGGCTACCAGGATGGCACTGTAGTTCCCCAGAACGGACTCTCGTTTATAAAGAAATGTGTAGATGAAGGCAAGCAGGTTGATTATTTTACCTATCCGGGGCATGAGCACAATGTCAGAGGCAAAGACAGGGTGCACCTGAATGTGAAGATGTATGAGTATTTCAAGGATTACCTTTAAAGAAATGGAGAAATGGTGAAATGGTGAAATGGTGAAATGGCGAAATGGTGAACATCCCGCTTGACACGATACATCGCCCAACACTGCTCCTTAACGAGGCGGTATGCAGGGAGAATATCCGGCTGATGAAGGAGAAAGCCGACAAGCTTGGGTTGAAGTTCAGGCCGCATTTCAAGACCCATCAATCAAAACTAATCGGAGCCTGGTTTCGGGAAGCCGGGGTGAAAGCAATTACCGTTTCTTCAGTTTCAATGGCAAGGTATTTCAATGATGACAGCTGGGATGATATAACCATTGCATTTCCTTTAAACATCCGTGAATCTGACGATATCATTGCTTTATCGGGGAAGGCCCGCCTTAATATCCTGCTAACCATGGCTGCGCCACTGGAGGTTTTCTGTAAGCAACTAGGGAGCCACGGCAATGAAATAGGCGTATTTATAAAAATCGACACGGGGTACAACAGAACAGGCTTGAGGCCCGACGATATAGGAGAAATTGAGAAGATCATCAACACCTGCCGTAAAAGCGCTTCATTAACATTTAAAGGATTTCTCACACATACCGGCCATACTTACAATGCCAGGGGCAGGAATGAGATCGAGATGATCAGCGCCGAAGCGTTTCGTTTACTTGGTTCATTGCGGAAGGGTTTTGACAGCGGCCCTGACCCGTTGATGCTTTCGATGGGCGACACACCGGCCTGCAGTTTGCTCGATAAATTTGAAGGGATCGATGAGATCAGGCCGGGTAACTTCGTTTTTTATGATGTAATGCAAACTGTTATAGGAAGTTGTGGCCCTGAACGTATTGCAGTCTGCCTGGCTTGTCCGGTCGTGTCGAAGAATGCTTCAAGGAAAGAAGTCGTGATTTACGGCGGCGCAGTCCACCTTTCCAAAGAATCAGTATTTTACAAGGGAAAGACTATTTTCGGACTTGTAACAAGTCTTACAAATAGCGGATGGTCAGAACCTTATGAAAATTGTTACCTGAGTTCAGCTTCCCAGGAACACGGGGTTGTCAAAGTGAGTGATGAATTATACAATACTATACATACAGGGGATTTACTGGGGGTCCTCCCCGTACATTCATGCCTGACTGCCCAGTGCATGGGTAATTACCTGATCAACGGCACGATCGCCGACTTTCACATGTAACTATCTCTGATTCAATTCCTTGGAATTTCGTCGATTAATTTCCGGCTTTCATCGTGATTTAACGGAAATTTATCGATTTTTTAATTTACACAGTCTAAATAAGCCTTATCTTTGCAGTATAAATTATTAATATTCAATCATTTGTTAAACTATTGTTAAAATAACCCACTTGAATACAAACACTGTAACATTACCCATAGTACCACGTCTTATTACCGAATCAAGATTAGAAGAACAAAAAACCAAACCAACCAAAACACAGAAAATAATGAAAACAACATTCTATATAATTGCAACTCTTTTCGGATTACAGTCAAACTTTCTTTTTGCCAACGGCACTTCGGCCCAGACAATTTTTGCCGAAGTGTTGAAGTATCCCGCAATAGAACTCTCGCATATTGCAACGGAGGCCGCGTCAATCAGCATGGCAGATCTGAAGGTACTTGCTCCTGTAGCTCCGGTTGAAGCAGATTTCAGCGACAATGACATTGCGCCTGCCAGCGTTCCAGCGAGCAGTTCACTTGCACCGGTAACACCGAAGGAAGCAAGCTTTGATGATTCAGATATCATCGACATGGAATCGCTCATTCTCGAGCTTGCGCCCACAACACCATCGGAAGCTGACTTCCTGGATACCGACACAGTTATGAGTGGTGAAGTCTTCAAGCTCCACCCGGTACTCCCCACTGAAGCCACATTCGAAGAACACGTTTAACTCATCATATCTATCCCCTGTAAATGACAAAGCCCGCTTCTGGCGGGCTTTGTCATTTACAGGGGATAGATATTTACAGACAACTTCTTTCTTTACCAATGTTTTATGGTATATTTACATAGTGATTAAATCAACCTCCTATGAATTTTCCCTTTAAACGATTAGCCACCTTCCTGTTTCTGATTCACGTTTTGATCCTTGTGCCTGAAATAAAAACCCTTTCCCAGAACTTTCCTCCCATGGAGATAACCATCCATGACTCTGCCGCAACCCAGGGATATTATTTTTTCGCTCCTTATGCCTCGTCTCCTCCTTACTTTTTCCAGCACCCCCAATTGATCCTTGACAGGTTCGGGAATATTGTCTGGTACAGGATTCTGCCCGGGTTGATCCATTCGACCACCACCTATGATTTTAAAATCCAGCCTGACCGGAGGATGAGTTATTATTCACTTTCCAGCTCCAAATATCAGGTGATGGACAGTACCTTTACTGTAAAAGATTCCCTGGGTGCAGCGAACGGATTTAATATCGATGTTCACGACCTTCAGTTTCTGTCCAACGGTCACTATCTTTTGCTTGCCCAGGAATCCCGTTATATGAACCTCACGGCTTACCATATTTTCGGCATGACTCATAGTAGTCCTGGCGGAGCCAATGCGGAAGTCATCGGGGTAGTTATCCAGGAGTTTGATGAAAATAAAAACCTGGTCTGGCAATGGAAAGCACACGACCATTTTGCTTTTAACGATGTGGATTCCATGTTTCTGTTCAGCCCCACCAAAGTTGACTGGACCCATGCAAACGCAGTTGAAGAGGACGATGATGGCAACATACTTCTCTCTTGCCGGCATTTTGATGAAATCACGAAAATAAACCGCCAGACCGGGGCCATCATCTGGAGATTAGGGGGAAAGAGAAATCAATTCAACTTCACCAACGATCCACTGCGGTTCAGCGGGCAGCATGACATCCGCAGAATAAGCAACGGACATATAACCATTTTCGATAACGGATTATATCATAATCCTCCCCTGGCCCGTGCCCTGGAGTACGATCTTAATGAAGTCACAAAAACAGCCGCCCTGGTTTGGAATTACTCATACAGCAGTTCTCTTTCCAGTATGGCTGTTGGGAGCCACCAGGCACTTCCCAATGGCAACCATCTTGTCGATTTCGGCGCGATTCCTGAGGGGTATCCATGGTTTGTTCTTGTCAAGCCCGATAAATCCGTCGCAATGGAAATCTCACAGACAGGATCGTACACCAGCTACCGGGCTTTCAATTACGATACCCTGCCCTGGGCATTGCCACGGCCATTAGTTGAATGTTATAAGTCGGGTAAAGATTATTTTCTCGAAGCTGAACCCGGACATCCTGAGTATCTTTGGTCTACAGGAGCCACCACACAATCCATTCAGATCACTGCTGCAGGGAAGTACTGGGTTTATGTTCCACTTGGCGAAGGTTACCTCAGCTCCAAACAATTCGTGGTATCCGATACATCGAACCCATGCATGTTTGTGAGCGAAAAAGAACCATTGGAAGGAGTGCAATTGTCGGTAGACTGCATTCCCAATCCTGCCCGGGACCAGGCAAAGATCATCTTTGATCTTCCTGTAAAATTGGAAATTTCCATTGAAATCCTGGACCTTGAATCCAGAGAGAGAATCACCATCCCTGCTTCTGTTCATCCCTCAGGAAAAAACATGATTCCCGTTGACCTTTCTAGGCTTGAAAAAGGCATATATTTCCTTCGGTTTATCGCAGGTCAAACTGTCATTACCAAAAAAATCATCGTACAATAAACCCTTAAGCGGCTTGTTCGATGTCCCCGGCCTTTTTCTTTGACTTCCGGGCCTGGAAAAATTTTCGTCCGCCGTATGCAACCCCCATGGCCAGGAGAATGCCAAGTCCGCCGTCGATCGGTGCGCCCACGGGACCGCCGCCGCCACCACCGCTACCCGGGTTGCCAGGGGGAGGAGGAGGACCATCGGCCAGTACAGCCAATCTTAAACATACGAAAAATGCGATCAGCGAGAAACAGATGTACTTTTTCATAGAATGTATGTTTTACTTGTTAATGACTTTGGTTGAGAAATTCTGATCCGCCGAAGTGGCCCTGACAATATACACACCTTTAGCCAGGTCCATTGCTATGCTGACAATACCATCCATTATTTTTTGCTGACTGCGGATGACCTGTCCCAGCATGTCATACACTGTGATCTCCGCAAGATGGCCCTGCATGGAAGGTATATCCAGGCAGATCCTGCCATTACTTATAAAGGCTTTGCCGCTGCTGGTAGTGTTTGTATTGATCCCTGACGGGTAGCCAAAAACCAGGCTGAACCTTTTTTCAGTATTGGAAGTATCATGGGTAAAAACATAGGTGCCGTTCTGCCTCAAATCGGTCCATGATCCGTTTACAAGGTCTTGTAGGCGGATGGCAAGAGACGGATCAAAGCTTTCAACACCCGAGAAGTGCAGACTCACCTGCCCGGCATAGCTCGTTTTAAAGTCCAGGGGAACGACCAAACCTCCCGATGGAGGAGGCAACTGGTTAATGCTGAGCCTTGATTCGCCTTTTTCGGTCCACAACTGCGGAGCATCTTCCAGCCCCCAGAGTTTAAAGCCGTCAAGTTGCGGGTCGAACTCCTGTCCCGCTGAACTGTTGAAGCTCACAAAGGTCTCGTCCTTGTAATTATTAGACTGAGCGGATATTTTGAGTGTGTTTGCCTCACCCGATTTATAAAAGGCGGTAGCATCATGAACGCAGGCGTTATTATTCATAGTAAGCACCGGAGTTCCGCTGGCCATGACAATAAAGGCCTGTCCCACCGGGACATATGATGGGCCGGAAAGAGTGGTGTAATTCCCGCTGGAGGCTTTCCATATCCATGCTGTTGCACCGATGTTGCTTTTTATCCAGCCACTTGATGATCCCCAGTTAATGGCTGAGGGATAGGGATTAGGAACCAGGTTGAATGTATACGTAGTTCCATAGGAAACATTGGGGCTGAAGGAGCCGGTATTCAAGGTCCCTGAGAAGGTATAGGTATGTTCGGTGGCAGGATAATAGATCATATACCCTGAATTGCATGATAGCGGATTTGTTGTTGAAGTCCCCATATTGACCCATAATCCATAGTAGTTGTTATTAGTGGGATCGACTTGTGCTGCATCCAGCTTGTACAGATAAGAGCCCAGGAACAGGTTTGATGTCGGAGTAGTATAGTTGACAGGAATGGATACCATATGATACATATTGGCAGTGAGTGTAGCGCTTCCCGAGATGTACCTCTGCACAGTGGCCCCCACAGAAGCTGAGCTCTGTATAAGAGAGCCGGTACCGGTTTCGTCACTCTGAATAACCAGACGGGGACTTCCACCGCTGTTGGTCAAAGTACCGTTAACGGTTAATGCCTTCCCCGGCAAAATGACAACTTTTGCGCCTGACTGTATTATCAGATTATTGCACATGGCAGGTGTTGCAATAGATTGGTTCACCTCGAGATCTGTAGTTCCGTCAGGCACTACAATATTATGAGATGCGGTGGGCACCACCTGGGGATTCCAGTTTGCAGCAATGTTCCATGAATTGCTTGAGGTGCTGTTCCAGGTAACGGTGTTTCCCTGTTCCCATGCTCCCATTTCCGGAGAGCCTGACCGGGTAGTTCCTCCATAGTCGGTGGTAATTCCGGTTCCTGTCGCAGCGGGTAGAGCGGCTGAAGGAATATAGCTGCTGGCCGTTGTTCCTCCGGGATTGACAAAGCCAGGGAGGATCGACTGACTGTTTGCATCATTCCCTGTAACTCCGGTTACGATGGGAAGAGACGTTTTATTTCCTCCGTAATATCCCAGTTTGCCTCCTGTTCCTGAAAACCAGTAATCATTATAATTACAGTTCAGGCTTCCGCCTGTATTTAAAACATACATTGCGTAATGAGTTCCGGAGGCCGCGCCGCTATTGGAGCGTGCATTGTTAAAGATATTGTTCCTGAAATCCCTGGTACTGGACGTACCTGCGTTATATAAACAGGCACTGTTCAGCGATCCGGTTGTGGGTGATCCGCCTATATATACAGTATTGAAATAAACATTGCTGGTCCCCGATGAACCCGCTTCATATATGCCATACATGGTTGTCGCAATATCACTGTTCATCGTGATAATGTTGTTTGAGTAGGTTGCAACCCCTGCGTCAATTTTGATCCCGTGAATTGTGGCAGAACTGCTGCTTGAACTGACACCGTAAATGAGATTTTTGTCAATTGAACTTGAAGTTGACTGTCCGTAATAGTAGATCCCTGCAACATGCCCGGTGAAGGAAGCATAAGTGTTTGAAATGTTGTAAATTTTATTGCCCGACAGGGTCTGGGCACTGTTGCTATTATCTGCAAATGCAATGCCGGCTGCCGAAAGGGAGGGGTTATCCGTGTTGCTGGGATCGGAACTGCTGGCACTGTTAGCATTTGCGATGGTAAGGTCGTGAATCAGGTTTCCGCTGATGGTATTTGTATTCCTGTATGCATAGATTCCATAAATCCGGCCGTAAACGATGGTGCTTGTGTTTGTTGTACCATTGGTGAGGTTGGCTACCGTATTGTTGCTGAGATTAACGGTTCCGGAATTACCATCGCATGCAATTCCATATACCTTCTGCGCATCGGTCGTTGAAGCTGATGTTGCATTGATACTGTTTAATGTTGTTGTGCTGCCAATTGTATTGTTGCTGACGGAAAAGGATCCACCGTTGGATCGCACATAAATCCCATAAAAATGTGAAGATTTGGTGGGCGTTGTATTGGCTACGGTTATGGAGCCAATGATATTATTTTGAGCATTTACATTCGATGATTGGAAGTGAACCCCGTAAAAAGCAGAATTTGAACCATTGCCTGTATAACTAATGGAACCTGTTCCATCGGATGAGCCAATGCAGTTTCCTGCAGTCGTCCCAACATTAACTGTTCCGGCCTGGATATTTATCCCCCACCAGATATTACTACCTGTGTTGGTAAAATTGAAATTTTTAACTGTATTTCCCTGGATATTGCTGGCTATTGTGCTCCCCACACGGATTTCCATAAGCTGGAATGTATGGTTTCCCGTAGTCTTTGTCCATGTCCCCCCACACAACGGGGCACTCCCTCCAAGGTAATTGTTGGAAATTGTAAAATTGTTCCCAGAAGATGCATAAATATAAATAATTTCCATATTATTCCCACTAGTGAAAGTAAAAGCCTCAGATTCATAGAAACTGTTTCCTGTAATGGTCCAGGCATCATTGTAACTATCACCTCCACCGTTTCCATCACCCAGATTTATTATAAATGAATGGGAATTATTTGGATTTAAAACATCATGAATATTGTTGTTGCTGATGGTATTCAAACTGTTTGGAACTGAGCTGTTTGTTGATCTTGAAAAAATTGTCATTAAAGGTCTGTTCCCGCCGTTGTTTGTTATTTCGTTATGATCAATTGTGTTGTTACTGTTTCCGGTGGTAGTTACAGTGTTTGTGAAAAGCAGGATGCCTTTGTCTCCACCGGACCCAGATCCTTTGATTATACAATATTTCACGGTGTTGTAAGTGGCATCGTTAGTGAACCGTATCGTTGAAGAATTGGCATCGCCGGACCTTGTATTGGTGATGATCATGTCAATGGTCAGACCTGTGGCATTTACCCTCCCGTCGATCGTGACATGATCTGCTCCATTGAGATCAATTAGTGGGCCACTATAGCTCCCGCTCAAAGTCACTCCACTAACAGTTGGGTAAATGCTGAGCGAAGCATAGCTGGCACTTCCTGAACCGCTGGCATTCAGTACAGCTGTATTGTTATCTGTAATGCTGCCGGTGATTTGCAGGGTGATGGCTCCTGTAATCAGCCCGTTGTTGATAGCTTGGAATGCCAGCTGGAGTGTTGCATAATCCCCACCTGAGCCGACTGTTTTAGTAGCATCGGCATATGCTGATTGGGCGTTAAACGCCAAGCTCCCGCTTAATACGATAAGCAGAACGAGTAAAATTTTCTGTTTCATAGTTACTGATTTTAAAGGGCCGGTGTTTGGGGAGAGATACATAGATTAGCTATAAAATCACAAAGTCAAAGTAGATTACACTGGTTATTGAAACTAAATGTATAATTATTCTTTCAATTGGTAATTATTTATCATTGTGTTTTTTAATTTAGATAATATCTATTGCTTGACAAACCTCCCCACTCCCACCGTTTTACCATCGGTCAGTTTTACAAAGTAAACCCCGGCAGTCAGATTTGATATGTCAATTTGTGTTTTGGGCTGGGTGATTCGACGTGTCAAAACCTCATGGCCATTAAGGTCCATTATTGATAAGCTGCCCTGGGATAATATTTTGGATGTTTCTATTGTTATTTGATCCGCAGAGGGATTGGGGTAAACAGAAAGTGTGCTCACCTGCTGCATATCGCTAATCCCAAGAACCGTATGATAATAATTATAGGTACTGTCACCCGCGATCACCTTAATCCCTGCAGCATTCCAGGTAAAATGAGTTGAGGTTTTTTCGAAATCTCCCGCGCCGTATGTAAAGAAATTCTGAAAGGAAGTCACCCATGCACTCCCGTTCCACTTTTCTCCCGTCCATGCGATTTGTCTGCCGTTGACATCATAGGTATAGTTTGATCGACTAAAATTAACCCAGATGCCAGATTGCCACTGCTGGTGCAATTCACTAACCAGGTTATTAGAGGAATTAAATACATTGGCAGTCTGGAAAGAATTTTGCCAGGCACTCCCGTCCCAGGTTTGTCCTAATGTATTGGTTTGATTGTTGCTGGCATCGTACACATTGGTCGTCAGCATGTAATTTACCCAGGCCCCGGTGATCCATTCCTGGCTTAACTGCGTCATCAGATTATTGCTGCCATCATAGGTATTATCAAGTTGATATTGATTGACCCACATGCTGCCGTTCCAGGATTGCGTTAACTGATGGATTAGATTATTACTGGCGTCATAAGTATACGTATTTTGAGAATTATTGAGCCAGCCGCTGCCAGTCCAGGTTCTATAGATATCGCTTGTATGGTTATTATTTGCATCATATGTATAAATGAATTGATCAATATTAACCCATACGCTTCCATTCCAGTTCGTATAGGTGTAGCTCGTCCGGTTGTTATTTACATCATATGTATAAGTATCCTGGGAGTTATTTACCCAATCACTCCCGTTCCACTGTTGGGATATTCCGTTTATTTCATTATTCCTGGCATCGTAAGTTCGGGTGTATTTTCCTGCATTCTTCCAATTGGTACCGTCCCATGTCTGGTAAATGAAACTAATCAGGTTATGCCTGGCATCATAAACAATTCCAATGATTTTATAATTTACTTTCCAGCTGATGCTAAGC
>SESG01007044.1_pt1 | contig 30477 bp, 29 predicted proteins | sample 3171421 | NCBI WGS metagenome assembly SESG01 (sample SAMN10866946, study PRJNA518727) | freshwater metagenome | biome: subpolar coniferous forest; feature: holomictic lake; material: water; isolation source: holomictic Lake 227, 6 m and 8 m depth | place: Canada: near Kenora, Ontario | collected...
GGTCGGTGGGCTCAAGGCCTGGTCCGCGAACGCCTTCGCCGGCTGGTATGTCTCCATCGTCCTCGGCACCGGGGCAGGGCAGACCATGGGGATCGCCAGCAACACAGGCAACGTGCTCACCATCGCCAGCGCCTGGGCCACGATCCCCACCACGACGAGCCGCTACGTCATCTCCAAGCTGCCGAACGTCATGCTCGGCTCGAGCGGCGTGAGCGCGGTATCCTGGAGCGGCGGGACGGTCACGGCGTGGGGCGAGGCGAGGACCTTCACTCCGGCGGCGGGAAGCACCACCCCGCTCCCCGACGCGACCGCGGAGTGGCAGGTCTGCTTCAAGTGCCACTCGGCGGCCAACACTGCGCTCGCGACCTGGAACTCCTCCTGGACCGACATGGCCCAGGCGTTCAACCCGCGAAACCAGTCCTACCACCCGGTCCTCGCTCCCGCGGCGGCCTACGCGGCGACCGGATTCGGCAACACCCAGGTCACCACCGCTCAGGTCACGAGCGGCTGGAAGCCGGGCGACACGATGGCCTGCTCCGACTGCCACGGAAACGACGACCCCGGCTCCGCCGCCACCCAGGGACCGCACGCGTCGGCGGTGAAGTTCATCCTCAAGGGTCCCAACACCCGCTGGCCTTTCCAGGCCGACGGGGTGACGCGCTGGACGGTCAATAACTCGACCACCGGGGTCGGAACGGCGGCGGGGCTCTTCTGCCGGAACTGCCACCCGGCGCTCTCGGGCGTCCATTCCACGGACGGAGCCCACAAGACCTTGGCCTGCACGGGTTGCCACCTGGTCATCCCGCACGGCGGCAAGGTGAAGCGGCTCATGCGTACGACCAACACGCCTGCGCCGTATGCCGATACCGGGACCGCGGCACAGCTACGGGCCTACGCCGGTGGAACAAGCGAGTCCACCTCCTGCGGCGCCGGCTGCACGAACAAACACCCCCTCGCCGCCACCACGACCAACAGCTGGTAGCTCCGGGCGCCCCAGGCGGCTTGAACTGAGTCCCTGATCTACGGTACAGCAGACCGGGAATATGGAGTTCATAAGTCGATATTCTCTGACCGGGAGGTAGGCATGACGGTGACGAGGGTCCAGCAGGTGGCCGTCACGGCGTTCTTGGCCATCCTCTTCCAGGGCTGCTCCAGTCCCCGCACGGCTGCCTCCGCCTCCCCTGTTCCCGACCCAGCGACCTGCTCCATGTGCCACGGTACCGCCGGGCGTGTCGGGAACCTCCCCGGCACCGACCCGCTCCTCGCCTCGGCACCGCCCTTGCTGCCGACGGGAAGACCTGCCTCGATGGTGGGAGCGCACCTGGTTCACCTGAATCCGCCGGTGAACGGACCGCTGCGCGCTCCGATCGCTTGCAACGAGTGCCACGTCGTCCCGACCGGCCTCTCCCACGCCACCAACCCACCTGCCAGCCCGGTGCAGTTCGGCACGCTGGCCCAGGCCCGCGGCGCCTCACCCACCTACGAGCCGCTCTCGCTCGGGTGCTCCGCGGTCTACTGCCACGGGAATTTCGACTTCGGTGGGGTGAAGGGAAAGACGGCGACCGTGACCTGGACCGGGGGCGTCGTGGGCTGCGGCGCCTGCCACGACCTCCCGCCGACCGGACATCCCCCGCTCCCGGGAACCGTCACCCCGTCCACCTGCAGCCAGTGCCACCCGGGCACCGTGAACCCCGACGGCGGCATCAACGTCGCCTCGGGGGCGCACATCAACGGCCAGGCCGACGTCGCGTACAGTTGCACCGCATGCCACGGCACGGCCGGGCGGATCGGCTTCCAGCAGGGCACCGACGTGCAGCTCTCGTCCGCACCCCCGGCGGCTCCCGCGGGTGCACCGGCCTACGCGGTGGGAGCGCACCAGGCCCACCTGAACCCGCCGCTCACCGGATCGATGGGCGCCCCGATCGTCTGCGCCGAATGCCACGTGGTCCCGAGCACTCCCGACCACGCGGCCAACCCGCCGCCGCAGAAGGTGGTGTTCGGAGCGCTCGCCCGGACGCAGGGAGCCTCCCCCACCTGGACGTCCACGACCACCGGCTGCGCGGCCACGTACTGCCACGGCAACTTCACCTTCAACGGGGTGACCGGCCTCGCCGCCACCCCGCTCTGGACCGGCGCCCCCCTCGCGTGCGGCTCCTGCCACGGCATGCCCCCCACCGGCCACCAGGCGCTCACCGCTCCGGTCACGCCGGCCACCTGCTCCGCCTGCCACCCCACCACGGTGAGCCCGGATGGCTCGATCAACCTGACCGGCGGCGCCCACCTGAACGGCAAGGCCGACGTGCTCCTCGACTGCACGGGGTGCCACGGCACCGCGGGGCGCACCGGCATCCTGCCCGGCACCGACCCGCAGCTCGCCGCCGCTCCCCCGGTGGTGCCGACCGGCATCCCCGCCACCGCGGTGGGCGCCCACCTGTCCCACCTGAATCCCCCGGCCTCGGGCTCGTTCCGCGGACCGGTGGCCTGCGCCGAGTGCCACGTCGTTCCGGCCTCCTCCGCACACGCCGTGAACCCGCCGGCCCAGAGGGTGGTCTTCGGCACCCTCGCCTCGAACCGGGGCGCCACGCCCTCCTACGTCCCGGCGACCCTGGGCTGCTCCGCCACCTACTGCCACGGCAGCTTCAGCTTCAACGGGGTCTCCGGCGCGAGCGCCGCGCCGGTCTGGACGGCAACCGGCCTGGGCTGCACCTCCTGCCACGGGATGCCGCCCACCGGACACCCTCCGATCTCCGGGACGGTCAGCCCATCCACCTGCAACCAGTGCCATCCCTCCTCGGTGAACCCCGACGGGAGCATCAACCTCGCCGCGGGGGCCCACCTGAACGGGCAGGCCGACCTGAACGCCAACTGCACCTCCTGCCACGGGACCGCGGGTAGGACCGGCTTCCTTCCCGGCACCGACCCGCAGCTCGCGGCTTCACCGCCGGTCGCGGTGACCTCCCCCGCGGCCACCGGTGCGCACCAGGCCCACGTGAACCCACCCACCTCGGGCGGGCTCCGGACGCCGCTCCTCTGCGGCGAGTGCCACGTGGTGCCGCAGGACTCGGCCCACGCGAACACCCCGCCGGCGAGTCCGGTCGCCTTCGGCACCCTGGCCCAGACCCAGGGCGCCTCCCCCACCTGGAATGGAGCCACCCTCGGGTGCTCGGCGACCTACTGCCACGGAACCTTCAGCTACGCCGGGATCCGCGGAGCGGCGGCGACGCCCCTCTGGAGCGAAGCCTGGACCGGCACGAACGCGGGGAAGTGCCTGAACTGCCACGGGCTGCCCCCGACGGGCCACCCGGCGCTCGCCGGGACGGTCACCGCCTCCACCTGCAGCCAGTGCCACCCGTCCACGGTGAACCCGGACGGCACCATCAACACCGGTCCGACCGGCGGTGCGCACGTGAACGGGAAGGCGGATGTCGCCGGCGCCTCCTGCACCTCGTGCCACGGCGATCCGGCGCGCACCGTCCCGGCGGGAAACCCCAACGCGCTGCTCGCCGCGGCGCCGCCGGTGGCTCCCCCCGGCAAGCCCGCCTCGGTGGTCGGCACCCACCTCCTCCACCTCACCGACAGCGCCATCCGGTCCGCCATCTCCTGCAACGAGTGCCACGTGGTGCCGACCAACCCGGACCACTCGGTGACGCTGCCGCCGGTGGTGGTCTTCAGCCCGGGCACCCTCGCCACCACCCAGAACGTGGCGCCGTCGTACGTCCCGACCAGCCTCTCCTGCTCGGCCACCTACTGCCACGGCAACTTCACGTTCGGTTCCGTGAAGGGCAACGCGACCCCCACGGCGGCCTGGAACGTCACGCCGTCGCTCGCCTGCACGGGCTGCCACGGCATGCCCCCCACCGGCCACCAGGCGCTCACCGCTCCGGTCACGCCGGCCACCTGCAACGGGTGCCACTCCGCAACCGTGAAGGCCGACGGGACCATCGACCTGGCGGGCGGCAAGCACATGAACGGCCTGGCCGAGTACACCGGCGGCCACCCGGCCGGCTGGGCGGACAAGACCCAGCACGGCTACTCGGCGAACCAGCAGGGGCTCCAGAACTGCACGAGCTGCCACGTGGGCTTCGGCGCAGCGGGCGGCCTGGCCTCGAGCTCGTGCAACACCTGCCACGCGTCGGCCCTGCACCCGAGTTGGCAGACCGAGTGCACCTTCTGCCACGGAACGGCCGGGCGCACCCCCACCGCGCTGAACCCGCTCATCGCCGCCACCCCGCCGGTGGACTCGGCCGGCAACTCGGCCACCACCTCGCCGCGCGTGGGCGCCCACGCGAAGCACGTGCTGTCACCGACGCTGTCGAGCGCCTTCGCCTGTGCGAACTGCCACGAGTCGAGCCTTCCCACCGACGTGGCCCACGTGGACGGCGCCCGGGCGCCGCTGCCCTTCGGCCTCCTCGCCCTCACCGGAAACGTGACGCCCACCTACAACGCCACCACCCTGGGCTGCGCGGCCACCTACTGCCACGGCAACTTCACCAGCGGGAAGGCGACCAGCGTACCCGTGTGGAACGTCCCCTCCTCCGGCACGCTGGCGTGCAACTCCTGCCACAGCATGCCCAACACCTCCACGGGCCACCACTCCACCCACGGGGGCGGCTCGTTCAACTGCTCCGACTGCCACAGCGGGATCGCCACCGGGACCGGCGCGAGCAACGCCGCCATCGTCGGCCCGGCACTCCACGTGAACGGGGTGAAGAACGTGGTCATCGCGCCGGCGAACGCCATCACCTACACGGCCGCCACGCGGCGCTGCAACGGCACCTGCCACGGGCAGAACCACTCCAGCTATGCCTGGTGAGCCGAGACCGACGCGAGGCGGGCGCCCGAGGAGGGAGCAGCGGAGGCGCAGGGAAGAGCAGCCTGCGCCATCAACTGCCTCGCGAATCCCGTGACCCGGAAGTGGTGGCCGAACGCCCCGGCCATCCCACCACGGCAGCGACCAGCGAGAAGTAGGCCGCGCTGCGCCACACCGACGAGGTGATGGCGCAGGTGCCTCCGGCGCGGCAGCCGACGAGTTCGTAGTAGGCCACCCCCACGAGCCCGCCCGCGGCCGCGAAGACCGCCGCGCGCCAGGGGGATCCCCAGAGCTTCCTCCACCTGCCTTCGCTCGCCATGTACGTCCTCTCCGGGCCGACCCGATTCGAGGCTTCCGGGCCTGCCCCATCGATGATACGGAGGTTGGAGCCCCGGCGCCCGGGAAGGATTCCACGGCGCGCCGGATGCCGGACCCGCCTTGCGACCCTCCCTCTCCGCCACGCTCCCGTTCCTCCTCCTCGCCGCCTGTTCAGCGCCCGGGAAAGGGGCCGTCCCCGCAGGCACGCCCTCGGGCCCACCGGCCTGGGAGCTGGAAAACCCTGTCCGGCCGCTCCCCACTCCGCCCCTGGGCGTGACCGCCGAGCTGTCCGATCTGGGCGCCCGGGTCACCCCCGCCAAGGTCCGGCTCGGCCGGTGGCTCTTCTACGACCCGCGCCTCTCCTCGGACGGCAAGGTCTCCTGCGCCTCCTGCCACAAGCCGTCGGCCGGCTTCAGCGAGACCGAGCCGGTATCCACCGGCGTCGATGGCAAGAAGGGCAACCGCAAGGCGCCGCCCGTGCTCAACGCCGCCTTCCCCATCTACCCGGTCTGGTTCTGGGACGGCCGCGCCTCGTCGCTGGAGGAGCAGGCCAAGGGCCCCATGCAGAACCCCCTGGAGATGGGGATGACCCACGCCGGCATCGAGGCGACCCTGCGGTCCATCTCCGGTTACGGGCGCTACTTCGCCGAGGCCTTCGGCGACGAGCGGATCGACGTGGACCGGGTGGCCGAGGCCATCGTCGCCTACGAGGCCACGCGTCTGTCGGGCAACTCGGCCTACGACCGCTGGGACGCGGGCGGCGCGGGCGCGCTCGACGAGAAGCAGCAGCTGGGACGCCGGCTCTTCTTCGGCAAGGCGGCGTGCAACGAGTGCCACCTCGGCGCCAACTTCACCGACAGCCGGTTCCACAACCTGGGGGTGGGCTGGCGCAAGCCGCCGCCGGGCGCCGACCCTTCTCGTGGCTTCGCCGATCCGGGCCGTGCGAAGGTGACCGGCAACCCGGCCGACACGGGCGCCTTCAAGACCCCGACGCTCCGGGACGTGTCCCGGCGCGCGCCGTACATGCACGACGGGTCGGTGGCCACGCTGCGGGACGTGGTGCTGCTCTACGACCGGGGCGGCGTTGCCAATCCCTGGCTCTCCGCCGAGGTGAAGCCGCTCCACCTCACGGCGGACCAGGTGGACGCTCTCGTGGCGTTCCTGGGTGCGCTCGACGGCGAGGGCTTCCAGGACGTGCCGCCGGGCACTTTCCCGCGCTGACGCCGGGGCGAGGCTCTAGCCCGGGCGCCCCACGAACCAGGAGAGCACCAGGTTCACGGCGGAGACGACCAGCGCGCCCAGGAAGGCGGAGGTGAAGTCGCTCACCCGGAAGCCCAGGCCGAGCGTCCGGGAGAGCCCCGAGGTGGCGTAGAGGGCGAGCCCGTTCACCACGAAGAGGAAGAGTCCCAGGGTGAGCAGGATGAACGGGAAGGAGAAGAAGGTGAGCACCGGCTTCACCACCGCGTTCACGATGCCGAAGACCAGCGCCACGCCGAGGAAGCCGCCCCAGCCCCCTTCGTAGGTGATGCCCGGGACCATGCGGACCGCGGCCCAGAGGGCGGCGGCGTTCAGGAGGATCCGAAGGACGAATTGCATGTCAGGCCCCCGCCGGCGCGACGATCGCCGCGCCCCGCCGCGCGACCACCGACAGCATCACGTAGTTCCAGCCCTGGAAGATCATGTCGATCGCGACGAACATGCCGATGATGTAGAGGGACGAGGCCGGCCAGCCGTTCCAGATGAGCAGCCCGAGCAGCACCGAGATGGCGCCGTTGAAGAGGCCCCAGCCCCAGCCCGGGTGGCGGCTGCTCACCGTGCCCACCACGCGGAAGACGCCCAGCACGAGGAAGTAGGCGGCCACGAGCAGCGTCAGCACCTCCATCCCCGCGAGCGGACGCGCCCAGATCACCCCGCCGGCGACGATGGAGAGACAGCCCCCGAAGAGGAACAGGAAGAACCCGGACCAGAGCTTGTGACGGAAGGCGTGGACCACCTCCATCACGCCGTAGGCCACCATCAGCCCGCCGACGAAGACCGTGGTCACCACCGACACGGCGAACTCGTAGCCGAGCCCGATCACGCCCAGGAGGATGAGCATGATCCCCCAGGCCAGGAGCCAGCCCCACGCCTTCTTCAGCTCGCCGGCCACCGCCGCGCGCGAGTCCACCATGGTCATGACGTTTTTCCTCCTCCTTCCTCATGCGCCTGCCCGGCGGCGGCCGAAAGACCCCTCATGGGTCACACGGAGTGAACGAACCCGTTGGGGGGATGGGCAGGGCTGTCAGACCGCCCCCGTATCGTCCCTCCCGTGACGCCGCGCCGATTCCTCACCCTCGACCTCGAGACCGTCCCCGACGAGGGGCTGGTGGCCGCGGTGGACGGGGAGCCGGACCGCCCCTATCCGGAGGCGCTCCGGCGCCTGCTCGACGAGCGGCGCTCCCGCAGCGGCGGCCGCACCGACTTCCTCCCCATCCCCTACCACCGGCCCGTCGCCGCCTGCACCCTCGAGGCCGAGGAGCGGGACGGGGTCGTCCGGGTGGTGGACGCCACCGCCTGGACCGACCGCGCCGACGACGAGGCCGCCTTCCTGCGCCGCACCTGGCAGCGCATCTCCGGGCACACCGTGGTCTCATTCCACGGGCGCGGATTCGACCTGCCGGTGCTGGAGCTCCGGTCGCTCAAGCTGGGGGTTCCCGCCCCGCGCTGGTTCCAGGGCGGCCGGGCCGAGGGGACCGAGGAGCACCTCGACCTCATCGACCTGCTCTCCAACGGCCGCGCCGCGCCGGCCGCGCCGCTCGACCTCTACGCCAAGCTGATCGGCCTCCCCGGCAAGGAGGGAGTGGCCGGCCCGGACGTGCAGGCGCTCTACGCCGCCGGCGGACTCGATCGCATCGCGGCCTACTGCATGACCGACGTGGTCCAGACCTGGCTGCTCTTCCTGCGCTACCGCCTGGTGGAGGGAAGCCTCACGCGCCCGGGCTACGAGGCCAGCGTGGCCTCGGTCCGCGAGGACCTGCCCGCCATCGCGCAACGGGGCCTTCCCGCGGCCGAGGCGCGGCTGCTCGAGGGCTGGATGGAGCGGCTGACGCCGGTGCTGCGGGGCGTCGCCTAGCGAGGCGACTTCTTGGCGCGGCGCTTCCGCTTGGTGGAGCGGACGGCGGCCCGCTTCGCGGCGACGCGCTTCACCTTGCTGCGGTTCTTCACCTTGCGCTTGGTACGGTTCGACGTGCCCAGCTTGTTCGACAGGTTGGCCATTTTCGTTCCTCCTCCGGTGCAGGGCAGTGTAGTCCGACCCGGCCGCCCGTCCATTTTCAGGCGATCCAGTCCTTCTCCCGCAGCTTGGTGGGGAGGTACTCCTCGGTGATGAAGGAGATGCCGCGCCGGGAGAGCGCCTCGAGCTCGTACTTCACGCCCGACCGCACCATCTCCTGGATCTCGGCCTGCCATTGCTTGGCCTGGAACCACGGGTAGGCGAGCATCTGCCTGGCCCGGGCCACGTCGCCGTCGTCCATCCTGATGGCCACGTTGGAGGGAAGCTTGTAGGTCATCTTGTCGAAGGACGAGAGGCCGATGAATCGGGCGTCGGGCACGGCCATGCGCATCGACTCGAAGGCCAGGTTGATGGAGCCCTGCTTCACCACGGAGTAGATGTAGAAGCCCCAGGGGTCGTTGTCCACCAGGACGTACACTGGCAGTGAAAGTTCCCGGTGGAGGCGCTGCACGAGCCGCCGCACCCCGCGGGGCGGCTGCCCTCCCCCGTGGATGATGATGGCGTTCTGCCGCTTCCAGAACTTGTCCTCGTTGAAGCGGCTCCAGACCGCGTCCTTCTCCACGAGCAGCACGTACTTCGCCTCGTGGCGAACGAACTGGATGACGTTCTCCTCCACGATGGAGGGGACTCCCCAGCCGCCCGAACCCATGCGCCTCAGGTCGATGGTGTCGCCCGAGTCGCGGATGGTGATGGGGCCGACCATGGTCCCCTTGCGCGAGGCGAAGAGGTGCAGCTCCTCCCGGAGCGTGTCGAGCGCGACCTCCAGGTCCTCGATGATGGGATCCGACTCGTCCTGCTCCTCGAAGGTGTTCTGCTTCGTGTCGCCGATGGAGTGCTTGGTGATGTAGTAGAGGTCGCGGATGCTGGTGGTCTTCCCGGACTCGACCAGCTCCTTGCAGGCGTCGGAGACCAGGAAGGTCTGCATGAACTTCTTCGCCATCGACACGTTGAAGAAGTAGCGCTTCTGCCGCTGCCCCCCGAGCTCCACCACCCGCTTCTTCTCGTTGAACCTCACGTTGGCGAGGCTGCGCACCGGGATCTCCACGAAGGGGTTGCCGCCCCCCTTCACGCTGCGGAGCACCGACTCGGCGAGCTTCTCGATCTTCGCCACCGTCCTCTTCGCGACCGGATCCCTGCGCGCCATGGGCTACTCGTCCTCCTCGGAGCGCCGCGGGCGCTTCGACGTCTTCTCGGCTGCCTCCTCGAGCTTCGCGTCCTGGCTCTCGAGGTCGGCCTCGGTCACCTTCTCGGCCACCTTCATGAACTCCCGCCGGATGGGGTCGGGGCTCCGCTCCACGATCCGGCCGATGGCCAGGGCCACCTCCTCGATGTAGAGCTCGAAGATGGATCGGCGCTGCGCCTGGTAGTCGGCGTGCTGCCGCTTGCGGATGTGGGCGGCCAGCTTGCGCCCGCACTCCTGGGCCGCCAGCTGGATCTCCCGGATGATCTCCGGGTAGTGGGCCACCGCCTCCTTCGACTCGCTCGTGAAGGGAACCCAGACCGACGCGATGTGGACGAGGAGCGCCATGGGGCCCACCGGCAGCGAGCCCTTGGGCTGGCTGAGCAGGTAGTTCCGCCAGTCGGTCTTCACCACCGCCTCGGTGATGCCGCAGGCGCTCCGCTGGAAGAGGAGCGGCACCCGGTTGGCGAAGCGGAAGAGCTCCACCGGCTTGTCGGCCGGCCAGCTTCCGCCGTGGGCCAGGCCCACCTCCACCTGGAAGGGGTTGCCGCGGTAGACCCGGGGGGGCCGGGTGACGGTGGCGATGAAGTACTCGTGCCCCTTGATCTTCTCGACCCCCTCCTCGGCCTCGGCGGCCGGATCGGGCGTGGGTTCGGGGGCCTTCGCCTTGCCCTTCCCCTTGCCCTTCCGCTTGACGGCCTGGTCGAGGTCGAGCTGGCCGTCCTCCCCCTCCGGCCCGTCGGTCTCGATGACGGAGAGGAAGGAGACGAGCCCCTGCCGCATCAGCGCGTCCCCGATGGGGGAGAGGCAGTTGGTGGGCGGCGCCATGATCCGCGTGGCCTGGATGCCCTTGTGGAGCTTCTCGGCGAGATCCCGGTCGGCGGCGATCTCCCGGGGGCGCACCCGCTCCTTCATCCCCGCGTTCTTCACGATCTCGCCCGACACCTGCGAGGAGACCCGGCTGAAGGACGACTGGAGGAATCCGCGGACGTCGCGCGACTTCGAATCCCCCGCCATGGTCATGAGCGCGCCCAGCTCGACGCCGTGCGGGTGGGGGCGGATCTCGAGCGCCTCCTTGGGAAGCTCGCTGGTGGCCCGCGGGAAGGAGAGCCGCTCCTGCTTGGGCCGGACGTAGTGGACCGTGCAGTGGGGATTCGCGAGCGCGGTGTGCTCCACGTAGCGGTTCACGAACTTCTGGCCGGCCTGCCAGTTGGCGACGATCTCCAGATCGACCCGCGTACCGTGCTCCGGCGCCCACTCCTCGAGCGTCTCGTCGCGGGTGACCACCGGGCTGTTCTTCCGGGTGTCGATCTGGATGTCGAAGGAGTGGGCCGGCTTGCCCTTTCCGGTGCGCGACACCACGCGGATGGGCTGTCCGGTGGTGAGCTGGCCGTACATGGCGGCGGCGCTGATGCCGATGCCCTGCTGTCCGCGCGACTGCTTCAGCCGGTGGAACTTGGAACCGTAGAGCAGCTTGCCGAAGATCTTGGGGGCCTGGGCCTTCACGATGCCGGGGCCGTTGTCCTCCACGGCCACCACGAAGCGCCCCTCCCCCTTGGTGAGCTCGCCCGAGCCCTCGAAGCCCAGGTCGCGCACCTCGATGGTGATCTCGGGGAGGATGCCGGCCTCCTCGCAGGCGTCGAGCGAGTTGTCCACCGCCTCCTTGATGGTGGTGAGGAGCGCCTTGGAGGGGTTGTCGAAGCCGAGCAGGTGCCGGTTCTTGGTGAAGAACTCGGAGATGGAGATCTCCCGCTGGCGGGTGGCCATCTCCTCGGCGGTGGAGCGCCGCTTGGGCTTGCGCGCCTCCGGCTCCGGGGCGGGTTCGGGGGGCTCCGGGAGAGGAAGTGCCGGCTCGGGCTCGCGGGTCACCGCACGCCGGACAGGCGCCTTCCTCCCGACGGGGCGCGCGGACGGCGCCTCCACGGATACGAGCTCCAGCTGCCCCGACGCCCGGTCCGACCTCGCCGCCTTCCCCGCCTTCGCCGCCATGCCCGCCTCCGATATCGACCGGTTCCGGCTGTACCACGGACCGGCTTCCGGCGCTAACTCTTCGCCGCCCTTCGGGAATTCCCTCCCCTCCCCTCCCGGTCGGGATTGACGGGGGTGGGCCGGTGGTTACATTGAACGCCATGGCCTGGAACGAACCCACCCCGACCCGCGGCGGCGCCGCCCCCAAGATCTCGGGGACGAGCGGCTACCTCAAGACCTTCGCCCTCATGGCGGGGCTCATCGCCCTTCTCGCCATCGGCGGGAACATGCTCGGCGGCGCCCAGGGGATGCTGCTCTTCGGCGGCCTCGGGCTGGTGATGAACTTCGTCATGTACTGGTTCTCCGACCGCATCGCGCTGGCGATGAACGGGGCCAAGCCGGTGACCCGCGAGCAGCTGCCCGAGGTCTACGAGATCGTGGAGCGTCTCACCCGGAAGGAGGGGATGCCGATGCCGCGCATCTTCCTCATCCCCTCGGAGACGCCCAACGCCTTCGCCACCGGGCGCAACCCGGAGCACGCCGCCCTCGCGGTCACCGAGGGCATCCTGCGCATCCTCGACCGGAGGCAGCTCGAGGGGGTGCTCGCCCACGAGCTCTCCCACGTGAAGAACCGGGACATCCTCATCGCCACGGTGGCCGCCGGCGTGGCCGGGCTCATCGGGTCGCTCGGCCACATGATCCAGTGGGCCGGCATGTTCGGCAGCCTCGGCTCCCGCGACAGCGAGGGGCACGACACCAACATCTTCGGCGCGCTCGCCTGGGCCATCCTGGCGCCCATCATGGCCATGCTCATCCAGCTCGCCGTCTCCCGCTCGCGGGAGTACGCGGCCGACGCCACCGGGGCCCGCATGGTCGGCGACCCCGAGCCGCTCGCCCAGGCGCTTCTGGCGCTCGAGAGCGCCAACACGCAGCAGCCCATGGAGCGGGCCGCGCCCTCCACGGCCCACCTCTACATCGTGAACCCGCTCCACGGCGGCGCCATCGCCAGCATGCTCTCCACCCACCCCCCCATCGAGGAGCGGGTGAAGCGGCTCCGGGAGATGCGCGGCGGGATGCGGTTCACGTAGCGCGGGGCATCCCCCCCGGCTATCCAGAGCCCATGCCCATCTCGATCCTGGCGGCGCTCCTCGGAGCCTCGGCGACGTTGAAGGTGGGGGACAAGGCGCCGGACTTCACACTGCCCGGCACCGACGGAAAGCCGGTCACCCTCTCGAAGCTGCTCGCGAAGGGTCCGGTCCTCCTGGCCTTCTTCCCCAAGGCGTTCACCCCTGGTTGAAACAAGGAAAACCAAGCGTACCGGGACCGGTATGCCGAGGTGGAAAAGAAGGGCGCAGAGGTAGTGGGAGTTTCCACCGACTCCATCGAGAAGCTCGCGAAGTTCAAGGCCGAGTTCCACCTCCCCTTCCTGCTCCTGTCGGACGAGAAGGGGGACGTCGCCGAGAAGTACCCGGGCAAGATCCCGATCCTCGGCCTCGCCAACCGCGCCACCTACGTGATCGGCCAGGACGGGCTGGTGAAGGAGATCGTCACCGGCAGCGACGCCATCGATCCGTCCACGGCGGTGGCGGCGTGTCCCATCGGGAAGCACTGACCGCGCCCTACCCCGGCTCGCTCACCAGCACCCTGCGTACGATCGCATCGCCAGCCGGGGTGGTGAGCCTCTCCCCCTCGCGCCAGAGGGCGCGGCGCAGGTAGCCGAGGCCGAGCCTTCCCTGCGTGGTGTCCGCGGCGCTCGCCACCTGCCCGACCTCGACGCCGCCGGACGACAGCGGCGTGCCCGGCCCGGCGCCGGCCGGGAGTTCGAGCTGAACGAGCCCCCGCTGGATGTGACCGCGGAAGGTGGCGCGGGCGACCACCTCCTGCCCCGGGTAGCAGCCCTTCTGGAAGTGGATGGCGTCGCGGGTGAGACCCGCCTCCATCGGCAGGCGCGCTCCATCCATGTCCACGCCGAAGCGGGCCACCCCCTCCTCGATCCGCAGCACCTCCAGGTCGGCCGCCGAGAGGTCGGATGCGCCCCCAGCGAGGAGCCGCTCCCGCAGGGCGGAGAGCACGCCCGAGGGACCGATCACCTCCACCCCCTTCACCCCGCGTCGCGGAGTGGCGGCGACCGTCGCCCCCTCGACGCCGGTCGCCTGCTCGACGCCCAACGGCCCGAGCACCGCCATGGCGCAGATCTCCCCCGAGACGTCGTCGATCTTCACCGGGGCGGCGAGGAGGTACTTGCGCAGGTGCGGCAGGAGCACCGGCACCTCCCCGGGCTCCGTGAGGAGCAGCAGGTCGTCCGGACGGGCCACGACGAGCCCCTCGCCGAGGATGTGCCCCTTCGGCTCGAGGAAGGCGGCGTAGGCGCTCCCGTCCGCCGGCAGCGCGGAGAGGTGCTGTGTGGACATGCGGTGGAGGAAGTCGCGCGCCCCCTTCCCGGCGAGGCGCAGGATGCCGCGCTCCTCCACGGGTCCGACTGCGGCGCCGCCACGTGCGGCTGCGAGTCTCTCGACGAGCATCATGACGGAAGGTTAGCGGGGCGCCGTCAGCCCCGCTGCGTCATCGCCACGCCCAGGATGACGAGCACGCCACCGGCCACGAACGACGGGGTGAGCGCGTCGCCGTAGAGGGCCCAGGCGAGGATCGCGGTGAGCACCGGCTGGGTGTTGGACCAGATGGCCACCCGGCTCGCGTCCTCGCGGGCGAGCGCCCAGTAGTAGAGGAGGTAGGAGACGACGCTCGTCAGCACGATCAGGTAGGCGACGGCGCCCCATCCGACGGGGGAGAGCGCACGGAAGCTCTGCGCGCGGGAGAGCCAGAGCCCCACCGGCAGGTAGAGGAGGCTCCCCGCCACGATGGTGGCGCCGGTGGTCGTGATCACCCCGTACCGCAAGGCGTAGGGCTTCCCCCACACCACGTAGACGGCCCAGGCGATCACCGCGATCAGGATGAGCAGGTCGCCGAGCAGCGCCCGTGGGCCGCCCGCGCCGCCGGAGAGCTGGCCGCGCGCGCCCAGCACGACCGCCGCACCGACGAAGGCCAGGGCGATGCCGAACGACTTCCAGGGGCTCGACCGCTCCTCGCGCCGGAGCAGCGCCAGCAGGAAGACGAAGACCGGCGACATCGCGTAGAGGAGCGCCGCGTGGCCCGGAGAGGTGAGGGAGAGGCCGAAGAGGAAGAACCCCTGGTTGAGCGGGATGGCGATGAATCCCAGTACGGCCAGAGGCAGGAGGTCGCGCCGGTCGATCTTCCGGGGGCGCAGCAGCATGAGCCCGCCGTAGACGAGCCCGGCGAGGGCGAAGCGGGCGAGCGCCAGCTCGAACGGGGAGAGCTCCCCCAGCGCCCGCTTGGCGGCCAGGTAGGTCCCGGCCGACAGGACCGAGTGGAGGAGCATGACGAGGTCGATCAACGATCGCCCCCGTCCAGCCGGGAGAGGGCCCAGGCCGCCGCCTCGGCGACGCCGGGCAGGTCGCTCCCCCGGAGACGTCGCAGGTCGGCTTCGAGCGAGGCGTCGCGCCGCGACCCGGCCACGAGCACGCCGTTCCGGACGAGCCCGGCGTGCCCCGCCCGCGCGAGCGCCGTCCCGTAGAAGCGGGCCCGGTAGTCGTCGGGGGAGAGGTGGAGGAGCTCCTGGAGATCGAGCGACGCGTGGCGCACCGGTCGCAGCTCCGGGTCGCTCTCGGCTCCCTTGCCCCGGTTCCACGGGCAGGCGGTCTGGCAGTCGTCGCAGCCGAAGCCCCAGCTTCCGATCCGGTCTGCCACGTCCGGCGGCACGGAGCCTCGTCGCTCGATGGTCTGGAAGGAGATGCAGCGCCGGGCGTCCACGAGCCCCGGCTCGGGGATGGCCCCGGTGGGGCAGGCGGGCATGCAGGCCGAGCAGTCGCCGCAGCGGTCGGGGTGAGGTGCGTCGCGCTCGAGCTCGCGGTCGAGGAGGACGGCGGCGAGCAGCACCCAGCTCCCCCACGAGGGCGTGATGAGGCACCCGTTCTTCCCCACCCAGCCGATCCCCGCCCGCTGGGCCCAGGCCTTCTCCATCACCGGCCCGGCGTCCACCGAGGAGAAGGTCCGGAGTGCCGGATCGCGGCTGCGCAGCGCCTCGAGCAGCACCTTCAGCTTCCGCTTCAGGACGGTGTGGTAATCGCGCCCCCGCGCGTAGCGGGCCACGGCCGCCCTCCCCTGCCCCGGATCGCCCGGGTCGGCCGCGTGGGGCACGGCGAGTGCGAGGACGCTGCGCGCGCCCGGAAGGAGCCGCGCGGGGTCGAGCCTCACTTCACGCTGGGTACGGAGCCAGGCCATGTCGGCCTCGGCCCCGCGGGAGAGCATCCGGTCGAGCGGCCCGGGGTCGAGCGGCTCCGCCCTCGCGATCCCGACCTCCCGGAACCCGGCGGCGCGGGCCGCCTCCTTCACGAAGGCGCTGTCGAGGGGGACCGACGTGACTAGCCCTTCGCGGGTGGCGCCGGCAGGATCCGGCGGAAGGCCATGCGGACCAGCACCGCCACGGGTGCGCCGATGATGGCGCCGAGGAGGATGGCCCAGATCTCCGGGACGACCGGGCGCGCCGGCGTGACGTTGTAGCTCACCACCAGGCCGAACCCGAGCGCCGCGCCGGCGGCGATGGCGGCCCCCGTGTCGCGCCGACTCCGGACCTCGCCCGCAGCGGCGAGGAGGAGCACGAGGAGCGAGAGCACCCAGGCGAGCTTGTGGGGCAGCCAGTCCCGGAACATCTCGACGCGGAGCGGGGCGGTGGAGAGCCCCTGGACGCGCTCCAGCTTGATCTCCTTCGCCCCTGCGGGGAGCTTCGCCTCGAACCAGTCGGCGTCGTGGTCGTGGGTGACCCGGGTGCTGCCACCGCGGCCGACCCGGGCGAAGCCGGTGGTGCGGCGCAGCTCGCCGAGGACCGGCTCGTCGAACCCGCCCAGGCGGAAGGAGACGAGCGGCTCGGCCCCACCGCCCAGCCGGGTCGAGACGAGGAGCAGCACCTCGCCGTTCGTCCCCTGCGGTACCGACTGCACGTCACCGGCGCGTCCGAACTCCGCAACCACGTGGGGCTCGCCGGGGCGGACGGCCTGGTAGGAGGGGATGGCAGGGACGGCGAAGGTGAGCACCGCCGCCAGGCCGAGGAGGACGCGAGTCAGGGGATCGACGCTCCCCTCGATGGCGGGGCGGAGCACCGCCACCGCGAGCGCGAGCGGCACGACGATCGCGATGAGCGCACCCACGGCCGAGTCGCCGATGAGCCCGGCCCACCAGAAGACCGCGATGCCGACTACGACGGTGAGCCCCAGCGACGGGAAGAACCAGGGGCGGATGAGCCCCTCGAACGGGCTCGGCTCGGGACGGCTTTCCTGGGACATTTCTTGATGCTCCCTCGGGACGGAAAATGGACAGGATCGATATCGCCCATACCATGCGTTTCAATGGCGCGACGGCTTGAACTGCACGACTGGAACGACCTTCCGAGCACCGAGGAGCGCGGCGACGGCTGGGCCGTGGCCCTCGGGAACAGCATCGAGGTCCTGGAGAAGCTGCCTCCCCGCTCGGTGGACCTCGTCTTCGCCGACCCTCCCTACCATCTGTCGAACGGTGGCACCACCTGCCAGAGCGGCCGGCGCGTGCGGGTGGACAAGGGGGACTGGGACCAGTCGAACGGCCTCCTCGCCGACCACTCCTTCCAGCTCGGCTGGCTGCAGGCCTGCCGCCGGGTGCTGAAGCCGTCGGGCACCCTCTGGGTCTCGGGCACCCAGCACGTCATCTTCTCGGTCGGCTACGCGATGCAGGAACTGGGGTTCCACCTGCTCAACACGGTGACCTGGTTCAAGCCCAACGCGGCGCCCAACCTGGCCTGCCGCATGTTCACGCACTCCACCGAGATCCTGCTCTGGGCCGCGCCCATGCGCACGAAGCCGCTCGCCCACCGGTTCAATTACCGGGAGATGAAGCAGCGGAACGGCGGGAAGCAGATGCGGGACCTCTGGCTCGTGCCCACCCCCGGTCCGCGGGAGAAGCTGCACGGACGCCACCCCACCCAGAAGCCGCTCGCGCTGCTCGAGCGGGTCATCGCCGCGAGCTCGAACCCCGGCGACCTGGTGCTCGACCCGTTCGCCGGTTCGGGCACCACCGGGGTCGCCGCCGTGATGGCGGGGCGCAGGTTCCTCGGCGTGGAGATGGACCCGGCCTACCTCGACCTGGCTGCCCGACGCATCCGCGCGGTGGAAGCTCCGCCGGGCGCCGAGGCCCGGGCCGGGTAGCTCCGGGCTTCAACCCTCGCCGGCGAGTTCCCGCGCGCGCGCCACGAAGGGCGCGATCCCCCGGAAGCGATTTCCGAACGCCGGAGATTCCGGCCAGGCGCCGCTGCCGCCCAGCGCCAGCTCCACCCCGGCGCCGGCGCAGGCCTTCCCGAGCACGTCGGCCTGCCGGGCCAGCCCCACCTCGTCCACGTTGGCGGCCGATGCGGTCACGGCGATCACCTCGGCTGCCCTTTGCCGCGCGACCTCGGCGAGATCCTCCGCCGGCGTGTCCTGCCCGGCCCAGAGCGTGCTCCAGCCGGCCTCGCGCAGCGCCAGCTCGACGAGGGAGAGCCCCAGCGAGTGACGGTCCCCCTCCGCGCAGGCGAGCAGGCAGCGGGGAGCGCCGGGCGCGAGGGGCAGCGCCTCGGAGATCCGGGCGAGCGCACGGTGGAGCCGCTCGGAGGCGACGTGCTCCTGGACGATGGAGACCGTTCCCGCCCTCCATCGCTCCCCCATCTCGGCGAGGGCCCTCCCGAGCATCTCGGTCACGGCGAGCCAGGAGCCGAGCCGGGAGCGCTCCGTGAGGAGGCGCGCCTCCATGCCCAGACCGTCGGTGTGGAGCATGAGGTCCACGAGGGACGAAACCCCCGCTCCCCGGAGGCCGTCCAGGAAGCGCCGGACCTCGGACCGCTCGAACCTGCGGTGCCCCCCGGCCGTCTTCACGCAGGGGAGGAGCCCCTGGTCGGTCCAGCGCTTCACCGCGGTGGGGCCGACCCCGGCGAGCTTTCCGACCTCGATCGTGGAGAGTAACTCGTCCATTTCGCCTCTTTCGATCATGGTTCTTATTCGAATGCTTCCTGAATGGCAACATTAGGATCCGTTGCGGAGACGATTTAGGCGTATTAGGATGTCTTCATGAGCCTGGGAATCGAGCTGGCCGAGAGAGGATTCGTCCCCACCCCCGTCGTCCGGATGGGGATCCGCCGGCTGCTGAAGAGCCGCATCCGCGACGAGGAGAGGCGCCACGCCGACCGGGAGGCCGCCCTCGCCCGCTTCATCGCCGCGATGGAGGGTGCCGAGGTGGCTCCGGTCCCGGCGCTCGCGAACCAGCAGCACTACGAGGTCCCCGCCGCGTTCTACCGGACCGCGCTCGGCGCCCGGATGAAGTACTCGAGCGGCTTCTGGCCGGCCGGCGTGGAGACGCTCGACGCTTCCGAGGAGGCGATGCTCCGGCTCACCGCCGAGCGGGCCGGGATCGAGGACGGCCACCGCATCCTCGAGCTGGGTTGCGGCTGGGGCAGCTTCTCCCTCTGGGCGGCGGAGCACTTCCCCGCGTCGAAGGTGGTCGGGGTCTCCAACTCGACCAGCCAGCGGGAGTTCATCCTCGCAGAGGCGGCCCGGCGCGGACTCCCGAACGTCGAGATCCTCACCTGCGACATGAACCGCTTCGAGGCCCCCGGCGAGTTCGACCGGGTGGTGTCGGTCGAGATGTTCGAGCACATGCGCAACTGGCCGGAGCTGCTGCGGCGCATCACCACCTGGCTCACGCCCGGCGGGAAGCTCTTCATCCACGTCTTCGCGAGCGCCCGCTTCGCCTACCTCTTCGAGACCGACGCCGACGACGACTGGATGGGGCGCCACTTCTTCACGGGCGGGATGATGCCCTCCCACGATCTCCTCCCCCGGCTGGCGGCCCCGCTCACGCTGGAGGAGCACTGGATGGTCCCCGGCACCCACTACGCCCGCACCTCCGAGGCCTGGCACGAGAAGCTCCTCGCGAACGGCGATGCGGCGGTGGCCTCCCTCACCGGCCCCCTCTCCTCCGCCGAGGCGCGCGTGCAGGTCCGCCGCTGGCAGATGTTCTTCCTGGCCTGCGCGGAGCTCTTCGGCTTCGACGGCGGCCGGGAGTGGCACGTGTCCCATTACCGGCTCGCGAAGGAAGGCTCCCGGTGAGGATCGCGGTCGTCGGCTCCGGCATCTCCGGCCTCGTCTCGGCGCACCTCCTCTCGCGCCGGCACGACGTGGTGCTCCTCGAGGCCGACACCCGCGTGGGCGGCCACACCCACACCTTCGACGTGGACGAGGGCGGCCGGACCGTTCCGGTGGACACCGGGTTCATCGTCTTCAACGAACGGACCTACCCCAGCTTCCTCGCCCTCCTCCGGCAGCTCGGCGTCTCCTGGAAGGAGAGCGACATGAGCTTCTCGGTGCGGAGCGACCGGCGCGACTTCGAGTACGGCGCGCCGGCGCTGGGCGCGATCCTCGCCCAGAAGCGGAACCTGCTCTCCCCGCGCTTCCTCCGGATGCTCGTGGACGTGCCCCGCTTCTACCGCGAGGCGAAGGAGCTGCTCGACGAGGGCAGTGAGCTGCCGCTGGTCGCCTGGCTCGAGGCCCGCGGCTACTCGAAGGGCTTCATCGAGGATCACCTCCTCCCGCTGGTGGGCTCCGTCTGGTCCTCCTCCCGCGACGGCGCGCGCGACTTCCCGGCCCGCTTCCTGGCCCGCTTCTTCGAGAACCACGGTTTCCTGGAGGTGAAGAAGGCCTTCCCGTGGCTCACCATCGAGGGAGGCTCCCGGGAGTACGTGCGCGCCATCCTGGGCGGCTTCCGGGGCGAGGTGCGCACCGGCTCGCCGGTGGAGCGCGTCTCCCGTGGCGACGGCGTGACGGTGAAGGGCGTCGGCCAGGCTCCCGAGCGCTTCGACCACGTGGTGCTCGCGGTCCACGCCGACCAGGCGCTGCGGATGCTCGCCGATCCTTCCCCTCTGGAGACGGAGCTGCTGGGCCGCTTCCCCTACCGACCCAACCCGGTGCGCCTCCACACCGACGAGCGGGTCATGCCCCACCGCCGGGCGGCCTGGGCCTCCTGGAACTACCAGCTCGACGACACCCGGCAGAGCGGTGCGACCGTCACCTACTGGATGAACCGGTTGCAGCGGCCCGACACGCGCCGCGATTACTTCGTCACGCTCAACCGGAACGCCGACATCCGGGACGACCGGACGATCCTCGACGTCACCTACGACCACCCGATCTTCTCCCCGGCGGGAGTCGCCGCCCAGCGGCGCCACGGCGAGCTCATCGGCCACCGGGACACGAGCTACTGCGGCGCCTACTGGCGAAACGGCTTCCACGAGGACGGCGTGGTGAGCGCACTCTCGGTGTGCCACCACTTCGGGGAGACCCTGTGATCGGGCTGGCGAGCGCCATCTACGAGGGCACCGTGTCCCACGCGCGCCGCGTGCCCCGCCCGCACGCCTTCACCTACCGTCTCCACATGCTCTACCTGGACCTGGACGAGCTTCCGCGCCTCGGCCTGCGCTCCTTCCGGCGGGAGGACTACCTGGGCGATCCGTCGCGCGACCTCTCCACGGAGGTGAAGGACCGGGTCGAGGGCGCGCTGGGCTTTCGCCCCTCCGGATCGGTCCGGCTGCTCACCCACGTGCGCTCCCTCGGCTACGTCTTCAACCCGGTGAGCTTCTACTACTGCTTCGACGCGGACGGGCCGGTCCGGGCCGTCGTGGCCGAGATCACCAACACCCCCTGGGGCGAGCGGCACGCCTACGTGCTCCCGGCCGGGGAGCACGGGGTGGAGGCCTCCTTCCAGAAGGCCTTCCACGTCTCCCCCTTCTTCCCCCTGGAGCAGTCCTACGACTGGCAGCTCCCCGAGCCTGGCGAGGCGCTCTCGGTGGAGATGGTGAACCGGGAGAAGGGGAGCGAGGTCTTCCGGGTCCGCCTCGGGCTGCGCCGCCGCGCCTACTCGCCCGCCGCGCTCCGGCGCGCCTCCTGGCTTCAGCCGCTCATGGCCTGGAAGGTCCACGCCGCCATCTACTGGCAGGCCCTTCGCCTCTGGGTGAAGGGAACGCCGTTCCACCTCCACCCCGCGAAGCGCACCGCCGCCGCCGCCGCACCCCGGAGCACGCCATGACGACCCAGGTCCACGCCGGAATCGCAGTCCCCTCCCCGCTCTCCTTGCGCGGTCTCGTCCTCTCCCGCCTCGGCGCCATCGCCGACGGGCAGCTCACGCTGCGTGAAGGGGGCGCCTCCACCACGTTCGGCAACCCGACCCGGGACGGACTGGCGGCCGAGGTGATGGTGCGGGAGCCGGGCTTCTGGAGGCAGCTCGCCACCGGCGGGACCCTCGGGGCCGCCGAGTCGTACGCCCGGGGCGAGTGGGACACGCCGGACCTCACGGCGCTGGTCCGGCTCATCACCCGCAACGTGACCGCCATGGACGGAATGGAGGGGGGACTGGCCGCCCTGCGCCGCCCGTTCGACGCCGTCCGCCACGCACTCCGGCGCAACACCCGATCCGGCAGCCGCCGCAACATCACCGAGCACTACGACCTCGGCGACGACTTCTTCGCGCTCATGCTCGACCCGACGATGACCTACTCGTGCGGGATCTTCGACCGGCCCGAGACGACGCTGGAGGATGCCAGCATCGCCAAGATCGACCGCCTCTGCCGGATGCTCCGGCTCGGCCCCGACGACCACCTTCTCGAGATCGGAACCGGCTGGGGCGCTTTCGCCCTCCACGCCGCCTCCCGGTACGGCTGCCGGGTCACCACCACGACCCTCTCCTTCAACCAGCTCTCCCGGGCGCGCCGCCGGGTGGCCGAGGCGGGGCTCTCCGACCGGGTGAAGGTCGTGCAGCAGGACTACCGGGACCTCACCGGACGCTTCGACAAGCTGGTCTCGGTGGAGATGCTGGAAGCCGTGGGGGCCGAGTACTACGGCACCTTCTTCGGCAAGTGCGCCTCGCTGCTCGCCGAGGACGGTCTCCTGGCGCTCCAGGTCATCACCATCGCCGACGCTCGCTACGAGCAGCACGTACGCGGGGTCGATTTCATCAAGCGCTACGTCTTCCCGGGCTCGAACATCCCGTCGATCACGGCGCTCCTGCAGGCGGCCACCCGCTCCTCCGACCTGACCCTGCGCCGCCTCGACGACATCGGCCCCCAGTACGCCACCACGCTCGCCGCCTGGCGCGACAACCTGGCCCGGAACGCCGATGCGGTGGCGAAGCTCACCGACGATCGCTTCCGCCGCATCTGGCACTTCTACCTCTGCTACTGTGAGGCCGGATTCGCCGAGGGCTACCTGGGCGACGCCCAGATGCTCTTCGCCCGGCCGCACGGGAGGGCGTGAGGTTGCCTATTCCTGCATCGAACCAGCCGGTTCTTGACCGGATGGCGGCGCTGCTCGGCGTCGCCGCTGTCGTCGGCAACGTCCTCGGCGTCGTCTTCCTCCTCGACGTCCCGGTCGCCTACCGGCCCACCGACATCGACCGCTGGGCCGCGCTCTCCATGGCCCAGCCCGGGGCCACGGTGGCGAGCGCAGCAGCATTCATCCTCGGGCTCGTCGCCCTGGCCGGCTGGGCCGCCGCGCTGGGGCGGCAGGTCGGCACGCCGGCGGCCCACGTGGGCGCATCCACCATCGCCGTGGGCGCCCTCATGAACGCCGCCGGCTGCATCACGCCCATCGTGCTGGTGTCCCACGTCCTGCCCGGCTGCCGCGACCTCGCCGCCTGCGCGCCGACCGCCCGTGCGCTGCTCGGCACGACGCTGACGCTCGACGCCCTCTTCAACCTCCTGCTCGGGCTGGGGCTCCTCAGCATCGCCCCCTCGCTGTGGCGCGGCGGGTCCCGCGCGCTGGGCGCGCTGGGGCTCGTGGCCGGCCTGGCCTCCATCCCGGTGGCGGGCCAGCCCTTCTCGGAGAGCGCGGCGCGGCTGCTCGGCGTCGCAGGCCCCCTCTGGCTCCTCTTCGTCCTCTGGTCGAGCCTGCGATTGTGGCGCAGCGGGAGCACGCGGCCGTGACACAGATGCTCTTCGCGACGGCGGCGGCCATCGCCGCCTACATGGGGATGGTCTGGATCGTCTCGTTGCCGCTGCGGGACGCATCCATCGCGGACATCTTCTGGGGCCCGGGGTTCGCGTTCACGTCGGTCGTCGCGGCCGGGATGTCCCCCGCCTCGACCCGCGCCACGCTTCTCGTCCTCCTGACCTCCCTGTGGGGGCTGCGGCTCGCCGTCCACATCGGCAGGCGCTGGAGGAAGAAGAAGGTGGAGGACCGGCGCTACCGGGCGATGCGCGACCGATGGGGCGGCCGCTTCCCGCTCGTGAGCCTGTTCACGGTCTTCCTGCTCCAGGGCGCGCTGCTCTGGATCGTGTCGCTCCCGCTGCAGGCGGGCGCCGCGCTCGGTGCCACCCGGCCGGTCGGCCCGCTCGACGCCCTCGGCGTGCTGGTGTTCGCGGTGGGTCTCGCCTTCGAGGCGGTGGGGGACGCGCAGCTCGCCCGGTTCCTCTCCGGTTCCTCCAGCCGCCGGAAGGTGATGGAAGCGGGGCTCTGGCGCTACACACGCCACCCCAACTACTTCGGCGACGCGCTGGTCTGGTGGGGGCTGGGGCTCGTCGGCGCCGCCACCGGAGCCTGGTGGTGCCTCGTCGGGCCTGCCCTCATGACCTTCCTCCTGGTGCGGGTCTCGGGGGTGTCGCTGCTCGAGAGGGACATCGCCGAGCGCCGCCCCGGGTACGCCGCCTACATCCGGCGGACGAGCGCATTCCTCCCCCTGCCTCCTCGCGGGGATCCGTGAGGGATTCCAGGGTTTGCCGCCCCCCGGGCCGCATGGTAACGGTGAGCGCCGTGAGAACCCCAGGAAAGCGCGAGCGCACCGACAGGAAGAAGGGGGACGAAGAGGTCCCGTCCGGCGCGGGAGCCATCTCCTCCTCGGCCGACCTCGCGGCGGGCGACCGCGTGGTCTACCCCAAGCAGGGCGTGTACGCGGTCACCGGGCTCGAGCAGAAGGACATCGCCGGCCAGCGGCTCGAGTTCGTTCGGATGACGCGCGAGGAGGACGGCGCGTCGGTCCTCGTCCCGCTCAACAAGGTGACGAGCATCGGCCTGCGCCGGGTCGCCTCGGCCACCGACATCGAGGGGGTCTTCCACTACCTGGGCGCCTCCTACGACGACCCGGAGCTGGACTGGAAGGTGCGTCACCGGGACAACGTGGAGCGGCTCATCGCCGGAGGCGTGCTCGGCGTGGCCGAGGTGGTGAAGGGGCTTCACTCCCTGTCGCGGCTGCGGCCGCTGCCCACGAAGGAGCGGGAGCTGTACGACAGCTCGCGCCACCTGCTCGTGAACGAGATCTCGGTGTCGCTGGGCGTCCCCGACGTGACCGCCGAGGACTACATCGACTTCGCCCTCATGCCGCCTGCGGGGGTGAAGCTGCCGCTCAAGCCCCCGCCGACGCCGGTGGAACTGAAGGGACCTCCCTGGAAGCGCAAGAAGCCGGTGGCCTCCGAGGAAGAGGATGACCTCGGGCTCGGCGATCTCGGGATCGACCTGGGCGCCCTCGAGGGGGTTGGCCTGGGGACCGCCGACGAGGCCGAGGAGGGGGAGTCGAAGGGGGAGGAGCAGTCGGAGGAGGAGGAGGTCCCGGTGGCCGTCGTCGTCGCGCCCGTCGCTGCGAAGGCCCCGGCGCCGAAGAAGAAGCCCTCGAAGGCCGCTCCCGCGAAGCGGAAGGCCGCGAAGCGCGCGAAGACCGCACCCGCCAAGGCACCGCCGAAGAAGGCCGCCGCGAAGAAGGCGGCTCCCGCCCGCAAGGCCGCCAAGCCGGCCAAGCCGGCCAAGGGGAAGAAGAAGTGATCCGCATCGTCACGCTCGCCCCGTTCGACGCGGGGGACATCACCTTCCTCTCGAAGACCCTCTACCGCTCCTTCGGGGTGGGCACGGAGCACCAGGGTGAACGCGCGCTCCCGCGGAAGGCGGAGCGCCCGGACGGACGCTTCGACGCGCTGAAGCTGCTCGCCGACGCGCCCGCGGTCCGCGCCTACGCCGACGACAAGGTGCTCTACATCTGCGACGTGGAGCTCGCCAATCCCAAGGGACCGCTCGGGGAGCCGCCGGCCTGGGGTCATGCCCTGCAGGGCGGGGACCGGGCGCTCGTCTCCACCTTCCGCTTCAAGCCCCGCGGCGTGACCGAGGCCTCCATCGAGATCTACCGGCGCCGGCTGGCCCGCGAGTCGATCCACCACCTCGGCCACGTGTGGGACCTCCACCACTGCTACGACGCCCGCTGCGCCATGCACCCGTCCTGGTCGCCCTCCCTCCCGGACGACCCCGAGTTCGATCTCGACACCTTCTGCCGCGAGAAGAGCGAGCGTCGCATCCGCCTGGCCAAGACCTGATTCACTATCCGTGAACATGCGTCTCCGCACCCGGGGATCGCTCTGGCCTCCCCGCGACGTGGCCTGGGCCGCGCTCCTCGCCATCGCGGTGGCCGCGGCAGGGATCCACGGCCTCTGGTTCCAGGCCGCGCTCCCCGGGCGGCTCCCCTCCCCGACCGACTGGAAGGCCGCCGCCTCCGTGCTGTCGCGCGAGGCGCGCCCGGGCGACGGGGTCATGCTGGCGCCCGCCTGGGCGGAGCGGGCGCGGGAAGCGTTCCCGGGACGGCTGCCCTTCCTTCCGGACATCGAGGACCTGACGGGGATCCGCCGTGTCTGGCTCCTCTCTCTGCCCGACGCGCCGGGCGGCGTCGGCCGGTTCCCGGCGCAGCTCGCGGCGCGTTCCGCGTCGATCGAGCGGCCGCTCCGGCTGGGCGAGCTGGAGTTGACCCGCCACGACCTGGCGGCGCCAGCCCTTCCCCTCTGGTCGCTGACCGACCGGCTCGCCGAGTCGGAGGTGGACGCCGGCGGGGCCACCGTCGCGCGGGAGGTCCGGGAGGTGGCGTTCCTGCCGCGGACCTGCGTGCTGGCACGATGGCCCGGGCCGGTGAGCGGGCCGGCCGTGATCCGGCTTCCCCCTGGTCCGGTCGGCTCCTCGCTCCGGCTGCGCGCGGCCCTCGTGGGTGACACCTCCACCGGAGGCGGGTCGGCCTCCGCCCGGCTCCGGGTGGACGGCCTGGAGGTGGCGCGCGCCGACGCCGCCCCCGGTCGCGTCTCCTGGGCGCCCTCCACCTTCGACGCCACCCGCCTGCCTCCCGCGGCGCGCGAGGTGACGGTCGAGATCGTGCCGGACGGCATCCTTTCACGCGGAGTCTGCGTGGAGCTGGTGGCACTGCCGTGAGACCGGCCCGGGCCATCGCGCTCTCCTGGGGGCTTCTCGTGCTCGTCGCAGCCGCGGTCACGTCGCCCGCGGTGGGCATCTCCCGGGACGAGGGGGTCTACGTCGAGGCGGCCGGCTCCTACGCACGCTTCTGGCCGGAGGCGCTGCGCAATCCGGCCGGCGCGCTCGCCGCTGCGGACCGCTTCTACGGCCCCAACCACGAGCACCCGGGCTTCGCGAAGGGGCTCTTCGCCATCACCCGGACGGTCCTCTCTCGCGCCCTCGGTCTCACCGGCGAGGTGCAGGGCGCCCGGGCCGGCGCCTGGCTCCTCGCGGCGTTCCTGGCCATGCTGCTCGCCCTCTGGGGCTTCGAGCTGGCCGGGCCATGGGGCGGCGGGCTCGCGCCGGCGCTCTTCTTCCTGGTCCCGCGCAACGCCTGGCACGCCCACCCGGCGGCGCTCGACCTGCCGGTCACCTCCCTCATGCTGGCGACCACCTACGCCTTCTGGCGCAGCACGAGCGCGTCGCGCGGCCGACTCTCCACCGCGGGCTGGGCGGTGGCCTCGGGGCTCCTCCTGGGCGCCGCGCTGGGCACGAAGCACAACGCGTTCTTCCTGCCCCCGCTGCTCTTCGCCGCCTGGCTCCTCGGCTCCTTCCGCGGGAGGCAGGAGAGCCACGGCCCGGCGTCGGAGGGGGCCATCGGCACGGTGCGGGGGCACCGCTTCCCCTGGGCGCTCGTCGCCATGGCGCTGCTCGGCCCGGCCGTGCTGGTCGCCACCTGGCCGTGGCTCTGGCACCACACCGTCCCTCGCATCCAGGCCTGGCTCGGATTCCACCTTCGCCACGAGAACTACCCCTGGATGTACTTCGGCTCGCTGATGCGGGAACCGCCCTTCCCGATCTCCTACCCCTTCGTCGTCACCGCGCTCACGGTCCCGGCGGCCATCCTCATGGCCATGCTGGGCGGGGTCGTGCAGTCGGTCGCCCGCATCGTGGCGGCGGTCCGCGGCCGGGCGCCGCAGGTCTCCATCCCCACCGAGTGGCTCCTGCTCCTCTCCGCGCTCTTCCCGATCGCCCTCGTCGCCTGGCCCACCGTGCCCCACTTCGGCGGCGTGAAGCACTGGATGCCCGCCATGCCCTTCCTGGCGCTCCTGGGAGCGCGGGCGCTCGTGCGGACCGGGCGGCTGCTCTGGCCCCGGCGACCGGGCGCCGTGATCGGCGCGCTCGCCGCGCTGGCGTTCGCTCCGGCCGCCTGGCAGGTGGCGCACGTCCACCCCTTCGGCACCGCCGCGTGGAACGAGCTCGCCGGCGGGGCGGCGGGCGCCGCGACGATGGGGATGCAGCGCCAGTTCTGGGGTGACTCGACCGTGGCCGTCCTGCCCGCGCTGAACGTCCACGCGGCTCCCCGCAGCCGGATCTGGTTCCAGGAGACGCCCGCGCTGGCGGCGCGGCAGTACCAGCGGGACGGGAGGCTCCGCGGCGACCTCCTCGTGGCCGCTGGGCCGGAGGACGCCGACATCTCGATCTGGCAATATCACCAGGAGTTCCGGGACAGGGAGTTTCGCACGTGGACCGAGCTTCGAACCGCACGCCCCGTGGCGGGCGCCTACCTGGACGAGGTCCCGCTGGTGCAGGTGTACGCGCGGCCGGGGTTCTGGAGATGACCGGGCTCCTGCGGCGCGCCTGGATCCCGGTGGTCCTGGCGGCGCTCCTCCCCTTCGTCCAGACCATCGGGAACCCACCCGTCCTCGACGACGGCTGGGCGGTGGTGGAGAACCCGCTCGTCCAGGGCGGCCTGCGGAACGCCGTCCGGATCCTCACCTCGCCCTACAACTACGGCGGGCCCGGGACCACGGGCGGCCTCTTCCGGCCGGTGACGACGCTCACCTACGCGGTGAACTACGAGATCCACGCCCGCTCGCCCTTCGGCTACCACCTCGTCAACCTGCTGCTCCACGTGGCGGCCTCGCTGCTCGTGCTCTCGCTCGCCCGGCGGCTCGCCGAGGCCACCATGCCCGACCGGGCGCCCTGGGTGGCACTCGTGGCCGGGCTCCTCTTCGCGGTCCACCCGGTCCACGTCGAGGCGGTGGCCCCCATCGTGGGGCGCAAGGAGCTGCTCTCCACCGTATTCACTCTGGGTGCACTTCTGGTCGCCTTCTCGGGGCGCGGCGCGGCGCGCAGCCTGGGGCGGCTCGCCGGGACCGTGGGGCTGGGCGCGCTGGGCGTGCTCTCCAACGAGGGGGCGGCGGTCCTCCCGCTCCTCTACGGGATCGTGGCGGTGGCGGTCCCGGGCGCAGCGGGCATCGACGCGAAGGGGCGCCGGGCGCTCCTCCGGGCGGTGACCGTCTCGGCCCTGCTCGGCCTCTCCCTCGTGCCCTACCTGCTGCTCCGCGGGATGCCGCGCGGCGTGCCGCTCGAGGCCCAGTGGCTGGCCGGGGTCCCGCGCTCCACGGTCACCTACACGACGAGCCGCATCCTGGCCGAGTACGTCCGGATGCTCGCCTTCCCCGGGTTCCTCGGGACCGACTTCGCCTACGCGGCGCGGGTGCAGCTCATCCCGCAGCCGGGCCCCGTGCTCTTCCTCTCGATGCTGGTGTGGGTCCCGCTCGTGGCGGGGTCGCTCGCGATGCTGCGCCGCTTCCCGCTCCCGTCGGCGGGAATGCTCTGGACCTTCGGCGCGCTGCTCCCCGTGCTCCACATCCTCCCCATCGGCGTGCTCATGGCGGAGCGGCTCACCTACCTCTCCTCGGCCGGCTTCTGCATCGCCGCCGCGGCGCTCATCGGCTCGCTGCACCGGACGCCGCTCGTCGTGGGCGCGGTCTTCGCGCTCGTGACGGTGCTGGGAATCCGCTCGACCGTCCGGGCCGCCGACTGGAGCAGCGACCTCGCGCTCTGGGAGTCGGAGGTGACGAAGGCGCCGCGCGACGTGGTGGTGAACAACAACCTGGCGGTGGCCTACTCGGCCCGGGGGCAGTACGCGAAGGCCGTCCCGGTGCTGCAGACCGCCATCCAGGTCCACCCGGGCTACTGGCGCGCCCACGTGAACCTGGCCATCGCCGAGCAGGGGCTCGGGCACATGGACCGCGCGCGCGACGCCTACCAGGCGGCGGTTCGGATGGCGCCCGGCCTGGCCGACCCGCTCTACTTCCTGGCCCGGTTCCAGGGCTCGCAGGGGGACCTCGCGGGCGGCGTGCAGACCCTCGCCGAGGCGCGCCGGGTCGCGCCGGAACAGGCCCGGCTCGCGACGATGGAGGGGCAGTTCCTGGCCCGGCTCGGCCGGCCGGACGAGGCGCGGGCGGCGTTCCGGGCGGCGCTCGCCATCGACCCGGCGGATGCGGAGGCGCGGCAGGGGCTGGCGGCTGCCCCTTGACCATGTCCGTCCGGGGCCTATATTCCTCGCAGTTCGTTCAATCGGGGGCGAACTGGATTCGACGGAGGACGGAAGGCGCATGGCGCGCGCCGTGGTTGGTCACCAGGCCACGTAAAAAGGCGACCACGCAGAAACGCGAACGAGCCCATGGCTCTCGCGGCCTAAGTGCCGCGCATCCCCCCGTGAGCACCGGGTAACGGGGTCAGATGTCAGCTCCGGTTGGACCTGAGCGGGAAGCGAGCCGCCTAGCCTCAGGTCGAGAAGTGAGGGCGAGGACGTGATCGGTTG
>SESG01009377.1_pt1 | contig 30467 bp, 28 predicted proteins | sample 3171421 | NCBI WGS metagenome assembly SESG01 (sample SAMN10866946, study PRJNA518727) | freshwater metagenome | biome: subpolar coniferous forest; feature: holomictic lake; material: water; isolation source: holomictic Lake 227, 6 m and 8 m depth | place: Canada: near Kenora, Ontario | collected...
GCTAAATTAAGTTGATTACTTTATGTACTGCTCTTTCTTAAATTTCAATGGACTTCCGTGTAAAAAATCATGCCGCTTCCAGCTTTACCGCGCAGACTTTATATTCGGGAATCTTACCTATAGGATCCAAAACGGGATTGGTCAGCAAATTTACTGCTGCTTCCGCAAAGTGGAAGTTCATAAATATTGTCCCGTGCGGACTCTTTTCCGTTATTTTTGTTTTAGCAATCACGCTGCCACGGCGAGATGTTACCTTAATCATCTGTCCATCGCTGATGCCGAACTTATCGGCGTCAGCAGGATTCAGCTCCACAAGGCTTTCCGGGCAGAGTTCAGTGGTGCCCAAAGAACGGCGTGTCATTGTGCCGGTATGGTAGTGATAAAGTACACGACCTGTGGAAAGGATGAATGGATATTCCTTATCGGTAACTTCCGCGGGAGGTATATATTCAACAGCGTGAAACAGGCCGAGCCCGCGCGTAAATTTGTCTTTGTGTAAAAACCTTGTCCCGTTGTGTTCCGCTGTAGGGCATGGCCATTGGATGCCTTCTTTTTCAATGCGCTTGTAAGTTATTCCGGCGTAACTTGGCGTGACACTGGCTATTTCTTCAAATACTTCTTTAGCCGTTAAGTAGTTCATCGGATAACCCATCGCAGTTGAAATTCCGGCAATTATTTTCCAGTCCGCCTTGGCTTCTCCCGGTGGATTAATGACTTTTCGAATACGTTGAACACGACGTTCTGTGTTGGTGAAGGTTCCGTCTTTTTCCGCGAAACTTGCTGATGGCAAAACTACGTCAGCGACTTTTGCCGTCTCCGTCATAAAAATATCCTGAACAATTAGAAGATCCAGTTTTTTCAGCGATTTCTCTACGTGGTGCAGGTCAGGATCGGAAAGCAGTGGGTTTTCACCCATTATATAAAGAGCCTTAACATCGCCTTTGCCTGCAGCATTCATTATTTCTACAAGTGTTAAACCCGGTTTGGGTGACAAAACAGACTTCCATGCGGTTTCAAACTTCTTTTTGACGTCTTCATTGGCCACTTGCTGATATGCAGGGTAAAGATTGGGTAATCCGCCCATATCGCAGGCACCCTGAACGTTGTTTTGTCCGCGCAGAGGGTTTACTCCGCCGCCTTCAATACCTAGATTGCCGCAGAGCATCGCAAGATTTGCCGTACTCTTCACGTTATCTGTACCGCTGATATGCTGAGTTATGCCCATTGCGTAAATGATGCTGGCGCGGTTGGCGCTGGCATACATCCGGGCCGCCTTTTTCAAATCATCGGCCGGCACGCCGGAAATTTTTTCGACATACGCCGGCGTATATTTAGCCACAACAGCTTTTAGCGCCTCAAAGCCTTCAGTACGTTCTGTCACATATTCTTTGGCATAGAGGCCTTCCGCGATAATCACGTTTATCAGGCCGTTGAAAACTGCGACGTCAGTTCCCGGTTTCTGGCGCAGCCAGATATCGGCGTATTTGACTAAATCAATTTCCCGCGGGTCGATGACAATGAGCTTTGTTCCATTCTGTCGTACTGCCCGCTTGATTTTTGTGGCGATAACCGGGTGATTTTCGGTGGTATTTGTACCGGTTGCTAAAATTACTTCTGTGTTTTCCAATTCCGCGATGGAATTTGTCATTGCTCCACTACCGAATGCTGCGGCCAGACCGGCCACTGTTACGGAGTGTCAGAGTCGGGCACAGTGATCGACGTTGTTGGTGCCGATTGTCGCCCTCAAAAATTTTTGAAAGAGATAATTTTCTTCATTGGTGACACGGGCGGAAGCAAGCCCGGCTATACTGTCAGGGCCGCTTTTTTTCTTAATTGCAGACAATTTGTCGGCGATAAAAGAATATGCTTCATTCCAGCTTACTTCTTTTAAATCATCGGTTTTACTTCGTCGAATTAAAGGCTTTGTCAAACGGTCAGGATGCTGGATAAAATCCATGCCGAAGCGTCCTTTAACACAAAGACTGCCTTCGTTTGGTGCGCCGTATTCACGGTTTCCCGATACTTTGACAATTTTGCCATCATTAGTGAAGATGTCCATTTGACAGCCAACACCGCAATAAGCGCAGGTTGTGCGTGTTTTGGAAAGCTCCCATGGGCGACCGGCAAATTTTGCCATTTTATAAGTTATTGCGCCGGTGGGGCATACTTGCAAACATTCACCACAGAAAACGCAGTTAGAATTAATGTAGTCGGCATCAAATGCCGGACCGACTTTGGAATGTGAGCCACGATTTGCAAAATCAAGCACTTCGTTGACCTGGATTTCGTTGCAGGCACGAACGCAGCGTCCGCAAAGAATGCACTTATTGAGGTCGCGGGAAATCATGGTGTTGTTTTCTTCCATTTGATAACCGGGAGTCTCTATCTCAAAACGCGGTTTTTCAATTTTCAGCCAGTAAACCAGATTTTGTAATTCGCACTGGCCGTTTTGTTCACAAGTAAGACAGTTATGATCACCTGATGACCAGAGTAGCTCAATGACCATCTTTTGAGCTTCGCGCACTACTTTGGTATCGGTTCGGACAACCATTCCCGGGGTTATCGGCATGCAGCAGGAAGCTACAAGGCTTCTGGCATTTTCTACTTCCACCATGCAAACGCGGCAGGCACCAACATTTGTTGTGTTTTGATAGTGGCAAAGTGTCGGTATAAAAATACCATTGTTAGTGGCTACCTCAAGGATTGTTTGACCGGGATTTGCCGATATTTCTTTCCCGTCAATTGTAACATTTACCTTTGTTTCCATTTTATATCTCCCTTTTTACTATAACTTTCAAAGCTTTACGCTTTTATTTAAATATGCTTTGTAATTATGAAACGGGATATTATCACATCAAAATAATTTGTCAATTACATATGACTTTAATGTGACTTTAATATCCAAAAAAGATTTAATCAGAATTACTGCAAACGTTCTCAGGCGCAACAGTTAAATCAGAAAAAAGCATATAAGTAATACCAAGTAAGCATTCAAAAATTAACATTTATTTGAAAGCAACTTGGTATAAAAATATTTTAGTGGTAGTATTCAAGCATTACTCTTGACACTAAAGGGTGAGGTGAGATTTTAGCATTATGGGGGAAAAAAAGATCGTAACTATAGACGGACCGGCCGGTGCGGGTAAAAGCACCGTAAGTAAAGCTTTGGCGAAGAAATTAGGCTATATATATCTGGATACAGGCGCTCTCTATCGAGCACTGGCTTATAAAGCGCTGAAAGCTAAAATATCTATGGAAGATACATCCGCGTTAGCTAAACTTTGTTCCGGTACCAATGTATCTTTAAAAAATATTGACGGTAGAATGATAGCCCTAGTTGATGGGGTTGATGTAGGCGATAAAATACGTACAGAGGAGGTTGGGTTAGCCGCATCCAAAATATCCGCTTTTGCTGTTGTTCGGGAAAGCTTGCTCAATCTGCAGAGGGAAGCAGGTTTGCAGGGTGGTATTGTAGCGGAGGGCAGAGATATGGGTTCGATTGTTTTTCCACATGCCGATTACAAATTTTACCTCGATGCGAATGCTGAGGAAAGAATAAAAAGAAGATACAATGAACTGTTTTCAAAGGGTGTCGGTGCTGAATATCTTGCAATACAAAAAGATATGACAGCCAGGGACGAGCAGGACTCGAAACGAAAAATTGCTCCACTTAAAGCATCCGCCGACGCCGTAATTATTGATTCGACAGGTTTGTCCGTGGAGGGCGTAGTAGAAAAAATTATTCAGCATATTTGTGCCAGAAGAGGTGGGGATGTGCCTAATCATTAGGAAAAACGTAAGGGATTTAACTTGCTATTTGATTTTCAGTATGTTAGAAAAAAAGGATTAAAGGGATTCATAAAAAGGGGGTATTAGTTTAATGGTTAACAATAACAACTCAAACTTAACAAACGAAAAGGAGGTTGATGCAAGCACCAATGCAGCAAAAAATGCGGCAATTCAGTCGTCACAACCTAAAGAAGCTGATCTCGGTTTCAAAGAGCTATACGAGCAAAGCCTTAACCAATTGCAATATGGAGATATAGCTAAAGGTAAAGTGGTGCAAATTACACCGGACATAGTCATGGTTGATGTCGGCTGGAAAACGGAAGGTTTTATTCCAATAAAAGAATTGCAAGACGCCCAGGGAAATATTAATATTTCCGTTGGTGATGATATAGAAGTTTTCATTGATAAAAGAGATTCAGATGGTAACCTGGTTTTATCGCGGGACAAAGCGGCCAAGCTCAAAATTTGGGATGACATTAAAAATGCGTGTGAAAATAATCTCCTCATGAAAGGTACTGTCATCGAAAAAGTTAAAGGCGGCCTTTCTGTTGATATAGGTGTTACCGCTTTTATCCCCGGTTCACAAATTGATACACATCCTATTAAAGATTTAGATAAATTTGTCGGTCAAAATCTTGATTTCAATGTTTTAAAGTATGACCGTAAACGCAACAATGTTGTTTTATCACGTCGTTCCATTGTTTCTTCGGAAAGGGAATCGGAGAAAAAAGATACCTTAAAAAATATAGAAGAAGGAAGTATTGTTGAAGGTGTAATCAAGAACATAACCGATTACGGCATCTTTATTGATTTGGGCGGCATTGACGGGCTGCTTCACGTTACGGATATTTCCTGGGGTAGAATTGCCAAGCCTGCAGAAACATTCCATAAAGGTGAAAAGATTAATGTTAAAATCATGTCCTTTGACCGGGAGAAGGAGAGAGTCTCTCTTGGGCTGAAACAATTAACGGACAATCCCTGGGAGCACATTTCAGAAAGATATCCGGTTGGTGCTCTTGTTGAAGGCAAGGTTGTGAACTTGACTGATTATGGTGTGTTTGTCGAATTAGAGCCAGGTGTTGAAGGTTTGGTGCATATTTCAGAAATGTATTGGACTCGAGAGATTAAACATCCCTCAAAAGTGCTAAATGTGGGTGAAGTAGTCAATGTTGTCGTTCTGGAAGTAAATTCTGATGCCAAACGAGTTTCTTTAAGTTTAAAACAGACGTCAGCAAATCCATGGGAAAAACTAAGCGAAAAGTATCCGATAGGGACAGTTGTTAAAGGCTCGGTCAGAAATATTACCAACTTTGGGGTTTTCATCGGCATAGAAGATGGAATTGACGGGCTGGTTCATGTATCGGATATTTCCTGGAAGCATAGAGTCGCGCATCCATCAGAATTTTTCAAAAAAGGTCAGGAAGTTGAAGCCGTTGTTTTGAATATCGATATAGAAAATGAAAAATTCTCTCTGGGTATAAAACAGATCGAAAAAAACCCCTGGGAAGATTTACCGCAGAAGTACGCGCCGGGCAGTGTTGTGACAGGTAAAATTACCAACTTTACCGATTTCGGACTATTCGTGGAAATTGAAGAAGGTATTGAAGGTCTTGTTCATATTTCGGAAATTAGTCAGAAACGCGTAAAGACCTCTGCGGAACTATACGCGGTAGGAGATACCGTATCGGCTGTGGTTAAGAGCATTGATACTAAATTGAAAAAAATCAGGCTGAGCATTAAGGAAATGGAAGCGCCAGTGATGGCACCGGCATCGCAACCGCAATCAACATCGGTTTCCAATCAGTATATCAACAATCAGGAGAACATAGGTTCCAATCTCGCTCAGGCGTTGGCTGATGTAAAAATCGGCAGTCAGCAGAAGGACGAATAGCAAGCATGAGAAAACATCCGGTCATTTATGGAGTGCTTTTACTTTTTGCTTTGGGATTTATTTTTTATCTTTTTTTCTACAGAGCCGGCGCTCATACCGTTAACAATAAAACTTTTTCCTTAAATGACAAAGTTGGCGTTGTCAGCGTTAATGGCATCATTTCTGATTCTATGGAGATTACGGAGCAGCTGGATGAATTTGGCCGTGATGATTCCATTGTCGCGGTAGTATTGCGGATAGATTCTCCGGGCGGTGGTGTGGCCGCTTCACAGGAAATTTATGATGCCGTAATGGAGCTCAAGAAAAAGAAAAAAGTAGTCGCGTCGATGGGTTCGGTGGCAGCCTCCGGAGGACTTCTGATTGCTTGCGCTGCCGATAAAATCGTGGCCAATGCAGGTACCATTACCGGAAGCATTTCAGCGATTATGCAATTTGCAAATATTGAAGAACTCCTAAAAAAAATAGGTTTAAAGTCATCGGTAGTGAAAAGCGGCAAATACAAAGACATAGGCTCTCCTTTAAGGGATATGACCCCGGAAGAAAGAAAAATAATTCAAGATCTGATTGATGATATTTATAACCAGTTTGTTGATGTTATTGTGCGCGATCGCAATATTCCCAGAAATCAAGTTGTGGCAATTGCCGATGGCAGGGTATTTTCCGGACGTCAGGCTAAAGAATATGGCCTGGTGGATCATCTCGGAGATATGAGATCAGCCGCCAAGTTGGCAAGTCAACTTGCGGGCAAAGATGGAAAATATGATTTGGTTTATCCCCAAAATAAACGCGCATCTGTTTTGGACTATGTGTTTGAAAGCGCGGCAAACCAATTCAGCCGTTCTTTAAGGGAAAAGGCGGAAAGCTTCGGAGGGATAGGGTATTTATATCGTCCTTCGATGTAGCTGAATAAAATATTATGACCAAAAGCGATTTAATCAATAAAGTTCAGAAAAAGTTTGCAGTTTATACTAACAAAGATATTGCTTACGCGGTAAATGTAATATTTGCATCGATGTCAGAGGCGATGAAAAACGGAGAACGTACTGAAATTAGAGGATTTGGAAATTTTACAATACGAGAAAGAAAAGCTCGTTTAGGGCGGAACCCGAAATCAGGTTCAGAGGTAAAACTGGAAGAAAGGAAAACGCCGTTCTTCAAGACGGGTAAGGATCTGCGAGTTAAAGTGAATAACAAATATGGCCTTTAATACAATAATAATTGAAAAGAAAAATGGGTACGCCATAGTTAAATTAAACCGGCTCCATGAGATGAACGCAATTTCCCACGAAATGGGCAATGATCTCTACGCCGCGTTTGTTGATTTGGAAAATGACAGTGATGTGAGATCCATCATCATTACCGGCGGAGAATATGTTTTTTCCGCGGGGATGGATGTAAAAGAAATATCCGGAATGCCTTCCGCTCAGTGTGAAGAATATTTTGCGACGATGAAGAAATATGTAAAAAAAATATACTCCTGTTATAAGCCTGTTGTAGCGGCGGTAGGTGGTATAGCTTTAGGCGGAGGTTTTAATATAATCACTATTTGTGATCTTGTTGTGGCTTCCGAAAGCGCGATTTTTTGTCATCCAGAGCTGAAATTCGGCTTCAATCCGCTTTTTTATCCGTTAAGCCAGGTTGTAGGCTTAACTAAGGCAAAAGAGATAGTCATGCTGGGAGAGCCGATTGGGGCTAACGAAGCATTAAAAATAGGATTAATCAACAAAGTCGCGCAGCCGGAAAAGTTTATGCAGGAAGCGGAAAATATGGCTGAAATACTAGCAAAGCGTTCAACCAAAGTGATGGAAGAACTTAAAAATATTTGTGCCATTGTGCCGCGGATGGATAAAGTGGCAGCCCTCGATATGGAGTTTTCCATAGGCTCAATGCTCTTTGCCCGTGATGAATGCAAAGCTCAAATGAATGAAGTGTTGTTTTTAGAAAAATTGCGAAAGAAAAAACCGAAATAATCTATAAATTATCCCAGTCATTCCCGGGTGATGCAAAATCTTTAAGATGATCTCTTCTCTTTTTGTGCTGGAGTTTTTTTAACGCTTTGGCTTCAATCTGGCGGATTCTTTCACGGGTAACGCCCATCATATCGCCTACCTCTTCCAGGGTAAATGGCCCATAATTACAGGCTACCCAGGTGCAGTTTAAGAATGCTTCGTTTTTCAGCTTCCATTCACAAGTAGTGTCCAAGCATATTTCATCAATTAAAACTCTCTTTTTCTTACATTTATAAATATTGATCATGAAGATAACTCCTCAATTATAGATTCTATATATTTTAACTTACTGTTCATTGGTCTGTTTGTCAATAAAATTGAACATAAAATTTGATCATAATTTTTGATGTCACAATTGGCCAAAGTTTGACTAAATGCAACTATTAAAGCAACTTTTAATTTGACAACGATTAGGCTTTTAAGGTAGTTTATTTATCATTTTATTGTATAAATTTATTTATACTGAATAGTTAAACAGAGGTAATTATTATGCTGAAATCAAAAAACATTTTGCTGGTTATTTTAGTTTTTGCAGGACTTGCCGCTTTTGCATACGCTACTGAAAAGCCCCAGGCTGATCCGGCTAAAGCTGCGCCGCAGCCGATTGCGCTTATGCGCTGGGTTTCACTATCTTCGGACGCTCCTGATACTGTTCGGGAAATAATTCGTTCAGAGGTGGATAATCGCGAAGGCTTCTCCACAGGTCGGGAGGAAAAAGCAAATCTCAGAGCAGTGGAAGATGAAAAAGAAAGAGACGATGCCGAGTATAAAAATTCCATCATTAATGCAAATAAAGAATTTATTCGTGCCAAGAAAAAAAGGGACGATACTACAACTCAATTCCAGTCTACTACAACGGATCTTGAAGAATCCGCTAAAGGTATTAAAACAATTCGCGCCACCATCGAAAATCTTGAAGGACAAATTGATCGCTATGATCAAGACGTAAAAACACAGCAAAATTCTCTAAAACGCTGGCTTGTGACCGAAAAACAGGGCGAAGTTCTAGTTGCCGTCATTTATACCCGAGGTTTTAAAGACAGTGAGCATGATTTGGCAAGCAGCGCCGATCAGGTTTCGGCTCCGCAAATCGCAACACACATGGGAACTTTTATCCAGTCATTTACCAAAGTAATTAATAATGTCACTGATGTTGACTTTATCAGCGCGACTGAAGAAGGCACCGCCAAATGGAATAACGAAGAGCCGGTACGCATCGAGCTTGATAAAGGCGAAAAAGGCACGACTTATATGCGTCTGAAGCGCTATGAGCTTTACCCCTTTCAGGAAAATAAGTCCGGGGCAATTAAAGCAGGCGCATCTTCGGATAAATATAAAGTTGCCATCGTCAAGTCCCGGAAAGATTTGGACGCATTTATGACACAAAGTCAGTATGCTCCCAAAAACTATGAACTGAACCGTATTGATAGACTTATCAATGACACAAATCAAAACAACAACATTGCTCAGGAAGGACTTAATGAACAGGTTAAATCTTTTCAGGACAGGATAAGAAGCCTTCAGGAAAAAATCGGCCAGGCTAAATCGGATAAAGAAGCTCAGAAAATGCTTCTCAAGCGCAAAGAAGAAAGTTACTATAAGATGAGTCTGGACGTCGCGGCTATTCGGGAAAAAAAGGATACGACAGAAAGGCAATTCCATGAAGCCCAGGGATCTCTGCAAGAGAAAAAACGCTTACACGAATCCATTATTATTAAAACATCGCTTGCAACGACAAAAGGTTCGCAAACCCCAGCCGAGGCTTCCGCCGAAGCCATTTTAGACAAGCTGGCGGAAGTTAAGAATGACGCTAAAACACAGCATTCCAGTTCCACAACAGAAGTTACCAACTTTCGAGTCAGTGGGGAATCTTCGACTCAGTCCATTACTGAAGCGCGGATCATTGCGCTGCGCTTAATATCATTCATTAACGAGGGAGAAAGCGTGCGCGTAAAAATGGCGTTTCGCGTAAAAACTGTCCTCGATGAACAAGCTCCAGCCGCGGAAACGGTTAAAACACCATCGGAAAAGTCAGCTATTGCTTCTTTTTGGGAAACTAAACCAGAACCTAAACCTGAGCCAAAAACAAAGACCAAAACAGAAGCTAAAATTGAAACTAAAACAGAGATTAAATCAGAACCGGTTACCGAACCTGCACAAGATAAATCCAAGGCAGTTGCTTCTTTTAAACGTAAATATGTTCCCTTGGCTACAAGAGATGCGCTGGGGTGTCTTTTTGATTTGCGCAGTGTCAGCATGACTAAAGATGGCCTACAAGTAATTATTGAAGTTGTTAATACTCATGAAGAAGTGCGAAAAGTTGCTTTTTATGATGCTAAATTCCCTACATCTTGGACCAGATCCAGAATATATGATGCATCAAACAAATATTATGAAACAACTATGGCCTATGTTTTGAGGGGTTCTCAAAAAACCTTGATGTATGAAATCGACAGTCGCGGCCGTGGCATTGAAATTCAACCTCAAACATCAGTTACCATGGGGTTAATTTTCAAGAATGTTCCGGCAAACACAAAAACAATAAACCTCCATCCGTTCATTTATTACGGCGGTGGATGGAAATGGCAGGAATTTGATCTTCCCATACCAATGCCAAATACACGAATAGCTGCTCCATCTCCTGCCAGAGCCATAAAGAAGAAATAGTATTTACGGAGAGGAACGAATCACTGGTATGAACCCCAAAGCAAGCTGCGGAGTATAATACCCTCCGCTTTGCGGGATTGTTTAACTTACCAATTCCGCTACGCCCGGCATGCGCCGGGTTTTATTTACTTTTGGAATTGGAGTTTCACAATGAAAGCTACAATATATTATTATACGGGAACAGGAAACTCGCTTTGGTCAGCTCGCAAGCTATCTGATGCGCTGACGGATACACAACTGGTATCAATAACAAATGCGGGCGTGGACATTATTCATACCGCTTCAGAGAGAATTGGGCTGATATTTCCCGTACACATTTGGGGATTACCCTCGCTGGTCATTGATTTTGTCAACCGCCTGGAAATTGATCCGTCAAAATATTATTTTGCAGTAGCAGTCAATGCCGGACAAGTTGCCGCCACTTTGATTCAATTGCAAACACTTATGCAGACAAAAGGTCTTAAGCTTTCTTCCGGCTTTTCCCTTAACCTGCCGAGCAATTATATTCCCTGGGGTGGCGCTGTTTCTCCCGAGGCACAACAAAAGAAGTTTCATGATGCTATTGAGAAAATTAATCTGATCGCGGCAACTATTAAATTCAAAGAAACAAAACCGCTGGAAAAAGGACCGCTGTGGCAAAATATTTTTCTTTCTCTGATTTATCGCCAATCTTATAATGCTGTTCGCAAGATGGATAAATCTTTTTGGGCTGACGACAAATGCAATAATTGTGCAATCTGTGAAAAAATATGTCCGGCACAAAACATTCTGATTAAGAGCAGTAAACCGGTATGGCAACATAGTTGCGATCAATGCTTTGCTTGTCTGCAATGGTGCCCGGAAGAAGCAATTCAGTATGGTAAAAATACTTCAAAGAAAAAACGCTACCGACATCCGGAAGTCAAATTAAGCGAAATGCTTGCTTGTGTCCCTGCCAAAAAATGATCATTGGAATTACGGCAGTTTTATCCGTTGTCCGCAAAGCAAAGCATCCGAACTGCGCATATTATTTATTCTTCGCAATTCTTCTACTGTGATGGAATTATTTTTTGCTAAAGAAAATAGCGTGTCGCCTTTTTTTACAGTGTAATGTTTCGATGTATTTATTCCACCATTTTGCTTGCCTTTGCCACCATTGCGTTCTGGATGCTTTTCAGCCGAAATTGACGGGACCAATATTTTTCTGCCGACAATAAGCGGCTCATTTAGCTTCATTTTATTTAACTTGAGAATTGTGCCAACCTTAGTATCGAAGTGGGATGCCACAGAAAAAAGTGTATCCCCACGTTTGATTTGATAGGCTTTTGTCTTGATTTTACGGGCATCCGCAATCCGCTCATCCTCTTTATTTAGGGCGCTATTATCATCGGTTTTGGCCGCATCACTTGCAGGCGCAATTGATGCAGTCCCGGATAAATATTCGGTTACGGAAGAGGCTACTGCCATAGCCAGTTTCTTCTGAAAGCCATCGGTTTTCAGCAAGTTTTCTTCCTGCATATTGGATATGTATGCTGTTTCAATCAGCACTGCCGGAATATCCGGTAACTTCAGCACCTTAAACGGAGCTTCTTGAACTTTTTTATGCTTCAGGCTACTGACCCGATCAAGGTGAGTAATTAAAGTGCCGGCATACGTTTTGGACAAATTTATCGTATTGGTCTGAAACATATTTAGAACAATCTGATCGGACTCATTTTTGCCCTCACCACTTTGCACACCACCGATGATGTCGGATAAATTTTCATTATTGGCCATCAATTTCGCGGCCTCACTGCTTGCGGCTCCGGTAGAAAGACAGTACACGGAACTTCCCTTGGCAGCGCGGTTTCTGGCCGCATCGGCATGGATGCTGATGAACAGGCTCGCTCCCAAATCTTTGGCAATTTGCAGGCGTTTGTCGAAGGGAACATAATAATCTCCGTCACGCGTCAAAACTGCGCGGTATCCGGGAAGTTTGTTCACCGCTTTTTTTATTTCACGACCAATGACCAGCACAATATTTTTTTCATACGTTCCTCTTTTCCCTACGGCACCGGGATCTTCTCCACCATGACCGGGATCAATAACGATGATTTTTTTCGCAGTCATTTTGGGCAGAGGATCATTGATCATCTCCTGCTGTGCTGGCAACTCGAGGATAATATCAATCACAACGCGTTGCGGTTTATCTTGAAACTTTTTTAACTTAAACACATCAGTTTTTAGATGCTTATCCAGAACAAACTCGATTTTAACCGTATTGTTCTTCGTATTATAGAAGTTGATCTTTTTAATTCCGGGCTTGCTTAAAATTATTTCTGCGGGAATGGATTTATTAAAAGTTGCGGAACTGAACTTTAAAACGAGGATTTTTCCATTCTCTTTGACCTCAAAAACTGGTTCGGAATCAAGATCAAAGACTATTCGTGTATGATCCGGAGCCGCCCAATACCGGACATTGGATATCTCGGTTGAACTAAAGCAATTAGCGGAATTCAAACAAACGAAAAAAATAGTAAGAACAAAACATTTTTTATGTGACCATTTATTTTTAATCATAGATTCCTTCAACAATATTGGCTTAAAAATAGCAAATTTATCTTTCTTACGCAACAAGATAGATAGAATATAGATAGAAAAGATATTGACAAGCAGTTTCGATAATGTCATTTTCATAATGGTGAAAGTTATAGGGAAAGAGGATGTCTATGCAAGAAAATCGTTTTCAAAATGCTTTATTGAATTCCGCCGTGTTCCCGGTCACATGGGAACTGGTGCCGGGAAGAGGGGCAAGAGAAGCAGCCCAGGAAAAGGCCCTGTCTCTGGCCAATCAGGCCGCTTCCGGGGGTAAGATTTCTGCCCTGACTGTTACCGACAATCCGGGGGGAAGCCCGGCCATGTCTGCCGATTTTATGGGCAGCGAAATTCTAAAGCTGGGCATCGAGCCACTTGTCCATTTCACCGGTAAAGATAAGAACCGCAGCCAAATTGAAAGTCAACTTTACGCCCTGGATCGGACAGGGGTCAGAAACCTCCTGGTGATGAGCGGCGATTACCCTGTCTCCGGTTATCAAGGCAGACCTGCACCAGTCTTTGACCTTGATCCGATCCATACACTTCAACTGATAACGGACATGAACCGTGGGCTAACATATCCGGGAGTCAAAGGTGATGTCCGGCATAAGCCAAGCGATTTTTTTGCCGGAGCTGTTGTTTCTCCCTTCAAGTCGACCGAAGCGGAGCAGATGATTCAGTATTACAAACTCAAAAAGAAGATCGGTGCCGGCGCTAAGTTTATCGTTACGCAACTGGGATATGATGCCCGAAAGTTTCATGAAGTGCTCCTTTTTATAAAGCGGAGCGGTTTGAACATTCCGCTTATAGGAAACATTTATATTCTTCCGTACGGCGCGGCAAAAATGATGAATCGTAACGACTTGCCGGGATCAGTTGTCACAGATAAATTACTTGCACAACTAGAAGGGGAGAGACACGACCCCGATAAGGGAGAAGGGGCAAGGATTCTCCGCGCCGCCCGAATGTACGCGGTTCTGAAGGGGATGGGGTACAGCGGGGTACATATTGGCGGGCACAATATCAAATATGAACAAGTGGAAGAAATTATCCGCCAGGGAGAAGATCTCGCCCCCGTTTGGACTGACCTTGTCCGGCACTTCGATTATCCCATTGCCGACGGTTTTTATTACTTTGAGTTGGATCAGGAAACTGGACTGAATAAAGAGAAGATCACGCAGCGGAAGTCTCGACCGCTCGATGCTCAAGTAGGATTTTCCCATTGGTTTTCGCGGCTCTTTCATAAACTTCTGTTTGAACCGGAAAAGAAGCTTTACGGCCTCATGAAGGAACTCAGCCGCAGAGTTGAAGGGACAAGGCTTGAGCGCTTTTTTCACAAAATGGAACACTTGACCAAGGTCTTAATTTTTGACTGCAAGGACTGCGGAGATTGCGCTCTAATTGATGTAGCCTACATCTGCCCAATGTCGCAATGTCCGAAAAGCCAGCGCAACGGAGCCTGCGGCGGAAGCTTTGAGGGATGGTGCGAAGTCTATCCCGGAAAGAAGCAATGCGTCTATGTCCGGGCCTACGCCAGATTGAAGAAACACGGGGAGGAAATGCAGCTGGATAAAGGCATTGTCCCGCCCTGCAATTGGGATCTTTATCAAACGTCATCCTGGATAAATTATTATCTGGGCAAAGACCATACATCCAAAAGTCAAAGCAGTAGTTCATAATTATATTTATTGTAGATTTTGATGAAATAGAGTAGAAGCTTGCAACAAGGGCGATTAGCTCAGTTGGATAGAGTGCTAGCCTCCGAAGCTAGATGCCGCGCGTTCGAGTCGCGCATCGCCCACCAAATAATACCAGGTAAGCTTTCGAAACCCCGCGGTGAGACTGTGTCGCAATCTTCGTTTGTCATGGAGGAGTCGCTTGGACGACGTGGCAATCCCAATACTATCTACGGTTTATGAGATTGCCACGCCACCTGAGAGTCGGCTCGCAATGACAATTGTAACACAGTCTCACCGCGGGGTTTTGAAAGCAACGTGGCATTAAATCCCCAGATATGCCTTTTTAACATTTTCATCGGTGAGCAGTTTGGATGCCTCATCATTCATCGTGATTGTTCCGTTTTCCATTACATAGCCTCGATGGGAAAGTTGCAGCGCCATGTAGGCGTTTTGTTCCACAAGAAAAATGGTGGTGTTATGTTCGGTATTAATCTTTTTGATGATTTGAAAAATCTGTTTTGTCATTATCGGCGATAAGCCCAGTGAAGGTTCATCCAGCAGCAGGAGGCGAGGTTTAGCCATCATCGCCCTCGATATTGCCAGCATTTGTTGCTCTCCTCCACTCAAAGTTCCGCCTGCCTGGTGTTTGCGCTTACTCAGGATGGGAAAAAGCTCAAAGATGTATTCCAGATCATTTTTTATTCCCTGCTGATCTCTGCGTAAAAAAGAACCCATTTCCATATTTTCAATTACACTAAGCTGAGGGAAGATGCGTCTTCCTTCAGGAACTTGGGAAATGCCCGCGGCGACAATATCCTCGGGGTTCATATTTTCAATCGGCTGCCCTTCAAAGAGAATCCGGCCGCATCTTATCGGTACTATTCCGGAAATGGACATCAGTGTTGTCGTTTTTCCCGCGCCATTGGCGCCGATCAGCGCGACGATTTCTCCTTGATTAACGCAAAGCGATATTCCTTTGAGCGCGCGGATGTTTCCGTAAAAAGTTTCAATATTAATTAAATTAAGCACTGGCTTCAACCCCTAGATAGGCTTTGATTACAGCCGGATTTTGGCGGATTTCCTGCGGTGTGCCCCGGGCGATTTCTTCACCGTAATCAAGGACAAAGATATTTTGAGCAAGATTCATCACCAGCTTCATGTCATGCTCGATGAGCAAAATGGAAAGATTAAGATCATCACGCAATTGGTAAATCAGTTTTTCCAGTTCTTTTGTTTCCTGCGGATTCATGCCCGCCGCCGGTTCATCTAAAAGAAGAAGGAAGGGTTCTGTGGCTAAAGCGCGGGCAATTTCCAGACGACGCTGCGCACCATAAGGCAGATTTTTAGCCAAATCGTTCACATATGAATCGAGGCCGATTATTTCCAAAATTCGGTAACTATCATTGACTATGAATTTTTCTTCATCTCGAGTCTTTTTATCGCGCAAAATGGCGCCGGCAATGCCTGCGCCAGAGCGGCAATGACGGCCAATCATCACATTTTCCAAAACAGTCATGCCGCTAAATAAGCGGATGTTTTGAAAAGTCCTCGCAATTCCCAGCGCGGTGATCTGATTTATTTTTAAATTATTGAGACGGTGCTGTTTTCCTTGAGGTGGATAGATAAAAATATCGCCGGCATCAGGTTTGTAGATTCCGGTTAGGCAATTAAATAAAGTAGTTTTACCCGCGCCGTTAGGGCCGATGAGCGCGGCAATTTCTCCTTTTTTAATTTCCAGGCAGACATTGTCCAGTGCGCAAAGTCCACCAAAATTCAAAGTAAGGTTTATTACTTCTAAAACTTTATCCATGCTCATCTCAGTTCGTCATCCTGGAACCGTTTGTTTTGTGAAACTCATACTTTTTACGAACATCAGCCAGAATTCCTTGTGGACGAAAAATCATCATCGCAATCAGAGCCGCACCAAATAAAAGCATTCGGTAATCACTGAAAACGCGCAGATATTCCGGAAGCAATATTATTGCAAGCGCCGCGATGACCACGCCAATAATTGATCCCATGCCGCCTAGAACAACTATTGATAAAATCATGGCTGACTCCATAAAAGTGAAGCTGGCCGGATTAATGAAGGTTGTCTTGGCGGCAAAAAGAACTCCGGCAATGCCTGCCCATGTAGCGCCCAGGGCAAACGCCGCAAGCTTTATTTTGGTTTTATCTATGCCCATAGCCTGACAGGCCAGTTCGTCTTCACGCAGTGCATTCCAGGCGCGTCCGATGCGTGAGTTCTTCAAGCGGCGGATAACAAAGATCGCCAAAAGGCAGAAAACGACGAGTAAGTAATACATGTAAATTGCCGATTGTTCAGAGCTCAGGTTGATACCGAAGAACCCGGGACGGGGAATGTTGGAGATACCGCTGGGGCCAAAAGAAAAAGCGTTCCAGTTTTCCAGAATAAGGCGGATAATTTCGGCAAATCCCAGAGTGACAATCGCCAGGTAATCCCCGCGCAAACGCAAAACCGGAAACCCGACTAATATGCCAAAAAAAGCGGCAAGTAACGCTCCCACAGGAAGCAAAGTCCAGAAGCCAAGACCAAAGTGATAATTGAGCAGCGCGTAACTGTAAGCGCCTACCGCGTAAAAGGCGACATAACCAAGATCCAAAAGTCCGGCAAGTCCTACCTCAATATTCAAACCAAGTCCCAGCATCACATAAATGAGGGCGGTGGTCATAATGTTTACCTGATAGTGAGAAAATATTAGGGGAAATATGAGCGTGAAAATGGCAATTAGAATCAGGGCAGGGCGGCTGAATTTCGGCTCATCAAGTAATCGCCGCAGAGGCGAGGGCGTGGCACTGATAGTTTGAACAGATTGGTTTCTCTTCTTCAAAAATAACTGCAGTAAAAAAGAAAGCACAAAACTACCAATGCCCACGTAGAACAGGTTTGTCCAGCGCCAGACAACAACCTGATCAATTGTATTAACGCGGATTACCATAATAGGGAAGGTGAGCAGAATAAACCACAGGGCAATGAAAAATGATTTTTTAAGTTCAACCGTTATCTTCATGGCTGTTTCCTGATTACACCTTTTGGTTAGTCGCCCGGCCTAAAAGACCTGACGGTTTAAAAATTAATATCAACACCAGAAGGGCAAAGGCAAAAACATCTTCGTAATCGCTGGATATGTAGCCTGTGGCAAAGCTCTCTGTTAAGCCCAGCACAAGCCCCCCAAGCATGGCGCCGGGGATGCTGCCTATTCCACCCAGAACTGCTGCAGTAAAGGCTTTGATGCCGGCGGTAAAGCCAATATAAAAATTGATTCTGCCGGTATGGGATGCAATAAGAATTCCGCCGATTGCGGCAAGCGCCGAACCGATGATGAAGGTTGTGGATATAACGCGGTTGACGTTGACTCCGACAAGCATGGCCATTTCCCTGTCCTGAGCTGTCGCGCGCATTGCTTTTCCCATTCTGGTAAATTTTATGAACAAGGTTAATGCGATCATCAATATTGCCGAGGTCAGGACAATGCTCAGTTCTGAAGGGCCGATAACAGAACTGAATCGGTCGAAAAAAGGGATGGGAGGCAGCAAATTGGGGTAGGGCAGAAAATCGGATGTCTGGGCAAGCATGACGTAGTTCTGTAAGAAAATAGACATGCCGATGGCGCTGATCAGTGGTGAGAGGCGTGGCGCCTGACGCAGAGGTTTGTAGGCGATCTTTTCCACGGTGAAGCCATAAGCCGCGGAATAAGCAACTGCCACAGCACCAGCCAGAACAAGAATCGCAATTGATGAAAATCCTTTCATTGTCAAAACTGAAGCCACGATCAAGGCGGTAAACGCGCCGATCATGTAGATTTCACCGTGGGCGAAATTAATCAGTGACAGTATGCCGTAGACCATTGTGTAGCCCAATGCAAGAAGAGCGTAAATGCTGCCGCGGGTAAGACCGCTAAAAAACAATTCTCCGAAATAGTTCATCTATTTGACTTCCACATAAGCTCCATTTTTTACCTGATACATGGAAAAGCCTACGCCAATGGCATCACCCTTATTGTTAAATGATATTTTCCCCAAGGGTGTATCAACTTTATAGGTTCGCAGTGCTTTGCTTACAGCTTCATATTGCGTAGATTTTGCTTTGCTGATGGCATTTAAAAGCGCGATGGTGGCGGAATAGGCATTGAGATAAAACGCGCCTGGCTCTGTGCCATAAGCTTTTTTATGGGCATCGATTGCGGCGATTGCCAGAGGATTTTTTGTTGTGTCTCTGGGGCCTGAGGCATAAACTCCTTCCGCGTACTTACCTGCAACTTTAATGAATGTCTGGTCTTTGACTCCGTCATCTGAAATAAACAGGGTTTTCATTCCTTTCTTGCGCATTTGTTGTATCACTGAAGCGGCTTCAGGGTGGTATCCTCCGTAAATTACGCCATCAGCCCCGGAGTGCTTTATTTTCTGCACGATGGCAGAATAGTCAACTGCTCCCGGAGTTATGCCTTCAAAAAGCACAACTTGGGCTTTTCCCGATTGATCGAGATATTTTTTGGTATATTCCGCAAAGCCCTTACCGTAGTCGCCTTTATCATGAATTACGGCTATTTTTTTTAATTTCAAAGTATTCAGGGCAAAGTCAACCACAAGTTTAGCCTGGGCATCATCCGGGGCAATCGTCCTGAAGAAATTCGGATACTGACCGGATTGAGTTAATTCCGGATTTGTGGCCGATGGAGAAATAGTTATAATATTAGCGTCTTTATAAGTGCGCAGAGCGGCTTTGGTAGCACCGCTGCAAATATGCCCGATTACTGCTACCACCTTGCCGGAGACTAATTTTGTGGCGGCGTTTGTTGCCAGTTCCGGTTTGCAAGCTTCATCTTCGATTACCAATTCCACCTTTCTGCCCAAAAGACCGCCTTTGGCATTAACATCTTTGACGACTAATTCGGCAGCTTTTACCGTCGGCAAGCCATAAGAAGCCAGATCGCCGGAATGCGAGCCTGCAATGCCTATCTTTATCGTTTCAGCAGCATTTGCCGGTATTATCAAGAAGAGCGATAGAAATAATGTTGCTCCCAGCAGGAATCGGTAAATATAATTGTTTTTCACTTTTTGCTCCTTTTCCGAAGTTGTTGCGGAATTACTACTTTAAAAGACTGATTACGTCAAGATTCAATAAACAGATTCAATAAATAATTATAATATTGAGCTTGATGTTCTGATAAGAATTGAATAAAAGAATATTATATGGAAAAGAAAAAAATATTTGCTTTTAATGATTTGGAAAACATTCGAACTTTGGGTTATCAAGAAGGCGAGTTGCTAAAACAGCTTGCCATTTACAGGCGTGGTGCCAGTTACCTGAAACTGGATCGCCCGTGTATAGTTAGTGATGGAATTATCTCCCTTACATCGGGGCAAAGAAAAAAAATAATCGATCTTTACGATAAAGAAGCAGGCAATTATAAGCTGATTAAATTTATTCCGGCATCGGGTGCAGCCAGCCGGATGTTTGCCGATTGGTTCCCTGTAATGGAAAAGGGCAGTTTTGGATCCGATATTCTTGATAAAGAATTCTTCCGTGACGTGGAAACTCTACCTTTTTTCTCCCTGATAAAAAAAGATAAAACAGCGCAAAAACTGTTTGCGGAAAAAAACGTAAAAGGACTACTGAAATTTATTTTGTCAAGCGATGGACTGAATTTTGGAGCGCGTCCTAAAGCGCTGATTTCTTTTCATAGCTATTCGGCAGAAGTTGCGCGCACTGCGCTCGAAGAGCATCTGGACGAAGCAGCTCAATATTTGCGCGATAGTAAAAACATCTGCCGGCTGCATTTCACTATATCTGCCGAACATAAAAAAGATGTCATGAGGTTCGTAAAAGCTATTGCCGGTGATTACGAAAAACTTTGCGGTGTTAAATTTAAGATAGGTTATTCTGTTCAATCCACAACAACAAATACGCTTGCCGTTACCGAAAAAAATCTGCCTCTGCGGAATGACGCAGGCAAATTGATTATGCGTCCCGGCGGTCATGGAGCGCTTCTGGCCAATTTGGGCAGCCTCGATGCCGATTTTATTTTTGTGAAAAACATTGATAATATCGCGCCGCTCCCGTTGCGGGAAAAGAATCTGCCTTATAAAAAGCTGCTTGGCGGTATGGCTTTCAAAATCAGAGCGGATATTTTTTCCATTTTATCTAAATTGGAAAAAGAAGAACCAGACGCTGCCGATATCGAAAGGATCACGAATTATTGCTTCCAAACGCTAAATATTATTTTTCCGCCGGATATGGCTAAACTATCCAAAAAGAAAAAAATATCTGTCATCAAATCTTTGCTTAACCGACCGCTGCGGATTTGCGGCATGGTGAAAAATGTCGGGGAACCAGGCGGTGGGCCTTTCTGGGTGGCAGAGAAAAACGGCACGCAATCGCCACAGATCGTTGAACGCGGGCATGTTGATAATACTTCACCGGAACAGTTGTCCATCTGGTCACAGGCGAAGTATTTCAATCCAGTGGATCTGGTTTGCTGCATTGAAGATTATCGGGGGAAAAAATTTAATCTCGATAATTACGTCAATAAGAATGCTTATCTGATAGCGCATAAAAGTGAAAAGGGAATTAAGCTCAAAGCCCTGGAATTGCCCGGTCTCTGGAATGGCGGGATGGCCTATTGGAATACGGTTTTTGTCGAACTGCCGCTGATAGTCTTCAATCCGGTGAAGACTGTTTATGATTTGTTACGCCCGGAACATTTAATTGGAAAAAAGCAAATTTAGGCTAAATAATCCAGCGCTCGCAATCCTCTTTTGCAGATGCTTTGGCTTGAATTGTCCTGGATAAATTCTTGTGCTGACAAATTACGTTTGCTTCCCGATCTGGGGGCGCGTCACTATAGCGAATGCAAAGTGATGCTGCAAGCGGCAGAAGGGCAACATTACCGTGAGGTACCACAACCTGAGGGCCGGGAAAGTCAGCCATAAACAAAACAAGATCATTATCTGTTGACAGTCCGCGCAGTTTTTCGTTGTCGGCATTATTCCGGCCGACAATAATCTTGCCTTGATCATCCGCGCGAAAGTGACGTCCGTATTTTAACAACTCAAGATCACGAATATCATGGTCTTCCTGATTCGAAAATAAATCGCGCAAACGGCGCGTGAACATGGGTTCGGTAAGCAGGCATCCTCCGGCCGGGGGCGCATAATTAGTAATACCGAAGTCGGTAGCCATTTGAATTTGTTCTTTACGGCCGCGTCCCGAAATGGAAAGTAGGCGCAAGCGATCTACTTTGCCTTCTGTCTCGGCTTTTGTCGGTTCAAGCAGCCCCGCGCTAAGCGGCCGCAGAATGTAATCGGGGAAACCGGAATTTTTGGCAACTACATAAAGAGATTGTTTCCCTTGGGACATTGGCCTTTGCCCAAGCACCTCTCCTGTAAAAATAAAATCAGCGCCGGTTTCTTCCATTTTTCTTCCGGCTTCCTGCAACATTAATATGTGGCAATCGATACACGGGTTCATATTCTTGCCGTAGCCATAGCGAGGTGACTTAAGCATTTTTAAATGCTTATCCGTTATATCTTCAATGGCCAGGGGTAAATTTATATGTTTTGCTGCGGCTTGAGCTTTCCGGGCATCAAAAAAAGGCGTTGTGAATGTAAGGCAAAGAACGTCAATATTTTGCCTGCGGATCAATTCAGCAGCCAGCATACTGTCTAGTCCACCGGAAAAAAGGGCGATAGCTTTAGTCATATAATATCAATACCGGCCTATATTAGCCGCCCACGTCTCTCGAAGCATACTGCGTAATCCCTGATCAATTTCAAAATCAATAATATATAGATTAGTGTCTGTCTTGATTTTAGTGCCCTGAAAACTTAAAAGATATGGAGCCTGATTTTTATCAATGCCCGAAAACGTGAAATAACCGGAAGCGAAAATGACATTTAAACCGGGCAGAATCTTTTCCATTATTACTTTCGGCGTATCAGTCTCAGCAACAAAAATAATTTCATACCCAGCTTTTTTCAGCGCTTTAACGAATTGCGCCGGCAGTATCCTAGAATAAATTATGTACCGCTTGTTGGCAGATTTAACCAGTACATCGGCTTTTATCGATAAGTTAAATCCGTCTTTGACGATATCGAATACTTTAACCTCAGAGTTTTTGTCAGCTTTGAATCCTAAATACGATATTAAAGCATAAGAGAAATCCTTTACTGATGTTGCGGGAAAAACAGGCATTGGCGGCAGTGAATAAATTTCTTCAGGGCCTCCAACAACTCCCGTTTCTTCGGAAAACTCAGTAATGATCAACCCGTTTTTCTGTGCGTAATTTTTAATGGACTTGGGCAGTAGTGGATTATTTCCGTAGACGATAGTCAATCCCTGAATCAAAGGCTGGAGTTGTTTGGAATTTGATTTTGTAATAACCCAATCGACAATCAAATCTACAGGCGGCAGAGTGCCTATTGTCATGGGCGTATCTTTTTTTGTGATGCTATAGCCTTTTGCGGCATTGAAAATCTTTTTAAAGACGGCGATAACATCATCTCTTTTGTCCACTTTTATCAGGGAATAATTTGCCCAATTATCACTAATGATTTTTTTCAGGTTATCTTCAGCGCGGTTGTCCAAATCAAGAAACATTGTTGTCTGGTCATCAAATTCAATTACGGGAATTTTTGAGCAATCAATGGTTATCTGACCGGTTTTAGGTATGGGAAGATAGTAATTACCCGTCGTCATAATTGACCCGTTCATCTGTGTTATGACGTGCTTAATTAAAGCAAGACGTGCCTCCGGTGGCATCACTATCTTTTCTTTTAATTCGATGATCTCTTCAGGTTGCGTCTGGCTTTCATCCTGCAATACTTCAGGAACAGTAGTTTTTTCTTCTTCCGCAGCCTTTACGAAAACAGATTGACCGGGAAGTTTTATGGTCTGTCCTGCATAAATTCTGTTAACATCAACAATCTTGGGATTAATCGATTGAATAACTTTGAGTATCTGCCGTGTATTTGTTTTAATTTTAAGTTCACGATGGATGATTTTAATCAGGTTGTCACCCTTTTTTATGGCATAAGTATTGCCGCTTGCAGGCTTTGCCAAAGGGGTAAGAGAAGCTGCAGATTTATCCTCGGTCTTTGATTCGATTTTGTTTTGTCCTGCTTCACTCAGTGGTTTCCATGGTAGTACAAGTAATTGTCCCGCATGGAGCTTGTTGAGATTCGATATATCCGGGTTAAGATCTTTAACAAGTTTGTAATTATCCTTGACGCCTTCTTCATTGACATTGGGAATCTGTCGGAGAAGAGTAGAAATCATATCCCCTTTTTTCACAGTATATGTATAAAGCTTTTGTTTTGATGTGGCTGTTTTTTTGAGAGTTATTTGTGCCGTATCTTCCTTTGCCATTGAGAATTCACAAAAAAAGACTACTGAAAATATAGCTACAAACAACGCTAAAGTGTATCGATTGATCATCATATCTCCCCCTTTACCAGAGAGTGAAAAATTGTAATGCAATTAAGTACTTCAACTCAATATAAATGTCAATCCCTTATACAACAGGCAAAAAATACATTAAAGGTTGATTTACCGGGCATAATACCAAGTAAGCTTTAAAAAATATTATTTTGAAAGCAACTTGGTATTAGATTACTTTTTTCATTGCCACAATTGCGACTTCGATTTGATCATCGGATGGTTCTCGAGTAGTAATCTTCTGCAGCGTCAAACCGGGCCAGCTCAATAGCTGCACCCACTTCCACTGGCTGTGTTTGCCGGTGAAACGGATAGCCTCGTAAGAGATGCCGGCAACAACTGGAAGCAGTAATATTTTGTAGAGGACTCTATGCAGAAAATCAGGACGTCCCAATAAAGAAAAAACCAGAATAGAAACAATCATGACGAACAGAATGAAGCTTGTTCCACAACGCGGATGGCGAGTGGAAAATTCTTTGATGTTTTCCACGGTAAGTTCCTGGCCGTTTTCCCAGGCGAATACTGTTTTGTGTTCAGCTCCGTGATACATATAAACACGGCGCATATCTTCCATCAAGAGAGTGAAACATAAAAAACCAATGAACATTCCCAGACGGACACACCCTTCCAGGATATTAAGAAGAATTAAGTTTGGTACAAAATCTTTCACCTTTGTAAAGAAAAAGGCCGGCACGACAACAAAGAAAAATATTGCTATAGCGAAGCTGATAATGAAAGAAAGTGTAAATTCCCAACTTTTCGGTTTTCTTTCCTCCTCCGATAAGGCTACTTCCGCTGAAAACATCAGGCATTTTATTCCGACAATCATCATTTCAAAAAGGCTGATAGTTCCACGGATAAACATCCATCCCAGTACCTTATATCTCTTTGTCAGCGGAATATAATCCCTTTCCTGAATAACGATCTCTTTATCTGGTCTGCGGACGGCCGCCGCGATTTTATTGCCGTGGCGCATCATAACTCCTTCAAGAAGTGCCTGTCCTCCGGCGATATCATCTGTATTAGGTTTAGGTGGCATAATTATTCCCCGATATTCCTTAATTTTGTTGCGTTTCTTTATAGTATTTAATCTATAGTGTCAAACTATCATTTCCGGTTGCAAGATTGACCTCCGATGATGTAATGAGTATAAAAAGATTAAGGAGGACTGAAGATGGCATCAATGGATTCATCCAACGCATTTATAAAAGAATATCAGGAACGTTTTGAAAAAAAATTAAAAGAGAATGAAATAGATCTGCTGGAACACTGGAAAGCTCAGTTGGATAAAATATCAAGTATGAGGCCGGATGGCGTTGCTTCGTTACAGACGCAAATTACGAAAATGGCGGAAATGATGGCAACCCGCATTAAGGTACTGAAGAAGGACTCGCATGGATAATATTGCTAATTTTTTATTTGAAACAGGAATGTTGAACAAAACGCCACGCAGTGGTTATCAGTTTCTCGGTAGCGGTAAGGAATCTGTATCTGAACACATATTACGGACAGTGTTTGTCGGCTATACTCTGTGCAAGAGTGATGCATCGCTTAATGAATTGCGCGTGCTCAAAATGTGTATCTTCCATGATCTGCCTGAAGCTCGCACCGGTGATATGAATTATGTTAATAAAAAATATGTTGATGTCGATGAAGATAAGGCAGTACGTGAGTTGACGGAAAACCTGCCTTTTGGCAGTGATATTAAAGCGTCAATAGATGAATTTAACCGGCAGGAAACAAAGGAAGCATTAATCGCTCGCGATGCCGATCAAATAGCCTTAATTCTTCAATTAAAAGAATGCGGTGATTTAGGCAATAAGTATTCAGATGAATGGATAAATTTTGCCATACAGCGCCTGAGCACTGAGGAGGGCAAAAAACTGACCCAAAAAATCATTAAAACTGATTCTTCTAATTGGTGGTTCAAAGATAAAAGTGATTGGTGGGTTAATGGAAATAAGTCATAAAAAAGTATGGTTAAATGAGGTGACCGATCATAGAACATTTCTGCACATTTCTTTAGCAGGTATAATTATCATCATTGTAAGTTTATTTTCCTGCTCTCCTCAATTTGGGCAAGTGGTCATATCCAAGCCGGATGAATTTCAACATAATTACGAAGCTAACGAGTCAGTTATTCTCAAATCGATTGCCCGCGTTTTCAGAGAAAAAAGCGTTGGAAGCAATGTTAATATCAATCATAAAAACCTCACAGTAGATTCAGATTATTTCATACAGGGTGATTGGAGAACAAAGAGTAATGCCAGGGTCAGAAGACTCAACTGGAAGGAATGCGAAGTTGTGCTTTCCGTAATTACGGAGAAGAAAACAGAAACGGCTTGGGAAATGCGCAGGCTGTTAAATAAGGAGCAATATGAAGTTTTCTTCAGTACAATAGAACTAAAAATTTATGAAGAAATGTCCAAAATTGAATAACAGGTATTTCATTATTGCTGTAATTAGCAAGTGAACTTAGGTTGTAAATATAGATTTATGAGGTACGGCATCAGCTGTTCGTAGATAGACAGGGACAAGTGTTGAAGCGTCAAGCAAATCATTTTCCGCGAATTTCCTGCGTCCTAAAATACCCACAGCAGAAGCTCTTATATGGTGCTGCAAGTCAGAAGCGATAAAGACTTCCTGTGATTTAATACTATTTACAATTCCGTCATATTTGATCACACCATCGCCGACAAACAAAGTATTCTTATCTGTATTATTTACTATTTCTTGCGGATTTACTGCTTGCTCTTTGCCAATTTGCTGCAAAATATTATTATCGTCATATTTGAAATATGCGACATAAACCTGACCGCGACCGGCGTCAATCACAGAACAAATTGTTTTTGATGTAATTCCGGGATTCAAAGCAACAGCGGCCAAAGAAGAAACGCCTGTTGCAGGTGTTCCTGTTGCCAGCATTAGTCCTTTGAGCGTACTAACTCCAATGCGCAATCCAGTAAAGGAACCGGGACCAAGCGTACAGGCAAATAAATTTATATCTGATATTTTTATGCGAACTTGCCTTAGAGCATAGTCAATCGAAGGCATTAGTACTTCGGAGTGATTAAGCCCTGTGTTGATGATAGAGTCGTATAGAATAATTTCATCATTCAATACAGCGACTGCTGCAGTTCGAGAAGATGTATCAAAAGCCAGTGTCAGCATAAATTATACCAAGTAGCTATCAAATATTAAAAGGTCATTTGCCGGGTATAATACCAAGTAAGCTTTCAAAAATTCACATTTTTTTGAAAGCAACTTGGTATTATTTAAAAAACTTCGTTATGTCATTGACAACTTTAAAGTTTAATCTTTCAATATCAATCATAATCACAAAAATCATGAGCATCAACAACAGCACAAAGCCTATTTGTTGAGATATTTCTTTCACTTTAACGCTGATTTCTCTTCTTGTGACCATTTCGATCAAATAAAAGAAAATATGGCCACCATCAAGAACAGGTATGGGAAAGAGATTGATTACTCCTAAATTTATGGAAAGAATAGCCATGAAAAAGATAAAGGGAATAATGCCTTCTCTCACCTGTTCACCGGCGACTTGAGCAATAAATATGGGGCCTCCCAAAGTTCGTGGCGAAATGACACCTTCAAACATTTTTACAACGGCGACCACGGTCAATTTGCTTAATTCCCATGTTTTTGAAATGGCGGTTACAGATGCTTGCCATGGATTTTTTTTATCGATAACAAACTTTCCTGATGGAGATATTCCTATTAGATAAGTAGATATTTCTTCACCAAACATGTTCTTTGCTTTGGACAGTTTTGGTTGAATTAAGAATACTTTTTTTGCCGATCCTCTTTCTACTGTTACCTCTATTTGCTTTCCATTTGCGTCTGCTACTAATGGCTTTATTTCTTCCCAATAGAAAATGTTTTTACCATCGATAGAAATTATTTTATCGCCGCTGACCATGCCAGCCGCCAGTGCCTGTGATTCTTTGGACAGCTCTCCTACGTCAGCAGTAAGCTTTGGCACACCATACATGAATATGATTACAAATATTAACAGTGCTAAAAGAAAATTGCTGACAGGACCTGCCAAAATTATCAGGATCCGTTTCCAGTTCGGCTGTTTCAAGAAAGATTTTTTCTCATCTTCCGGCGATAATTTTTCATCAGCTGATTCACCTAATAGTTTGACGAAACCTCCTAAAGGTATCCAGGAAACCACATACTCTGTTTCGCCAATTTTCTTCCCTATTATTTTTGGTCCAAAACCAAGAGAAAATTTAACTACGCCCACTCCGGCAATTCTTGCGGCGATAAAATGACCAAATTCATGCACAAATATTAATATAGCCAGTAATACTACAAATGAAATTAAAGTAATCAAGATATTATCCTTTCTATTATCTTAGTTGTTTTTATTCTTGCCCAGGAGTCAGCTTCAAGAATATCCTTGAGCGAAGGATGCATCCCGCAAATATGAGCAGTAAGCACCATATCAATTATCCCGGGTAAATCAACAAATTTAATTTTCTGATCTAAAAAAGCAGCAACGGCAATTTCATTGGCCGCATTTAAAACTGCGGGAGTAGTACCACCGCAAAGGCCAGCCTCATAGGCAAGTCTAAGACATGGGAATTTTTTTATGTCCGGTGTGCGGAATTCCAGCTTTCCTGTTTTCAGAAGATTTAGGAATGAAAGATCGTTAAGAATTCTTTCCGGGTAAGTTAAAGCGTAAGAAATTGGGATTCTCATATCAGGAATGCCCATTTGCGCGAGCACGGAGCCGTCAATTAATTCAATCATGGAATGGACCACGCTTTGCGGATGAATTAAAACATCAATTTTCCCGATATCCAGATTAAAAAGCCATTTTGCTTCTATTACTTCTAATCCTTTATTCATCAGTGTTGCGGAATCAATGGTTATCTTCTTTCCCATTTTCCATCGGGGATGTTTCAGTGCCTGGCTTAGCCTAACCTGCTTTAATTGATTTGTATTAAAATTTAAAAACGGACCACCGGAAGCTGTCAGTATTATCCTTTTTAAATCTTTAATATTTTCTCCTTGTAAGCATTGAAAGATTGCGCTGTGCTCACTATCTACAGGAATAATTTTAACCTTTTTTATTTTTGCTCTTCTGTTTACAATTTCTCCGGCCATAACCATTGTTTCCTTGTTGGCTAAAGCAATGTCTTTGCCTGCTTCAATTGCCGCAAGTGTTGGCATTAAACCGGCAGCGCCCGATATGGCGGAAACGACAATTTTCGCTTCTGGAAATGAGGCAATTTCATTCACACCTTCCTTCCCGTAAAGTATTTTTACCTTGATGCTCGGGCTTAAGGCTTGACGTAATTTTAGAGCGATTTCATTTGTGCTGACAGAGACTATTTTGGGTTTGAATGTTTCAATTTGATTTTTGAGAAGCTTCACATTTTGACCGGCGGCAAGCGCCACTACTTGAAAACGTCCGGGATTTTTTCTAATAACATCCAAAGTGCTGAGTCCAATAGACCCGGTTGATCCTAAAATTGTTATTTTCTTCATTGTGATTTATCCAATCACGAATATTCGATAATAATAAACGAAAGGTGCTGTAAAAATTAGACTATCCATTCGATCGAGCAGACCGCCATGCCCCGGCAGAAGCGAACTGGCATCCTTAAGACCATAATTTCTCTTTATTGCTGATTCACAAAGATCCCCCAGTTGCCCAATTATACTGCCAACAAAAGAGATAATGATAATGTGCACACGGGATATATCCGGGAAGACAAAGTAACAAAAAATCAGAGAACCTAATACACTTCCGATAACAAGGCCTATCGTCCCTTCTATCGTTTTACCGGGACTCACAAGTACGCTAAGTTTGTTTTTACCGAAGTATTTGCCGACATACAATCCCGCTGTGTCTCCGACTATCGATATGATCAAGACAAGAAATATCCAGTACACGCCATTTTCTAATAAGCGCAACATAATAAAGTGAGAGGTCAATAACGGTATATATATTATGCCAAAAATTACTTTAGCCACCAGCATTACGTCAAATGTTGACTCTTTAACTGACCAGAGAAATATAATAAAAACAGATATAAAACAGAAGGTTAAAACTGAAACTAAAAGTTGACCTGTGCCGAATAGTGCTACCGCAGGTATGACGATTGCAAAAATATACATTTCAATTTTTTCTTTTAAGAAGCCCTTACCAAAAACCATTCGGTTATATTCCCAGACTCCACCGATGATAATAACAGTAATTATCACAGATAGAATCTCAGCAGAAGCATATACGATGGCTGAAAGTACTACAACCAGTAGTAATATTGCTGTTAACCATCTTTTCACAATGGAATTTATCATAATCTTTCTGTCCTTTTACTTGATTTAAAATATTCTGGCTGATAATTGTCCGCGTGATTTTTCTTATACCCAGTTGCTATCAA